>Ga0181612_163181_pt1 | contig 11261 bp, 6 predicted proteins | sample HoacroProtozoa21_FD_119630 | JGI IMG/M metagenome (GOLD analysis project Ga0181612, IMG submission 119630) | Hoatzin crop microbial communities from Cojedes, Venezuel. Combined Assembly of Gp0051906, Gp0051904, Gp0051908 | reverse complement strand
GCAGGAGCCAGTGTAATCAGCAGTTCCAGGATTTCTCTGTAAACAAACACAGGCAAGAGAAAAGCAGTAGCTTGCACTGGAGATATTCTCATAAGTTCAGTGGATGAGTGCACAGCGTTTCCCTTATGAGCTGCCAGACCACTGACAGTCCCCGACCCTACAGCACCGCAGAGGTGTCAAAGTTTACTATGCTGCTACAACAGGGTAGCTAATACTCCTGCCTGATTAAAAATTGGACAAGTCATTTATAGGTGCATCACAAAGATTGCACAGGAATTTTAATTTTTTTTGTTGATTTTTTAAACCCAAGAGAAGCCGAGAATAACAACCTAGGCAGAGGGCAATTTTAATGGGACCTGTCTCAACACAAGAGTTTAACTAAGACATGCAGCTCAGAGACAATATCGACAGATGAGATCCTTTCCTTTTCGTCTTCCAGATGCCACAGCTGCTTTTCTCCTTTCAGGGCCCCAGGCCACTCATCACTCTGAACGTGCCCAAGCAGGATCCCTGGGGGCCTTCCCTGCCACCCCTGCCCAAGAGTCCCCCCGTGCAGCCCTGGTTGGGACCATCAGTCCCTGCACAGCTCTGGGACAGGCTGTGGGTGCCAGGCTCATGACCTGGGACAGCCCGACCAGCTGTGGGGACTTGTCCCTGTGGTGTGCTCAGGGACCAATGGCCCCGACCTGAGCTGCACGGGAGCTCCTGGGCCATGGGTGCAGGTTCGGGTGAGGCCCCAGGTGAGGCTGTTCAGGGTAATTAAGGCTTATTAGTGCCCTCGGGCCTCTGAGATCTTCTCCCACAGCTCTCCTGTTTGCTCTTGGAAGATGGAAGGAGTTACTTTAAGGACTGCTTCTATAGCTGGAAGGTATGTTTTTAGTTCTTTCTTGTATCCTATGCTTGCAAAGTTTTTTTTTAATCTTATGTGGACTGGACTATCCTGTTGCAGAAAGAAAGCAGTCAGTCTCTCCAGGTGGAGGAACTTGTAAGTGTGTTGAGATATACTGGGGTATCTTAGCAGGTAATAAACCAACTCCGTGGGACAAGAGCTTTACAGATTGCTAGTCCTGCTCAGTTTTAGGGATGTTTATATGTAGCTGCATGTGATGCATTAGGAAAACATGCCTTCCATCTCATGGGCTGCTCAGAGCGGGTGGAAGGGGTCAGCATGGTAGTACGTTTAGGATGGGTCAAGCCTAGGAGATCATGGAACTTGAATTCTGCTGGTGGTTTGTCTGGGGTGGCTGGGAAGTTTCTAGTGTTTTGCATGGCATTTTTTCTTTGTGCTGTGAGCCCATGGTTTGAAAACTCTGATATGAGTCACCACATTCAAATGTTGCGTTCACTCATTTGCCCCACGTATTTGCTGAGTGACCTATGGACCAGTGTGTAGGTGCGTTATGTGGTGTGCATCCTCAGCTTTGCCCAGTTCACAGAGGCTGTGTGCATATGGGATGCATTTGCTTGAGAGCCTGGTGTTTTAGCAGGAAGAGCTCGTGCCTTTGAGCTTTAGGGTCACTGCTTCAGTCCTTGATTTAGCTAAAACATCCCATGGTGGTGCACTGAAAGCTCAGAGGCTTGCTTCAGATGAGCAATGAAGTGCAGGCGAAGAGGGAGCAGGAGGCAGGCTTGCAGGTACCACAACACAGGCGCAATAGCCCATGTTGCCATAACTGCATTAACTTAAGCCCAGTTTCCAGAAACACAAGATAAACCTCAGCTGGATTTTTTCATGGTGTTTTTGTTGGTTGGGCTCTTTTTCCTGGAAAGCTATGAAAACAAGCAAACTCACTGATAGGAGTTACCTCTTGCCAGCAGTCCCTGCTATCATCACTAAACCTGGACAGAGGCTTTGTGGATAAGTATTTTGCTAGTCTTTAAAAGGACGTTGAATGTTCTAAGCAGATAAGGCAGTGAAAGGTGTTACAGTCTTTCAGGTTCTTCAGTAAATTTGGCTTGTGTGTGTTTGTCTGTACGTGCATGTGTGTGCTCTTGTCTATATGTATGTATGGTTACATGGTGCAAGAATAAAACCTCTGTCTGATAGCAGGGAAGCTTGCATCAAAAAGCTGCAGAGTGATCTGAGAACCAAGGCGGCAAGTTCAGTACGCTGTTTTGTTCTGATATTTCATATGGAATATCAGTGTTTAAGAGAATAGTAGCTCTGTGGCAGAGTGTAAATTTTTTGAGTCTCTGCTACGTATGGCCTTTGGAGCACAATGAGCAGAGACACCAAGACATAGCAAACTGAAGGTGAACAGAATGCACATCTTTATTTTCAGGTATCTGTTCCTTGGAAGCTACACAGTGTATTAATGGGTCCTTCCTCTTGCTTTGCTTCCCAGGCTTTTGCATTGTTTGCTGCCTCAGGGCAGCAGCTGCCACCTGGAACTGGAGGGAGAAATTGCAAAGAACAGTCATTAGTGGATTGGCCTTTGGGTACTGTTTTTATAAAAAATATATGAAATTTTCCCTGGAAAAAACTGCCAAAGCATAATTATTACCTGGGGATCTCCTGTGAAAAGCAATGTGTAGGCAGAAACCAAGTCTTGGGATCTGTTGAATTACTGGCAGAGGAGGCTCAAGGAAATGTGGAAACTCACTAAAAATTTCCCAAAGCTATTTTCATCAGAAGTTATGAAAATGGTAAATTCTGCTCAAAGTTCATATTTTCTTGCTTTTTATTTGCTGTTCATGTTGCCGTAGCACTCGAGCAGTATGTGGAGGTAAAAGGAATACGCTGTACTGCCCTTGCTGATGGGAGCGAGCGCAGTGCCACCATGTCCTCCCCAAGTCCCTGCAGATAGGAGAGCTGCTGCTTCATGCAGGTGTAAACTGGCATCAAGGTGTGCTCGAGATGATTTAGTAACATTGGCTGCTGGTGTTGTAACCTCCCTGCTCCTTGTCCCTTTCACTGTGTAATGGCAGCACAGCCCTGGCTGGCATTTTGTCCCTGTCTGAAGCAGCAGATGCCGTCAAGACTGTAGCCTGGGAAGATACTGCTTCTCACAGAGGCCAGGTGCTATGCAGATCCTGGTACTCATCGATTTCCTCTCATTTTTAGGCACCTCATAGTTTTTGGGTAGCATAATCACAGCTTAAATCCTACTTAGCTAGGGGCATGTTCCTTGGTTTTATTCTTGTAATCAGATTTTTATTAAGGTTTGACATTATTAAACTGACCACTGTGGTCTCTGGCTGAGAAAGAAGCCGAGCAACAAATATCAGGATGCTGAGAGACTATTCTGGGCAAGTGTTGTTCTGTGCTTCTCTTGCTTTTATTCTCTTCCTTATGCGTCACTATCCTTGGAGATACTGCGCTGGATGACTCTTTTGGTCTATCAAGTAATAGCTGTTTTTATCTTCTTAAGCTTTACAGACATACCTTATCTAGGGGGAAAAACTGCTTACACAGGAAAAGCTTATTAAAATATTTAGTATAATGGAGGAGGATATTGTGTTACTGATGTAAGCTGCTAAAATTCCTTGGATAATCACATTATGGTATTACACTTAGACTTTAAAGGGATTGTTCTCTGATAGTGCAGTCTGCATCCTTCTATTCTGCAAAAGTGGAAGGAAACATTTATCCTTCATGTTGTACTGCTAAGCTGAGCAGAACTTTGTGGCTGAAATTCTTGAGCTGATATGCATGGACACACAGAATGACAAACTTTGGAGTCGCTCTCAAAAAGGCTGAAGATTCAGCACGTGTGAGGCAGTAAAATTGTACCTCCGTGAGAAGAAAGTAGTTCGTGCAAGTGTTGTGTGCATGAGCCAGAGGCTTGCAAGCTGATAATGGCTTTGCAAATGAGTGCTTATGTGAGTAAACCACAGCTTTCATACAGTCTGACCATTTGCAGGCACACAGAAATGCAGATGCAACATAAAACAGGTCGTGGGGAGGAAAAAACTAGTCATGTTTGTGGTGAAAGCAGGTAGGTAGTGACACTGCTAGAGTTTAGCACACTGGCAGGTCTGTGGATAAAGGTTTTTTAGATAAAGAGATTTAGAAGTAGGATGAGTACTGTCTGAATTAAGAACTGCTATGTTCCTTTTTAGTCACTTGTTTCCAAAAAGGGATGTGATTCCTTATGATGTGCCACCTTCAAAAATAGAAGTAGGTTTCTGGAGATGAAAGTCATAACGAGTAGCTGAAGCTTATTGCCCTCCACATGACTGAAATCATTGTTTAAAAGTGAAGAAGGATTGTTTGGGTTTGTGTATCACATGTGCATGTAAATAAAGGACTTGGATATCCATCTTTGCTATAAAAGGGGTTTATATGACTACAGTCAAAACCTTCAGGTCTGTTTAAGGACAGAAGTTAGAGCTCTGCTTCCACAAAGGCTCTGAAATTGCTGGTCAGGTTATTTTTAGATCTTGGCTTGCTCAGACTACCATAGCTATGAGTACTGCTAAAATCTGCCCTCTGCCACAACTTCCACGTTGTCTGGGTCTGTTTGCCAAGTGCTTGGTGTGGCCTGGCACCACTGCAAACTGTGGCATGCCACGAGAGGTTCTGGGTGGTCCTCTGGGAAGGCTCGCAGGTGAGCAAAGGGGCTGGACTTAGGTGGCCATGACCCCTCCAAGCTCTGGATAACTCCAACAGTTTATTGTTCTGTGGGTATAAAAGGTGCCAAACAAGCAGGATGCACTGATTGTGCACTGTGTAAGCACAAGGCAGAACTGGGGAAGGGCTACTCAAAGTGGTATTCACTAGAAGTAACTTCAGGCTTATGCTATAGGTCCCAGGTGTACTGGTTTAGTACTCTGAAATTCCCCCAAAGCTAGTGTTCGTGAAGTTACTCTGCTCATGTGCAGCACTGCTGCACAATTCAATTTGCTGGGCCTGACAAGAGTGGCTCAGGTTGTTGTACGTATCCAACAAAGCCCAGGTTTCCGTGCTCTTGGGGGATGGGGTTGCTGCGCATGAGTAGCAAAGCAGGCTCTGCAGGCGTTCAGTGCTTGTGGGGAGCAATCAGGTTCACTGCACGTGCAGTGAAAAGGACCTTTCTGACTTGTCAGCGGTGTGACTGGGAATGCCAGGGCCCAGTGCCCTCTTAAGGTGTCTCTAGTATTTTCTAAATAAGCGTTACTGAGAGCTCAGACCTATGAAATGTAAGGATGATGTCAAGAGAGTGACTGTTTTGGTTTCCTGGTGCTTTTGTCCAGTGACAGGGAACCCTAACATGCATTTTCTGCACTCCTATTTGGGTCTTAAAAATGTAGTTCTAATCTTAAATTCTGATTCAGTCCCAAAGCACTCTAAATTTGAATTCCAGTCTGTTAAAGCTCCTTACACTTCTATTGTTTCTTTTCTGACTATGCAAAATCCTTCAGTTCATTTTATTCTTATTAATGACTCACATGGCCTAATCATGCAGTCACATAATAGACTATGTATATGTAAACTTTGTCCTGCTAACCTGTGTGATGCAATTTGTGTGTCCTGAGACCAAGCTGCACTTCTGGTGTACTTTATGGTTATAACTTAAAAGATTCTTGTAATTTATTGCTATCTGACTTTTTCATAGCTGAGCAGAAATTCTGAGCAAAAATAAATAAAAAACACCGGTAGCTTTTTATTTCAGGGTGGAAAAGAATGTGTTAATAGGTGCAGAGACACTGCTGTCCTCTTTCATTGGCATGGATGATTCTTTTAAGATTGCCAGTTCCTGCTGTCTTCTAAAATTGAACTGTCTCTTGTGAATATATTTTTCTTTCGTTATTCTATTCTGTCATGACTCAGAGACTTGATTAAATATCTAAAGGAAACCTATAGATCACCTAAGTCAACTAAGACTAGATTGTAGGTATTTAAATGGCTAGCCTATAAAGAACTCAACAGGAATGAAGCACAGGAAGATATTTGAAGGTCTCAGTCTTGGTGCTAATGAAAGGAGCTGGATGATACTTTTTTATTATTTTTGTGGCCAGCAGAAGTAGGGAAGGGATCATGCCCCTGTACTTGGCACTGGTCAGGCTGCACCTCGAGTACTTTGTTCAGTTTTGGGCCCCTCACTACAACAAGGACATTGAGGTGCTGGAGCATGTCCAGAAAAGAGCAACAAAGCTGGTGAAGGGTCTGGAGAACAAATCTTATGAAGGAGGCTGAAGGAACAGAGATTGTTTAGTCTGGAGAAGGGGAGGCTGAGGAGAGACCTCATTGCTCTCTACAACTACCTGAAAGGAGGTTGTAGTGAGGCAGGTGTTGGTCTCTTCTCCCACATAACTAGCCATAGGACAAGAGGCAACGACCTCATGTTGCATCAGTGAAGGTTTAGATTGGATATTAGGAACAATTTCGTTAGTGAAAGAGTGGGCAAGCATTGGAACAGGTTGCCCAGGGAAGTGGTTGATTCCTCATCCCTGGAGGTGTTTAAAAAATGTGTAGACATGGCACTTCGGGACATGATTTAGTAGGCAGGGTGGTGTTGGGCAGACGGTTGAAGTTGATGATCTTGGAGGTCTTTTCCAATCTATGATTCTATCTGATCGGGGATGAGTGACTTGTAGGTGGGAGGAATATTTCTAAAGCTAAACATGCATTTAGAAGTAATTCATACAAATTGTTTACATATGGAAGAGATGTTTACTGTACAGTCATTATTACTTGATCTTCTCTGAGAAAAACAGCTTATAATGCAGGAGATTAAATGACTCATTAAAAGTTGCAATATGCTTTTTTTTTCTATTCCCAGGGAATAAGAGCTTCTCTTATAACTGATACACAAAGTTCTGGACATGCGTACTTCTTTGTTGCTGAAGAGTTGTGGGGTTTTTTTAATGCAGGCTACTGATCTGGGAAATGAACTTTCTGTCTTTACTGCATAGATATAAGTATCTGGAAACAGTCAAACAGTATCTCAGTATTATAAACAAAACCCTCAAAAGCAGAGCTTTTTTTGAGGTATCAATTGAGGCAACAATGTACAACTGTTGCTACAGTATCTCTTTTACCAGATAGACACTGTTTTATGTGCAGGTCACTTATTTTCACAACAGCTTTGACTGGAAAAACGTTGCCATGCTGCTGTGTATAAAATACTTCGAAAAAGCAACTAGCATAATTTCCTTAGTGGTCAAAATAGTGCAATGTGTGCTTTGAGCTCAACCGCTCCAGAAAAGTTACGAACCGAAGTTGAGTGGTTTGGAAAAGAAGGGGAATAGCAGCTCCTTTTAAGAGCTCCACAACCAAAGGGAAACAATTGTCTTAATTTAGTCCTTACTTCAGAAGTGTTTTCATTTGACACCTTTGATTCAATACGAAAGTATTAATGATCATTTTGGCAAATAACAGATGAAGATATTTTGAATGTAAATTGATCTATATAAGAATTCTTTCCAGCTGTCAAACTTCCATGATTGTTCACACAACCCTCTGTGCTGTCTCCCCTCTACACCCACCGAAATCGGAAGGAAGAATGTCCTTTACCCATCTCAGATTATTCTGTTATTGGGGCAACCCAGGTTGATATCAAACAAACTTTTCTTACCCCTCAGCACTTGTTCTACATGATTAAGTTAACCTTTCCTGTAGCTTTACAAGAAGCCTAAATTTGTTCCTCTCTTTTCTTGGTCTTTGTGGTCAATACTTTTGCCTTCCAAGACCAGGATTTGAGCACTCTGGGCTGTTGCAAGTCTCGGTAAAATTGCAACAGTAAATGGAGTTAAGTTTGTTCAAACCAGCTGAAAGTCTGATTCCTTCTCTGCACTAGTAATTTGAATTCAGTTTAGGTGGTGAAGCTTGGGAAGTTTTAAGTCCAGAAATAACACCTGATGCAATTTGAAACTGAGGAGTTCTGACTTTGTGCATTACTGAAAAAAAGGTTTGGAGATACACCCAAATTCATTGTGGGATGATTACTAGGTCCAATATTCTTGTTTACCCTAAAATTTCATAAACATCTTGGCTTTTGGCGTGACTCTCAACAGTGCTGTGCTTCAGTCTGTTTGCCGTAACTCCACTGACTTCCACATGAGTGAAGTAAGGTACTTTTTGGCAGCAGAGAACATTTTCTTGGCCGAGCGAGGTAAGTTTATGACATAGCAATCTTCTCTTCTTTACCTTTTGTTAAAAAGTTGTACATAACAAATTACAATGCAAACATTTTCCTAAACCGAGAGAAAGGTTTCACAATTATTCAGTGTCAAAATTGTATTATTTTCTCTTGCTTGGTGAAAACATTTTATGCAAGAACCAATCAAAATAAAAGCTACAGCCAGGAAATAAAATGTTAAATCATACTGACAGTTTAGTCAATTTTACATATTTTCAATGAAAACAGACACTAGTTACTTATTATTAATTTTCCTTAAAAATACATTAGCATGCTATATAAAACATGCAGTCTAAGATAAATAAGATATAAATAGAATTTCTAGTATAGCCCAGCCTTTTTTTGTTTTTGGCATAAATTAGTATTGTTATCAATTTTTTTTTCCCTGCCAGATATTTAGTTGTTTTCCAACGGTTGCTTTCTTACTTTCTTCTTAAGAACCAGCACTTCTTTCTCAGGCAATAACAAACAGGAATTTGAAGAAAATTGCTGACAATAAGAACCAGTAGAACTTATGTAAAAATCTTTACTCAGTTCTGCCTTAAATATAATATAAATTAATGTGAAAATGTGCATATACTCGATCAAGAAACACGGAAGTCAAGCCCCATTATTGATTCGTAGTTGGACAGTAGTATGGTGTTCTTGACTAAACTGTATTTAATATTAGATTTAGTTAAGCCTGAAAAGACAGGTAATGTGAATATATAAAGAGTACTCTTTCCATAGTGCTACCCCATGCAACCATTCCCCTTAGTTAAATTGTCTCTTTCAAACACCCGAGCCCATGCACTGTTGCCAAACAAAATATTCAGAAATCAGCTGGAGTAATTTCTTAATGAAGGTAAAATTTCCTTAACTAACTGAGCAGTGAAGTTTCTTAATTTTTTTATACTGTCTATGCCTATATTATTAAAGAAAAGATTTAAAGGTACTGTATCATCCTAGTTATTGCCTGTGAATATGCAGTAGGCCAAAGAACTCAAGTTAAATATTAGTTAACTCAAAATAGTTGAGTTAGTGGACTGCATTCAGAGTAAGACTTCAAACACAAGCAATCTTGTCTCACCTACTAGGTTTTCCCCTGTGCAATGTGGACATACCTTTTCATTCATATTCCAAGTCAACAGAGAGTATGCAAATTAATTCACCATGGGCCAGGTTTTTTTACTTTTTTTTTTCTTTTATTACTAATTAAGCTTAGAGTCTAGTCACAGACCATGACTCCAGATGGGTTATCTACCACTGACCAGAAAAAACAAACCTACACAAAGAGTTCCAAATTGATGAGAAGGTCAAGACCCAACAGCAGGGTCCGGAGAACCAAGCACAGAGCAAAAACTGAACAGCTTTCAGAACACCATCCACAGGGAATCATTAAGACAGAAAACAGAAGAGAAGGTATGTTGAAAACAACTGGTGTCTAAGTCTGCAGACTACATAGATTTCCTAGTATACAAAAGTTTGATGCCTAGTCTAATTCAAGATAATATAAAAATAATTCTGCTTTCCTGCAAAATGACAAATTAGCTCATTGCACTCCCACCTTTCTCCCATTTCCAGGTGCCCATTTCCAAGAAATGCCCAGCATGGTCCCAGGGCAATTACTGCAAATGCACTGATTGCTTACAACTCTTCTGAATGACAGAGTGGCAGTCTTGAGGTAACCATGGTTATGTGGCACTTTTTGAATGCACAGACAGTGCTTATCTTGTCTCCTATTCCAACTTCACCTTGAGTATGTGCATTCAGCCTCTGTAACACCTCTCTGCTGTTGAATTATAGGACTCTTGTCGTTCTGGTCACAAGTCTAGTGATACTGCTGAAAAGTCACAGTTTTGGAAAATGAATCTCTGTGTTTTGCTCCATAGATTAAACAAAATGAATCTGTTCTTCACATGAAGAGTGAAGTTGAGGAACTCCACTGTGTGATATAGTGGATGCTAAAACTTTACAAGTGTTTAAGGGAAAACTGGATGTGTTCGTGAGACAGAGATTTATTGGATGTCACTAAATACATAGAAGCTCTGTCTGGCTCAGGAAGTCTCCAACCTGAAAATGGTGGGAGCCTGGGAGGGCACTCACAGGGAAGTTGTACACGTTCATTTGCTCCCACATTCTTCCTTAGACAGTCATCCATTTTCTGTCACTGTCAGAGATAAAGTGTTGCACTGGCTAGGTCTTTGGAATGAAATGGAGGTTCTTATGGACTTGTTTCTTGTAGACTGGGATTTCTTCACCTACTGTTTTCTCAAGCTGTTGTTTACCGCCATAATACACTGTTTCAAAAACTACACTCCTCTCAGAGGCTTCCGCATTTAACTGTTGGATACATAATGGCCGTTGGGTGTATGACGACTACAGTATATTATCAAACCATTATACAGACCCATATGCAAGTCTCAATCAGTTAATAATGAAAAGCAGTATCTACAGATGTTATTCCTGGACTTGACTTCATACAGTATATATAATACAAAATTATGCATGTGCCTTTCCAAGACTGCAGAAAATTGATCTAACTAATAACGAACAATTCATCTACACAATGTCTGCCATAAAAGCTAGATGTGTTTCATGTTTTGCCGAGCACTTTAGTTCATTATGCAATTTTCATTGCCATCACAGTAATTCCGCCCAAGAAGTGTCAAAGTTCAGTCTAGTTATCCCTGGCAAAAGAAACTGTTCAATTCATTTCACAACAACAATTGTTATTTCTTTCTTCCTAATAATATCAACCGCTTTCAGATCTGTTGAATGATGTAAATTAGTTATTCTATGCTAGAAAGTCAGGGAGAAATTTGGCCTTTGTTTACAACAGCCTCTCCAGCAGGAACCATTTGCCAGAGATCATAAGACTAGCAGCTAATTGTGGCTTTCTAAAATGCCTTTCATTTTCTCCACCAAAGAACTTCTATTTCTGCTTTATTTAACTGATAAACACTAGAAGAACTGTCCCTGGGGAGATCGGGTTAGCTTCTTTTCATTGATTTGAGCTTTCTCAAAAGCCTGGGCATTTCCCAATCTGGGATTTTGGGTTTTTCCTTTGCATATATCAAAGTCAGCTTCAACACTTCAAACTTGATGTACAATATTTATCTTATTTAGAATCAGAGTAGTTTGGGTTGGAGGGGACCTTAATAAAGATCATCTAGTCCAACCCCCCTGCAGTGAGACATTTTCAACTAGGTCAGGTTG
>Ga0181612_168160_pt1 | contig 11262 bp, 10 predicted proteins | sample HoacroProtozoa21_FD_119630 | JGI IMG/M metagenome (GOLD analysis project Ga0181612, IMG submission 119630) | Hoatzin crop microbial communities from Cojedes, Venezuel. Combined Assembly of Gp0051906, Gp0051904, Gp0051908 | reverse complement strand
TGCAGCTGTGCTCGTGAAAGGTGGGGCTTTGCGTGGGCAAGAGCTTAATGGAGCTTGGTACCACAGCAGGGGCACATAGCTAACTAATTTGACAGCTAGACATTGTGCTGTGCCCAAACTGAATCATGGGGATCTCAGAGACCAGGGTTATTTCAGAGGGATAAGAGCTGGGTCAGTTATCTCTGTGGAATTAGAAATGGGTCTTTAGTCAATGATTCTGTGGTTTAATGTTAATGTCGCCCACTAAAATCTGTTGACAGTGTTTTCAGAATGCATAGATTGCATTATAAATATCTATTATATATTTATTATACACACAATACAGTAGAACATGCATAATTTATAGACTAGCATATATATGTGCATAATATGTATGCACAGACACATACCTTATGCATCAGTAGGAATGTAACATATTACTACATGCCCATGTAACTACATTTCCACACATTTAGTGTTTAGTGCTTTGTGGTCACTCTTTCAAACAGTCTAGTACTGTCAAGAAAAAGCATGACGAAAGTAGGTGTCAAACTGTTGAAAGTAGATATCAAACTCTGTTGACCTTTCCATAAAGAACCAGCAGCCACCATAGTGGAGACGCTGAAGGATGTCACATCGTATGAAGGAGAAGACGCAGTGTTTGAATGCAGGCTGTCCCGGGAAACAACTCAGGATGCCCAGTGGTTCCTGGGGGATGTTCCCTTGCAATCCAATGAAATGAATGAGATCGGAGTCCAAGGGACGCGTCACACACTGATCCTGAGGAAGGTGACACTAGAAGACTGTGGGCCCATCAGTTTCAAAGTGGGGCAGCATACCTCAGCAGCACAGCTAACGGTCCAAGGTGAGCAACCTCCTAGGAGCAGGGATTTAGAAGGTGCTAGTAAGCACTGTCAATATTGCTTTAGCTTCTGGAGAGGTTTATTTGGGAGGAGGGGTCTCTGGAAATCTTGGGAAATTTGCCTAACCTAATTTAGTCTTTTAAGAGGTAGATATGTACATCTGAGCTAGTTGTTTCAGTCATTTTTTCTATAGTCTATGGAGTGCAGCAGACATCCTTGGAAGACCATCCAAATTCTCCTGAAACAAGCATATGTCAGAATCAATGCTGAAGAATGTAGAGAACAGGCTCTGAACTGATGTCCTACCTATGATGTTTTTAGATAATATTTACTCAAAAGAATACAAAAACTCTGAAAAAATTTCCATGAAGTTCTGTAGAACGCTTTTGAAAGACGGTCCTTATCAATATCCTATCTTGTTTTTTCCTCTTTGATCTGGTTTGCGCCCAGTTCTGATCTGTGGGTAATGCTGGATCAGGTGGTTGTGGCAGTGTCGGTACCCTCTTCCCCACAGTTGCTCCAGTCACCTTTGTGAAGGCTCTCCACAGCTTGGAGCTGCAGGAGGGTGGCACAGCTCACTTGTCCTGCGAGGTATCCCAGCCCAGTGCCCCAGTGGAGTGGAAGAAAGGCACGACCGTGATCCGCTCCAGCCAGAAGTGCAGCATCAAGCAGGAGGGGAACGTTCACACGCTGGTCATCCACGATTTGAACCGCGCAGACTCAGGGGAGTACAGTTGTCACACGGCTGATGGGAAGACCACCGCCAGACTAGATGTTAAAGGTATGATGCTCTTTGCTCAGCAGTGGTGAGAGCTGCGCATGTCAATTTTTGGAGCTCTCTAGTGCAAGACGGGCACCAAGGTAGTGGAGCAAGTGCAGCAAAGGCCACCAAGTTTGTCAGGGGACTGGAGCATGTGAAGTGTAAGGAGAGGCAGGGGCAGCTGGATTTGTTCAGCCTGCTGAAGAGAAGGTGAGAAGGTTGAGGGGGGACCTCATTGCTATCTGCAGCTTCCTAATGGGAGGGTCAACGGAGGAGAGAGAGACAGACTTTCCTTTGGGGTGCTCAGCAAATAGATGAGAGGCAACAAGTGCAAGCTGCAGCAAGAGAAATTCAGATTCGTTAAACAAACAACGTTTCACAGTGAAGGGGTGGTCAGACAGTGTAACTGGAACCCAGAAGGGTGGAGGAATCTTCATCCATGGAATCTTCATCCATGGAGGACCTCCAGAGATCCCTTCAGCCTTAATTATTCTGTAATTGATGCCTGGCTGCATGATCTGAAGCCTCAGGTCTGATGGTGTATATTCTTTGAGTACTTCTATCCTGCTCCGTGGTTTTATTTTGGGGATGAAAAGCCATCTGGGCTTCAGAAATTATTACTGAAGTTAGCTGGGAATTCTTTGTGAAGAGAAGTGTCGGGTATAGGGAGAGAAATGCAGCTCCCGTAGAACTGAAATTTTTCCTGCTGGTTAACTCCTTTTCCTCCTCCTCCTCCTCTGCCTGGCTTAGACCTAGACATCCCCACCCTGGCAGGTCTCTATTAGGTAAACACTGGTAGAATTGTACATGAGCTTCATGAAAGGTACAACCATTACCAGCTCCTTAAAAATAAAACATTATTCCATTTTCTATTTTTGCTTCGCCCGTTTTTCCTCCTTGCACCATTCCCCATTTCAAGCCCTGCCTGTGCTTTTCAAACACTGGCTGAAAAACGAGGAGGTGGAGGAAGGGCGCACAGCCGTGCTGCGCTGCGAGCTGACAAAACCCAACGCGCCTGTGGAGTGGAGGAAAGGAGATACGGTGCTGCAGCCAAGTGACAAGTATGAGATGCGGCAAGAGGGGACACGTGTTGAGCTCTTCGTCTATGGTGCTGAGGCTCAGGATGCCGGCGATTATACGTGCGACTCGGGGGATCAGCAGACCACTGCATCACTGCAGGTCAAGGGTAGGAGAAGCTTTGCTTGAAGGCAGAGAAGTTCTGGCTGTGGCTGTCCTCCATAGGGGTGATATGGAACTTTTATCGATGAATTATCGTTAACACTCTGTATCTGTGAATTACAACTGCAGGAAAGGGTTTGATCCACAGTCTGGTCTTCAAAGAATAATTTAATGCCTTTTAAACCCAATTCTATATCTGCAGTTGCAATTTTGATCTCACTGTGAGAGCTGGGAACAAAACTGCAGCTGCTGCTCGTGAAGGGTATGTACAATAGCAGTTAGAGAACTTGCCTGCTACCTGACAAGAAGAGACCACACTATTTCACCAGACCTAGAACAGGCCCATTTTAAATTGAGCCATTATATCTATCTGTACCTAAGCAGCCCAAGAATTATGTCTCTCTGTCTTTTTCTAGTGGCTGCTTTTTTGGATGTTGTAGTTTTGTTCATTTTATATTCAGTGCTATGTCTTTTGACTTGAGCAACGAGATCATGCTCTTGGATCCTGAGTTCAGCCACCATACCAGGTCCTGCTCAGAGCACGTAGTTTCAGCGATTAAATGCCCAAATGCTGTGATTGTCAGGGTTGTGCCTCTAACTGCTTACGCTGAAAATTACGTGTATGCCCATATGAAGCCCCTTAGAGGTCCTGCGACCTATGGCAATCCTTTATGGAGCAGCAGTGGACGCCCTCATGGTCTCAGTGGCTGATCCCCACAAGTGACTGGCCATGGCATAACTCAAAGACCTGCTCTGGGCTTGGCATTGCCAGCAGGCAAGTTGTGGTTCACAAAGAAGGGAACTGCTAAGCTGGAGAAGTTGCAAGCAAGTTCCTCACCTTTGAGCACTGTCACTGATGCAGTTGCTTCTCCGCTGCAGTCCTACCTGTGCTGTTTAATGAAGAACTGAAAAACGTAGAGTCGGAAGAAGGGGGAACAGCCATCTTGCACTGTGAGATCTCCAAGCCAGACGCCCCCGTGGAGTGGAGAAAAGGAGGGGTGGTCATTCAGCCCAGCGGCAAGTATGAGATGAAGCTGAAAGGCACCATTGCTGAGCTGATCATCCACGGTGTAGAGCCGGATGACTGTGGGGATTATACCTGTAGCACTGGATACGAGATCACCACAGGTTCTGTGTATGTACAAGGTAAGGTGAGATGTGGTGGAAATGCTCTGATTTTGCTGCTGGCATTTCTTATTCCAAAATCTTTGACAGTAACTGGCCAGACTTGTCTCTGATGCAACCAGTTGAAAGTTCATTCACTTCTTTCCTGATTTGAGTGAAGATTTAAACACTTACATCCAGACTGAGCTTGGACCAATGTTTATAAGTTAAGGTAGTTCAAAGTACTGACCGTACTTCATACCATAGCAGATGGGTGTACTGCTGAAAAACTATTTTCTCGGAGCAGTGGTCATAAAAAATACTGAAATTCCTGTTATTACTGATTACAACTTCTATCATTGTTGATATTCTTACTGCTCTTTTAAAGCACTGTAAGTAAAGATCCCATTTAAACCTTAAGCCTCCTCTCTGTCTCTCACCTCGTACAATGTCAGCACAGATGGTTGCAACACACAGAAGAGCCAGTGATGGAGTAGAGTTTCCACGCAGTGAAACGGTGTTTGCAGACACACACACACTGCTCTTGCAAGTGGGTGAAGGATGGAAGGTGGTTTCTAAATCACTTAAAGAAAACTTTAGTTCTTTTTTCCATGGGACAGCGTTACAAGTTTAACTCTGCTGGACAACTTGCACTGTCACTTGGGCTAGTTCTGCAAGAAGGGACATGTATGTGTTCATGCTTTTGATTTCCTTTGGCACCTTCTCTTGCTCTGTTATACAGAAGAAGCAGCAGTCATAGTTTCTGGTTTAAAGAACACAGACGTCTTTGTGGGTGAGTCGGCCATGTTCACCTGCGAGCTCTCACACCCGGGCGTGAAGAACGTGCAGTGGTGGCTTGACGGATCTCCCCTTCACAACAACCTTGTGACTGAAATCTCTGAGCAGGACGGGATGATCCACACTTTAACCCTAAATGACGTGGCGTGCCATGACTCAGGCACGGTCACCTTCAGAGCTGGGTCCCTTATATCTTCAGCTAAATTATTAGTCAAAGGTATTTTGGTGTTAGAAAGAAACACATGGCCACCTCTGGACTTGCTCAGTGCACTAGTGCTTCTGCCTTCCTGGCTACCCTTACTAAATCCCTTCTTCTGAGTTCTTCTGAGTCCTGCAGCCTTCCACTTCTGGAAGCCACCCATACCCCAGAAGTCTTACAGGTACAACCACATCGATTTTTTGAGTGGTTCAGGTGAGAACGGGTTGCAGGGTTAGGGCTGCTGCTTTCACCTGACATCTAAGTAGAGCTGAACATAAACCACTGTGGTAGCTCCTGATTGTTCTATACCCCCTTCAACTGTTTTTATAATATCACGAAATATTCTGTAGCTGGAAATTCACAGAATTACCACTGTGGTGCTCTATACCTAGGCTATGGGCGCTGAGCTCAGTATATTCACAAGACAAGACTCCAGGCTATTATATTGATGGCTCCAGAGCTCTTACTGGGCACCCAAGGATATATGACATTGCAGTAGTGTAGTGACAAAATAAGTCTTGTTTGACGACTGCCAGAATAGTAATGGTCATCACTGCACTAGCAAAGATTTCTGGTCTGTTGAATAAATATTTTTCTCATTTGGTAAGGGTAGCCACAAGCTGCAAATAACACTGAGCTCCAGACTTGATAAAGCAAGCTCCTTCACATCCAGTCCTTTTATAGCTATTGGGAAAAGTTGTTGTTTTTCAGATGAAAGTATTGCTTATTCCTTGCTTGAAAACAGGATTTGTACATATGGAGATGTAAAGGGTTGAGAGTTCTTTATTAAAATCTACCCCCATGCCATACCTGTCTACCATAACAGAAATTATCCACAATTTGGAATGGCAGTCAGTGGTTTATGTTTCCTTCTCTGTATAATGTGTCCCTTATACATTCAGAAAATTTAACTTTCTGCAAAGATAAAATGCTAGATCACTTCTTCCTAACATCAGAATGATGCAGTACTGAGATAGTGTGTAAATCCCACAGATACCATGTTGGTTTGTAACCATTTTTGAGTTTCATATTTCCAGAGACAGAACGTGGTTCTGAGCTCTCTAGGCAAGGAATTCCAATGGGCCTAAAATGTAAGTTAAAAATAAAAGCATCATTAAGTATTCTACTCAGTCAAATAAAGGGCTCCTGAGAAGTTTTAATTTCACAGAATCATAGCTTTGCTGACATTGGAAGCGATCTCTGGAGATCATCTAGTCCAACCCCACAGCTCATACTAGTACACATATGTATGTGGATATTTTGCGCTTCTCTTAAGGCAAGATTTCTTTAATGTGAATCTGAATAACAGTAGTATATGACTACAATCGAATTAGGATGAGAAAGATATTTAAAAACAGCCCAGTTACACTGTGTTTAGTAACACTCAATAGGAAAATAAAACACTAGTAAAATTCTAACTGTGCTTATATTAACAGTTCCTTCTCCAAGGAACGAGTTGTCTTTCTCTCTGTTCCACGCATCCCATTCTTCTGTTTTAAAGACAGTTTGTAACTGGCCATATTATATAAATGAGATCTCATGACACCTTTTCTTCTTGGGCCTTCACAATATCATTGCCGTACAACTGCACTAATTCAGTGGCCCAGCATGACGGCGTCTTCATGTATGGGTGGGAGGAAATGGAAAAGGCTGAAGCAGCTGCTGACTTCTGACCTTCTTGGGCAGGCTGAGAATTACAGGCCCCAGTGTATGTGTTGGCTCCTAAGTCCCAAGGAGCTTTCTGCCATTCTGCCTTTGTGAATAGGGCCACCAAGGGCTTAGCCTAACAGGGGCAAAGGGCAATGGGACATCTTCCTTCTCCAAGACCACAGGTGACATTTGCTATGAGGAGCACATGCGCGCATCTTATGAAAGGAGATGGTATTGTATTCCCCCCTTGCACAGATACCTTCTTGCTTCTTCAGTCCTGGTGTAGCCAAAACATCTCCATATCATGTCGTTGATGCTTCCTCTCCATAAACACATATGCAGACACATGGAGTGGTAGAGGGAGCCTTAGAGAGCAGGATCAAGCTTGCAACAAGTTTCCAAAAGACATGTGAAAAACTATCTTTGCTTCCCAAGGTCTGCTAGTAGCATCCCAAACCCTCAACCTGATGCACAAGGTTCAAAAGGAGCATTCCAGAGGTCCAGTGTCCTTTATTCCAGCTGGCTTGTGATCAGAAACAACTATTTGAAAGACAAGGATATATATCAGCTTTCTCCGACTGTCCTCATTTTATCTCCCATTGTAGCCCTGTCAATTTTTTTGGGAAGCTGATGTAGTTCTACTGAGAAGAATGTTACAAAGGCACTTCTGTTTTCAGACTTCACTGAGATTTTGCTTTTCAGCATATATATTGCAGTTGTATGCAGGTGGTCCAATTTGACACCACTGTAGGGACTCCTTGGCTGCTTTGGAAGTTCACAACATTTTGAGGTTAGATAAATCTACTGTGCCCTACAGCTGCCTCCCAAGAAGCAGAACTAGTATTTTAAAAGAAAGACTGGGTGCTTAAAAGCAGCCTCATGGATCTCACCTTCTTCAGAGGAGCTGCATATCCAGCCGCTCTCAGCATTTTATGAGCTCTCAATCTGAGACTGCTGAATGGTTCATGCGGCATCTCTAGATCAGCTACTGTAAAGGAAATCATATTATTTTTCCCCAGTCTATGTCTCTGCTGCAGAAGAGCACATGGTTAATGAAAACAATAAGTACCTGTCTCCTGTGAAGTGTCCTTTTTTGTTACAGTTGTCCTGGATCTTTGATCCTCATGCTGTCAATGACTCCTGACACACAGCTATCACCACCACAGGACAGAAATGGGTCTTTGCATTTGAGTATTGCATTTATTTCCAAGGAGTGGTTGCAGTTTGCTGATACAAGAAGCCTCCAGTAGAGTTTGCAGCATTTTGCTGTTGCTATGTGAGGTTGAGAGTTACCGGGAACCGCTCCCAGCAGCCCCATCCATTGCAGACCTCTGTCTCACCTTGTGCTTCTGCCACATTTGGGGAAGCAGAAGTGTTTCGCATCCAGTGCTTCCTAGTCCAGAGGATTTCAGCAATGCTGGGAGAAGAACTAGGCCTGAAGGGAATCCCAGCAGATGTTCTGCACAGAAGTTCACATTCAGGACTGTTAAAGCAGGAGCCTTAATTGCCGGTGGCCTGTTTTCCAGTGTGATGGTTCTATTCTAATGCACCAGTTTTGCTTCAATCCTGCTTGATGCTGACAAAAGCACAGACTAAACCGCTAATCCCCAGCGTTCCCAGTCAGCCTCCTGCTTGCACTGTCACTCTGCTTGCTCCCCACAGGCTCTGTGCTTGTCAAAATTCTCCAAGTTGCGATTTCCATGAGGATCCACTAATGCATGTCCTTCCTGACGTGTTGGTTAACAGATCCAACCATTGAAGTGGTCAGTCCCATGCAGGATATAACTGTTGATGAAGATGGCACAGCAGAGTTCATATGCCAATATTCTAGGCCAGTACACGCCATATGGAAGAAAAATGATCAGGAAATACATGCAGATGGTCAGCGAGTGATTATCGATCAGGACTGGAATGTAAGCATGCTAAAAATTAAACCTACGGTACCAGAAGACACTGGCATCTATTCTTGTGAAGCTGAAGGCACTAAAGTGATGGCTACACTTGATGTTCAAGGTGAGGTCTTCCAGCCAAAGAGGAAGACTATCATGGGTTCCAAATACAAGAGGTGGAAAAATCATGGCAGCTCCTCACAAAAAGTGATACATCAGATACGCGCTCTTTGGTGTTCGCTCCAGTACTGATAACGATGATAGAAGTAGTTGGGAGTTAATGGGAATTGAATATGAAACTGCAGCATTTCACTGGAGCTGAGTTCTAAGTAGGGCTCACTTACTACCCCACTTACACATCGTACCTCTTCTACAATGAACTGGAACATCAGTGCAATGGGGTGTGTCCTGCTGATTTATTGTAAAATCACAGATGTAATGTTGTTCCAAAGGAATACTAGGAGTACTTTTTGTTGTTACAGAGTGTTTTTTATACACATTGTGCCTTAAAATGAGTAGCTAATGGATAATGTGGAATTTCATTTTCTTTTCAGCTAAGCTAAGGTAGCTTGATATTTTACTTATTTCAAATACTGATCACTCAGGAATTACCTTCTCACTTGGCATCAGCATTTGTGAGGACCCTGACAAACAGTAAACAGAAATATTAACAATAGGTTTAGGATTTTATATTGATGTTTCTTATTTTTTTCCTGCTGTGTATGTAATTATTGATTTTGGTCACCAGGTGAATTAGTGTGATCAGCATGAGAAATGGTTCTGATCTGATTGTGAATTTTCGTGTGTTGTTAGACAATTATACTGCATTGCTTAACCAGAGATGTGAGTACAGAAGAGCAGGGTAGTATTTATTATAGTATTTTCTATACTGATAAGCACTTTACATTTTAGGGATTTAAAAAGATGTTAACAGTCATAATCTAAAATCATCCCAGGGGAGGCAGGATTTGCAGTTTGCTGGTTTTTTGTAGTTAGGGAAATCATCACTCCAAAAGTGCACCAATAAACAGCTTGGATTCATTCTAACAAAACTGTACATTCTCCAAAGATTTACAAAACCCTTATTGTTCTCCATAGTATAAATATTAAAAAATACAGACAATTTTTTAGTAACTCATGGTTTTGGGGTATTTTTTTTGCTATTAAATAAATTGTTTAGCTTTTTTTTTTTTTTCTTAGAACAGTTGCAGAAAATGGCTATAAAGACCTAAACAGGAATGTCTCAGGGCCTTGGTTTATGTTATAGGTCATGCTGACCATTGTATGGTACTTGTGCAAACTGTATTTACTCAACCACACGTTCCTGCTGTTGTGCATGTAATTTGTCCATATAGCTGGTCTAACACGAATTATATTCACATGTACCAGCCCACATTTAATTTTGCATCAGGCTGATTGCTTATGTACAAATGCCAGCTGATGCATGACTGCAGGCAAACGGAGCGTGTAGATATACGCATGTTTCTGACCACACAATTCACCACACACGCATGAGAAAATAAACCTAATGCGGTATCACAGAGCTTTTGTAATAATTCAGAAATTTACTATTCAAAATACTGTTCACAGATTTTAACTTTTTGTGTGTTTCCTAGAGGCAGACTTGTTAATTCAGATGATTCGCTATAGCTCTGCCAGCTATAATGCTCTCTCACATTTGCTTTGCATGAAAGGTAGCAAGATTTTATCATGAGCTGTCAGTGGATTCACATCTCCCCAGTTATGATGATAATTGCTCTGGCTAGGAGATCTGTGGGAAATGTTTCCTGCTGTGGGACAGAAAGAATTTGATTATACTTCATTATCCTGAGCCATCCCTTCCTATCAAATCTTGTCCTGATTCATATAAACACAAACATTTTTTTCTTTATTTGTAAAACAGAAGTCAGGTTTCTGGGGGAAGTCTAAATGAACGGCTAGAGGTCTTAGAGGTTTATCAGTATTTTTAACCTATGTCACTACTAAAAATGTTTTTAAATACAGTATTCTGTTAGAGGGTGCTTGAAGTCAACAACTAAACCCACAAGCACGGTTTATCAGATCCACATCCTTTCCATCAGCTTTCCAGCAGTGGGAACCATCCAGTACTCCAAGGCTTGTTAATATTCAGATATGCATAAGCAACAATTAATACTATTCGTTGTCTTTCTTTGCTAGCCAAGAACAGTATTGTCCAGGGCTTGGAGAATGTGGAAGCCGTGGAAGGAGGGGAAGCCCTGTTTGAATGCTATCTTTCCAAGCCCGAGTGCTACAATTACAACTGGCTGATTGATGATGAACCTGCCAAAACTACAGAAAACACGGAGATGGTTTACTTTGAAAACGGGCGCAGGCATCTTTTGCTGCTGAAGAACCTCACTCTGCGGGACAGCTGCAGGGTGACCTTCATGTGCAGTGACGCGGTGAGCTCCGCCTTCCTGACAGTGAAAGGTAACTGAAGCACTCGTGCATGGGGAGTCTAAAACATCTGCTTGGAAATGGCAAATAAACGAGGAAAATATGATGAGTAGCAGAGAGGAAAAGTTGCATTTGTTGCTTGCTTCTTTCCTAACACTTTTTCCCACACAATAAATAGCCGATGGTTTACAATTTCTTTTTTTTTTTTTTAATCTTATTCCGTATGCCATGATGTGGATATAAGCAGCATCAGATGGCAATGAATTAGCAGAACATAACTGTCATATACAGTTGTCATTATTCTGATTAATTGGGTTGTGTTTATTGTAGAATCATAGAATGGTTTGGATTGGTAGGGACCTAAAGATAGCCTAGTTCCAACCCCACTGCCATGGGCAAGGACACCTTCCACCAGCCCAGGGT
>Ga0181612_155012_pt1 | contig 11262 bp, 6 predicted proteins | sample HoacroProtozoa21_FD_119630 | JGI IMG/M metagenome (GOLD analysis project Ga0181612, IMG submission 119630) | Hoatzin crop microbial communities from Cojedes, Venezuel. Combined Assembly of Gp0051906, Gp0051904, Gp0051908 | reverse complement strand
GAAAAAAGAAGTAAAACATAAATAAATGTTATTATAAAACCCCCCCCCCCCCCCCAGCTTCCAATAAGTATATGTTTGTAAAACTATCTTATTTCCTTGAACCAGAGCTTTTTCATATTTTAAGGCATATATTTATATTGTGGCACATCTATCCACAAATGTTCCAACCAGGGACTTCAAAGTCACTATCTCTATCATCATACATATTACTGAAGAACTTACAGCCACGGTACTCTCAATGACACAAATTCAGTTGCAGAGGCATCATTTCAAGTTCTAATTACACGAGCTATTCAACAAGTTTTTCTTGCAAGACTACACAAAATATAATTAATACTATAGCATGTAAATATAAATGGATGGGAAAATTGCTTTTGTGGATGAAGACAAAGGGCAGACTACATTTTCCATAACTTCAGTGGTGATAATATTTCTGAAAACACTAAAACCTAGTAGAGGCAGAAGATCATGGACCAACTTCAAAGAGAACTCACTGAACTTGTAAACATTGTCAGACATATTTATTGTGTTGCATAAAAAGGAACCTGGTAGCACAATTTAATTCACAGCTGAACTAAGGAATTTGGTATTAAGAAAGGCTTTTTCTGCTGACTGGGAAGTTGGGTTCTGAATCAAAAAGAAACTTAAGAGATATGTTCAAGGTGCTGGCAAAATTCGAAAGATTTATTGTGCTCAATAATTTTGTCAATATTATACACTCACAATTCTATCGTGGTAAACCCAACATAGGTACATAAGGAAGTAATTTTGTACAGGAATTTATTGCTACAAGAAGAGGAAAAATTGAGTAAAAAAAATGTTAGTGTTATCTATGAGACAATTAACTGATCTTAATTTCATGTAATAGAATAAATTGTCAGAGCTGACAGTTTAAAAGAAAAAAAGAAATCCACGGAAATATATTTTTCTCTAAGAAAACAGTAAAAATGCTGGTTGCTTTTCATCAAGGTTACATATTCCTTGGGAAATCCTGATGTTTAGACATATTCTGCAGTGTCCAGTGGTTTAAAAACCTGTATTTAAGATCAGGCTCTGGGAAACCTCTATTTAGGAGCAGTGTGCTACATTGCTTCCACACAAAATAGTCTGTGGTGACTAATAAGAGAAGAAAACAGTGACGCTCAATGATTGCTGTGGGGCACTGTACACTGAAAAGATGTTTTTTAAGATTGTTTTTTTCTACATTAAGGCATGGACAGTACCCCTTTTTGCTATTTTAGCCTGAAATTTCTCTTTGCATGAAACAAATTTAAGTAGAAATAAAGCAATACTGTATTCTACATTTCATGAACCAACAGTTTAGAATTAAGCTCATAGCACCTGTACCTTACATCAGCTCCAAGTTTCTTTTTTTGTTTCAGCCAACTAGTAAGCAGTCATAAGGACAACAACGATTTCTTGAGGCTGGTATATTGCCCCTATTTAAAAATAATAATAACAAAAAGTACTATTTGTCTTATGTACTATTTCGCTGAATAAGATCTGGATTTGAAAATTCATGTATCATGGTATGCACAGATTAAAAACTCCTTCCTACAGATTCTCGTAACTAAACCTGAATATTAGCTCTGGCAGCTTTCTTGAAAGATTATTCACAAATAATTCTTATCTTTCAAAAGTGATGTTTTCACTCCACTGTAAATGTCAAGCATAAGTAAGTAGATTTATCTCCCATCCCGATTACAGATCAAAATTTTTGGTAATAGTCTTGGTAATTGACTGGGCTACACCAAATTTCTAATACATTGTGAATACCATGTGTTATCAAGGTTGGGAAGAGAAGACTCTTCTGTCAGTTTATCATGTTTGTACACTTTCTGTAATGAAATCTGTATATGAATTGTACTATACAGTTACAAGATATAAAAGACATTAGTTTAAATGTCTGTGTTAGCTGTTGATCAAGACTAGAGACAATCACCAAACAATTTCTGTGACAGTGAGTTTCAAGTCTCTGACTAGTCTGGAAAAAACTCATCTGGAAATATGTTACAGAGTAAAGGTGGAATTTGAAAAAGTGCTGAAAGAAATATGCTTTAAACCCTGTAAAGCCTGGGAAAAAACTAATATATTTATTACTCCTATTAGCTTACTGAAGAGAAGACAATTCATGATCTATGTTAAGGTCCACTCAGATTTTGAAAATCAGTTCTAGAGGTCAGATTCAAGATACCACTGTAATATCTATCCATACTCCTACAGGGGAAAAAAAAAAGGTTTTAAATGTTTTTACATCTACAAGAATTTCAAATTTATTTGTTTCTGTGATAGCATCCTGTATTTACACCCCATCACATCCACCACACTCTCAATTATTTGTCTGTCCTGACTGAAAATGATACTAAAAATGACATACTTTACAGGCTAGCTGAATGATTTCAGTGTAAGGTTTCACCCATCAAATCTTTGGGGTTCAAGTTGATGAGAACTCTTGTACTCATAAAGAAGTCTAAATATAAAAGAAATATCGTTCTGCTCAGCAGTATCTTTTCACATGCCATTATTTGCCATTAGACTGCAATGATAGTCAGGTAAAATACTTATTGACATGCTAATAATTACTAGTGCCACAAGAGGATTTATAGGCAATCAGAAGGGAGAGAGAAATCGTTTCAGTGAAACAGGTATTTTAGTTTGCAGATCTTCACTTCAGGACAGAGACTTGGATGAGTGACTTTAAGCAGATCAAGGAAGGCTTTATCAAAGAGATAACAGACTCTGACCTTCTGCTCCCGGCTAAACTTCATGCTGTTTCTTAGAAGAAATTTTCCAGGGTATAAAAATCTATCACGTGGTAATCTGATAAAATCAGAAGAGACTATACTCAGGTTGATGAAAGAGACAGGAGAAAGGTAAGTAAAATTACTGACAATGTGAGATCTCCATGGCACAGCCAAGGTCTGGAAAACTAAGTCGTTATTTCTTTTATTTTGCCTTTTTTAAATGATCATGAGATTAAATAGTTTAACATTAATTATAGGAAAAATATAAGTTATGTTTGATGGATTTCACTGAAACTAAGTTGTTTTATGAAAGGGGAGGTTCTGACGGAGACTAATAACCAAGTAGCTGAGGCCTCCCACACTTTATTTGTCCTGACCTGGAGTTTAGTTGGAATAATTCATTGCAACCACTTCCAACTCACTGAATAAGGCTTGAAGTAAGCACTATAGCTGTATTTTACAAAGGTTCCTTCCTGCAAACATAAGTAATCTTATGTTTTTAGGAACCTGTGCAGTTTTAACAGAAAAGATCAACAGAAGTGCAAGCAAGACTAAGGCAAACTACAGTTGTTAAACCTGAGAAGAGACTGTACTCTTCCTGTGACACAGTAATGGAAATACATGGTGCTTTCATGCACATAGTGTACCTGAATGATTCTGCCAAAATTAGATGGCTTTTTTTTCTCAAGTCAACGTTATTACTTACGACAAGAAAATAAGATCTTCAAGATCTGTTGTCCAAGATTTTGAGAGGTCAGAATGACTTCAGATAACATGAAAGAGTATTAGTGAATGAAAAAAAAAAAGTATAACAGGTACAATCTTGTATCCACTTCAAGTGTGCCACAATTAGTGGAAAACATGCTTTACAAATGAAATAGACATTGTAAGAACCCAACCAGAAAGAAGCACAGAAAATTTACACTAATATTTTCAGAAATACAGGGTCCTTATAGAAGTCCTGGTGCTGTAGCTAGAAATAAGCTAGAATAATCACAGCTTACAAAGTAGTTCATATTAAGCCAATATTTTTAAACTTCCAGTTTATAAAGCAAGGTTTCTCTATTAATTTTATTTAGCTATCAACTAACCCACTACTTCCACGAATAAGTCTTGGCATGATAAGAGCCATAATTTTCACTGGTATCTTTTTTGTATTGTGCTAAACACTTCTCCATGTACACATTGAGAGCTAAAAGAAATTGTATGTCATAAATGAATGAAGAATAAAAAAAAAATTGCTTTATCTCAGAGAGTCAGCACCTGTATATGTTACACAAGTTGTTAAGCCATATGCTAGCAGTCAAATGTTGGATCTAGAATTAAGTGAATCCTTTCACCTATGTTTTACAAATTGCTCCCAGATCCTTTGAAATTCATCTGATGTATTCTCTAAACCATAAATTATCTCTAGATATGCCCAGCGGGTATTTCTGTAAAATCTGCAGTTCATTGCTTCTTGCTTAACTCTGTCTTGTCTGTGGGTGCCTGAACAAGATTTGTTTTTTTGACTGTCACAGAATAACTTGTTCTCAATAACGTGTTTAGAATATGAATAATGTGTTAATGCAAAACTACTAACACTGTGAATCTCTCTTTGAGTAAGATCCTTATTCATACAAGGGAGTTTCCAGGTAGATTTGTCTGAAATTTAATTTTTTGGTCCCTCCAAAATTTTTAGTGATTTTAATGCATTTGAAAAATAAATATGTAGGAAATCTTGGTTTATGTGTCTTAAAATTTTATCATCTGAGTCTAGGCATGTGCAACCTTACACCAGCATATCACTTTGACTTTCCATTGAACAGTCTATGTGAGAATCTGTTATATTAGTATGGGGATCATACAACAGTTTTCTAGATTTTTATTTTTTATATCGTTAATTCTACTGACTGAAACACATACTCCTTACAGCTAATTCATACTGAGATATAGACTTAAGTTATTTCTGTGTGGTGAAATATCAGGACTTTGTGCTTTGACATTTTTGTTCAGAATTAGCTGTGTGAAGTCTTGTTCCCCTGTTTTATTTGGTTGTGTCTTCTTTAGCCATCTCAGTCTTTCTTGAATGAGCTGTTCTGATTCCTTTCTCTTGTTTGTGATGGGAATCTCACACTATTACAACCTTGAACCAGTATCTCTTTTCACTCTGTACTTTTTTCCATTGGATCTGTTCTTAAACTGATTTCTTATTTACATTCGGGCAAAATGTAAATAACTAAATTCGAATGCGTGTATATACTACACCCAAAATCTACACTTACGAAGTTCTCATAATGGCTGTTACCTGAACTGGAAACGTGTAGCATGGTATTCAGTTCACCATCACTTGATGATATGGATTCAGCTTGTCAGGACTTTGCGGGTACCACCAGGCTTCACCGTCCCAGCACATCGTCCACTTGGGCTCCACCACCCTGCGTATGGCCCACGACCGCATGTCAGCCCTCCAGGGCCATCAGCCCATACCCTAGTTACGCCATGTCAGGGCCAGTCTCCAGGTGCCCACAGCCCTGCCCTGCCCAACCATGGGCCCCACTGAGCTGGGCCCACCTGCAGGCATAACTTTCTTATAAGTTCTGTCTTATGTCTGTCAGCCCCAGGCAGATGTTATGGATATCTTCAAGTATTTCATACAGTGTTAGACTCCCATGTTTTGGAAATGGAAATAAGCCCCTGATCAATACAATCATGAGTCCAGAAGGATATTTAGGTAACAAATAATTCAGATAAATAAAGTCTATCTTAATATATGATAAATACGCCTTAATCCCACCTGTTGTACTTAATAGGTTATCACTGAGTATAACAGAAAAATAGTCACCTACATTTAATTGAGCTGAAACCCACTCCTGAACTTAAGAAGAGCTGGATTCCATTACTAAACATTGCTATCTAGTATGGTACTAAGATATACAAGCTGTTTGCAGGCACACAAGCTTTTGGAGTAGCATTAGACAGCTATTGATGGTAGAGGGAATCAAAACTGGACCAGTCTTCTCCAAGTTGCCCATTCTGAAGCAGTGAACTTCCTCCAGAATCTGCCCTACCTGGAGACAGGAGAGACAATGGAGCACCCCAGAACAGAGCAAGTGACTGATCTGGTTTGTAAATGCTGTGTGGATCTGATCAGTATTGCAGACTTGATCATATTTTATTTAGCAGAAGAGACAGACCCTTGGACTACCCAACGTTGAAGTTACCAGCCTAAGCTGTTTAGACCTATGAAGAATGTGGGAAGAGCAGAAAAACAGCATGCCTCCATTCAATCATAAAGAAAGTTTACACACTTGCAGAATTTATCTTCTTCCAAAAGGAATAACACAACTTAGCCTATAAGACTGATTAATAAAATTTAGTTAAACTGACAGATGACTCATTCCTCCCAGTTATGCATTTTGCTTCAAAAAGTACATCAATTCGACAGGATTCTTTGCTATGCACATGTCTAAATCTCTGATTTGCTTTTGTTTTTAAATAGAGAGGATAGCCTGGAATCTGAGCACAGAAACAAGCCTCTGGGGCTGCCACTTTGCACGGACCAGTACCAGCAAAATTTGCAAGAAAAGCTTGCAAAACAGCCACCTACTTTAGCAAATCTCAAGCCAGTATTATCCGATGGCAAAGCTACTAAATTCACAGAGATTTTAAAAGCAGCAGAAATTATTTACTGGATAATGTTAGTAGCGATAAAAAGGGGCAAAATCCTGTAAGTATATGGTTGCCATTTTTAAAAAAGCTGATGCATTACACTTACAAAAATGGATAGATACACATGGTTTACACACAGTTCGTAATAATTAATTGTCTTTTCTCTACAAAAATTTGTTATATAATGAAGGAAAAAGCTAAGTAAAATGGTCATATTAGGTTAGCTACAAGAATTGATTCCCATAAGAATTTAAAAAAATTTATGTTGAAAAATGAGAAGGGTATGTTTTTTAAGTAATATTATATTAAATGTCCATTTGGCTTTTTAGGAACTTTATTTACATGAAGTCCATAGGGTACCCAGCACAGAGAATTTACTCTTAAAAATCACAAGTGTTTGAATATGATGAGAGAGTTCCTGTAACGGCACCCCACTGCAAGATATTTAGCTTGCAGTTTTGAAGCCAAGAGAATGGCTGTTACTGCATTATCCATCTAGCAACTACTGTAGCTTATGGCAGAAACCATTTAGTTTAATGATTTAGATTATTAAGTCTTATTTCATTAATTTTTCCACAGTGCGAATACTTCAATGAAAAAAGAAAAAATATTTCTTAAAAGGCCTCACAGCTCACAGAGAAGTCATATAACATGAAACATATCATATTCTTGAAAAACTATTTAAGTATTTGAAAATGAACTGTTACATTATTGTGGTTTAAGTAAACCTGAATTCTCTCAGCATCTGGTCTAGTAGCATGGAAGATTAAGCTGGGAACCATAATCATGACACTGAGTACTGCTTGTAAAGGAATAGTAAAAGAAAAATAGCTTTTCAGGCAAAACACTTAAAATCCTATGATCTATTTTCCAGAATTTATTATTCCAGTGTCCTTCCGTTACTATGCCTCTAGCATGTCCTAACTTCCTGCACTTTATGTCAAATAGTGTAATATGAAATTTTGTTATATTTACAATGTTTGACTGAAAAAGAACAATGTGATTTCCTTCAGAAATGGAGGAACAGATGGTAGAAAAGAACTATCTTGCAAATAATTCCTGCCAAAATTTAATTCTAATGTATGAGATCTTCACATTCCCTGCAGTATCTGAAATCTCTGATTCGGGTTGCACAGGCTCCTGTGAAACAGACTTTGCCAGGAGTTTTAATGAACTCAAGAAGTACAGCTCTCAAATATGTCAAATTTCATTATTTACCAGGCCAGAGGCTCTACTGTGAAAATTATTTCTGCCCACAGTATACAAGCTAGAAATTAAGACCACTTATTTTGAAAATTTTTTCCTGTGTTTTTTTTTTTTCTTTTGTGGAATGTCTCAAGATTCTGCATGAGACCATAACAGAGCAAAGCCAAATGTACCTCTAGTTCTTGAAAAGAAAAGACAATGAACAGACACTCACTGTTCACCTGCCTTTCATGATCTCACAGATTTCTTCGTCATCATCATTGTGATCATCTCTCTCTCTCTCTGCTTTTCACTTTTCAAGTCTAAAGATTCTTCATTCCAAGTTCATCCAAAATTCTTCTTTGTTGACTCCTTTACTCCTCTCTGAACATTTCTCTGCTTTATTACACCATTTTTGAAATGGAAGGACAAGAGGTGTAAAAAGTATTAAGGATACACATGCACCATGAATTTGCAGTGGCAGGTTTTTTCTCTGTTATCTGTTGTCTTTCCTAGCAGCTCCTAAAATTCAGTTGAATTTTTTATTACTTAGAACACTAGAGTGATCTCTTCAGAGAACTACACATTGTGCTTTTGGGATCTTGTCACAGAATAGCAGTATTCAGTTCAGAGCCCATAACTGTATAAGGATATTTTTTTTGGTGTATAGATTAAAAACATTATTAAAAATTATCTACACTGTATTTCAGTGTTAATATGTGGATTCAATCATGCTGCTGTGTGAAACCAAAATTAAACAAATATGCAAATGTTCTGAACTGGAACAAAGTTCTCAGTGGCATCTTTTTTCTGTAAAGGCAAAAAAGGACACTAACCATTTATCTCTGTAGATGTTGTATGTACTATCTAAATAATAACAATCATTAAAAAGAGGTGATGGGGAAACCCAACCATAAACCAGAAATGGTAACTTATACTACAAAACCAAAAGAGTCTAAGAGTTGTCAAAACACTTTCACCATGGAATTGATTCATATCTTTTTAATTATTCAGTTAATTACTTTGAAAAAATAAAATGTTTTCTTAAAATTGATTCATAACCAAGTGTAAGGTGACTTCCTATTTTTTCAGTACCAAGTCACAGGGAATTCTAATCTTAGAAAGAAGTGAATGGCATTCAACATCAGCTAAGGTTTTTTTTTCCCTCCTCCTCTAGTTTTGCCTAATTAAATCTGTGTGACATGACAAAACAATTTCCCCAAGGTCTATCTGATGTCACTTTTTTATCACCATAATTTTATTGTACAGTGCAACTCATCCTCAGAGAGAAAACAGGGCAATATAAGGCAGTGACCTCAAATGTATCCAAACCACCAATCCCCTCCAGGGAAGGGAGAAAAAAATTGAAATCCTTAGCTAGTGTAAATCTGGCAATCTATACAGTTATCTGTACTGACTTTAATGGACCATGATGACTTATACCAGCTAAAAAGCTGAGTTTCTTTTCCATAATGGTTTTAGCTTGAACTGCACATAATTAGTGTGAAAAGCTATTTTAAACTTGAATATTTACACAAAGAGCAGTCCTAATTATCTATATTATATACTCATTCTTAAAAGTAGCTAGTAAGGGAGTTTTTCCTGAACAGTGTTTCTCATTTAATTTTTTAAGAAATTGCCTATAATAGGGTTTTATCCTCCTGGCCTTTAAAACTTTTGGTATCCTAGACTGACTTTAATTTCAGTCATTCTGATGTAAACTAAAAATAATTGCATCAAGTCACTGGAGCTGCAGGACCACTGTACAATTCTAAATAGTACTTAATAGCATATCTGGAGCAATCTGTTTGACTTAAGGATGACATTTAATATGTATTAATGAACTGATTAACAAAAGTGGTAGCATGAAGTATTTCAAAGTGTATGTTCAGATTTTTCAGTGAGATATGCATAAGTCCTCTGACGTGATGTCGAGAAAGTATGGGCCTGGCTAGGGGAGGAAAGGCCTGCCAACGATGTCTTTGAATGCGAAGACGAACAGTCCCTCTGTACACGCCAGGTGCAATGACTCCCTTAAGTGAGGAAGGAAAGGATCAAGGCAGGGAGAATGTGATGCTGCTCCAACAACCACTTATGGTCCGAAGCAATATATGGCACTGAACCATGAACTGAAACAGTTTCTTTAAATGTTTGATATGCAAGCTGTAATTCCCAATAAATTTTTCTGTGCTAGCTTGACTTTGCACTCATGTTAGTAATTTCCTGGGTGTCTAGGCGGAGGCTTGAGTTGTTTCAATGTTTTTAGAAAGAGTGAGCAGAAACTGACCCTGGCCAGCTTGACTGTCAGTCAACGTATGGCAGAATGGTTACTGTGCTTGTCTTCAAATGGAATCAGTCCTTCTGTGGAGTACTTTAGATGCAAATGGATAGACTGTTAATCAATACTGACCAAAGCCAATAGGTTCTGTGTCTTAACTATTAAAACATGCCTACTGGCTAGGTCCACATGGGGACTTGCGTGAGATTTAATTAACTATTTCTACATGTTCTCCTAATCCAAAACTGCTAACTCCTGCATCCCAACCCCCATTAGTTGCTGACTGACTGCTGACTCTGGTAATGCCTAATTGTTACAGAACAGAGAGACCTTTAATATCAGAATCTCAATGTGCCAGCAACATTTTACTTCTAGTAATGCAGAACAGGTTCACCTCCACTGTAATTTCTACAGTGTTCTCCTTTGCATATATTGTCTAACAAGTCAGATCTGTCCTCTGTTCTCAGATGCTAATAAACAGGCTTTTGATGAAAGAGGGACAGAGAAAAGAGCCAGAAATAAGAACAGCTACAGAGGCATCCAGCACAGCTTTTTTTCCATTCAGATTTGTGCTTTGTTCTGGGCCACTGGTCTGTTTGGCACAAAATGTGCCACAGCTAAAGGAATACTTGGACTTAAAATTGCAGAGCCTGGAGTCCAGATTCCCGTTTGAGCTATGGTTGGTTGAATCTACTTTATCCAGTAAAGCACCCTGTTGCATCATAAGATATTCTATTAGAAATCTATTGTGATTCATATTGGCAAGGTTATTTTACTTTTCATGAAGCATTTTCATGAAGGAATTAGAGTGTGATTTCCAGGTTCAAGTCATTATTTCTAAGGTAGATTATATATTTAATCAAAGATCACTATATATTTGTTTGTGTGTGTACATAAATGAAAAAGCAAGAATATATTTTACCACTAAAGAATGGAATTAAAATCTTACTTCTAGCTGCTCTTGTAATATTTTTGAAGAAATGTCACCTTTCAGAAGAAGAGATTGAGATATCAGTTGTTGTCCTGCTCTTAAAGCTGTGAATTCTGAGTATAGACAGACCAAGCTGCATATACTTAAGACCGAGTATATTCTTAAGGCCAGGAGACTTCTATTCTGATTTGCTGTCTAAAAGTCAGCTGGTCATTCCAGTCCACCTTTACTTTCAAAAGAGAAAATTGTCATCTTTAGGAGGTGATTAGTCTCCTCATAATCACAGAATCACAGAATCACAGAATGGTAGGGGATGGAAGGGACCTCTGTGGGTCATCTAGTCCAACCCTCCTGCCGAAGCAGGGTCACCTACAGCAGGCTGTAGAGGACCTTGTCCAGGCAGGTCTTGAATATCTCCAGAGAAGGAGACTCCAAGAACCTGGTATTTATCACTCTTCAATCAGCCACGGCCT
>Ga0181612_147128_pt1 | contig 11262 bp, 10 predicted proteins | sample HoacroProtozoa21_FD_119630 | JGI IMG/M metagenome (GOLD analysis project Ga0181612, IMG submission 119630) | Hoatzin crop microbial communities from Cojedes, Venezuel. Combined Assembly of Gp0051906, Gp0051904, Gp0051908 | reverse complement strand
TGGGAGCACTCTGACCCCAGAGTCTGCGACCAGCAGCCCCACAGCCACAGCACAGGGGTAGCACTGCCTTTCCTGGGGCAGGGTTGTGGCCCCAGCCCCCGGCACGCCGTGGCCCTGAGCTGCCTTGCCAGAGGCTGCCGCTCCTCCCATCGCACCAGGCAGCTGTGGCTGGCAGAGGCATCTTGTGGTCCGGATGCGGAGCGAGCCTGTCATCTCTCCCTCATCGGCACAGCCAGGCCTAAAAATATCCCGGGAGTGGGCTGAGGGCGGTTGTGCTACAGTCTCCGTTACGCAGATGGAAACGGCTGGTCCCTGCCAGAGCACCCGGGGCAGCGCCAGCTCCTCCGCCCTGCACCAGCACAGGGTATCGGGATCCCGCGCTGCGCCCCGGCCATCCCTGCAGTCGAGGCGTGCTGGGGACGGTGCTCGGCACCGGGCATCCTGGCCAGGCACAGCATCGCGGCTGGGGCTGTCCCCGCCTGGGGAGACAGGCAGCTCCACAGGGACCGTCCCTCCCAGGCACACAGGACGGAGCAGGGCAGCGAAGAGGGGAACAGGGGCTTTCACAGCCCACTGCCATGGACCCTGAACAACGATGAAATGCGGTGCTGCCCAGACACCCTGTGATGAGTCAAAAGTGCACTCAGGCAGCCAACCTGACAGCATGGTGGGTGCCAGCACAGCAGGGCAGGGAGCTGGAGAGCAAGTCGGTGGAGCAGCAGCAGCAGGACGGCAGGCGCAGCCCTCAGCCCACTGGAAAAGCCGGAGGAGCAGAGGAGCATGGCTGAGCGTGCAGCCCATCAGCAAAGAGGGCTGGCCTCGCGCCCTCTGCAACACGCAGGCAAAGGGTAGAGCTGTCAGCTCCTCCCCTGCCACCCCTGCACGTCCTAAACCCACAGCAAGCAGGGCTGCTGACACTGAGCCTCGGGCAATCGTCCACCCGAGAAGCCCAACTGGGTGGGAAAAGGAGCAGAGCCGCTGCTGAAGGAGCCAGGAGGGATGCACCAGCTCTTGTAGGAATGGCTTGCAGGGTAAGAGCACAAATCCAGCCCCAGCAGAGACTCCGGCTCCGGCACAGACTCACCGGCAGCAGGCAGAGCCCGTGCCTTGCCCTGGAGATGCCAGCAGGCCAGGGCAGGAGGGAGGGCTGCTTTGGGAAGTCAAGCACAGCCCCGTCAGAGCTGCCCGACATGTGGGGGCAGGTTCACCAACCCATCCCCGGGCTGGCCCCCGACCACTCCAGCACTCCCTGGAGAGCTGCCACCGAGAAGGAGCCCGCGCTCGGGGCCGAGCACACCATGGCAAGGTAAATTCTGGCCCCGAAGCACTGCCTTGGCAGCAGGCAAGAGGCTTCCTCAGGGTCCAGCCCTACGCATGGGCTAGGAGCCCAGGATCACGCAGGGGCTGACAAGCTCCCACCTGAGCTGTCCTTGTACCCCACTCCCACCAGCGGCCACGGCATCCCTCTGTAGCCATCTCCTCTCTCTTGCTCCAGAGCTGGTCAGCAAAATACCTGCCCACCCACGCCAAACCAGCAGCACACGGTGCACAAGATCCTACTGCCCAGCCCAGCATCCCACAGCCCTCTTGGCTGCCTGAGCCGCTACTCACTTGCCTCCAGGATGCATTTCACATGCTGTCAGCCACCAGACCTGAAGCACCCTCTGCATTTGCCACTGCTGTGCATGACCGTGCTGGGGTGCGTGGAGCACACCAGCACCCACGTGGGCCCTCTGCCAGCCCGCGAGCGGCTGCTGGGACTGTGGAAGCAGAGGGCTCAGGGCAGCCCTGCCCTCTGCTCCGGCATCCCTCCTACCGACAGGCAGACACATCTCCAGCGAGCTCCTCCGGCCTGCAGGACACCAGCCCGAGGGCCCACTGCAGCCAACACAACCCTCATGACTGCTGGCCAGGTGCTGGGAGACCCACACGTGCACCCAGCCCAGCCCACAGGCAATGGGACCGCTCCCTGCCCTAAGCCACAAGCCCGGCTCCCTCCGTCCAGACGTCCCAATGCCGTGCTGTCTGAGGGGAACCACCTGCTGCTCCAGCTCACAGCCAGCCCACACCAATTTCATCCCAGCCCGGCCGGTGTCCCCAGGATGTCACGAGCATCCTGATCCCAAGCCTAAAGTGCCACCCGCTCATCCCCACCCCGTGCTGTGCTTTCGTCAGAGCCCAGGCCAGGAGGACAACACCCCCAGCGCAGCCAAACCTCTCCTGGGCTGGGGACCCAGGGCCACGGCCGTGCTGCCTGGGTGGCACCTCCCAGAGGGACACGTTCCAGGCACAGACCTCTCGCCTCTCCCCGTGGCAGGACCCCTGCCAGCTCCCACCGCCTCGCATAAGAGCCGTGCCCAGGGAGCAGAGTCCCGGGCGATCTCACCTGCTTCTTCCAGGGCTGCGGGACAGGTTGTGCTGGGAGCGGGGCGAGACCGGAACACCTCTGAGGCACCGGGCAGGGCCCGGCCGTAGCCAGGCATCCGTTCGCTGGGATGGGAAAAGTCTCCCCCAGTAGGTACCAGGCACCTCCCCAACAGACTGCAGAAAGGCTCTTCTGTCCAGCAGCTCCTGAAGGAAGGACTGAGGTGCCCCAGCCTGCCTGGAGAAGGGGTGGGGATCTGCTGCGGGAGGCGAGGAGAGCCCAGCCCCAGGATTGCCCCCACGGCCTGGCCCAGCACCTCTCGCTGGGAACCACCGGTGCAGCCCCAGCTCGGCCAGCGCAGGGCTGCAGGCTGCTTGTTTGCAGAGTCCGCACAGCCGGGCAAGGAGCCCACCCAGGCACCCCAGGGCTGCCCCCACAAACTGACAGAGACTGGGGACCACAGGCAGCAGGAGGGGCCCTGGGCAGCTGCCCCAGGCAGCGTGGTCCCGGGCAGCAGTGCAGGAGCCAGGCTCCTGGGGAAAGACCCCCCCCAGCACACCGGTGCCAAAGCGATGCCCCACGCAGGCGAGAGCCCAGCCCAGAAAAGGCAGGGCAGTGGGGCAGGAACGACCCCGCTGCACTGGGACCCCTTAGTACGGCTCAGCTGGAGAAGCTCTGGGCTCAGCTGGAGAAGGCGAGGAGCGAGAAGCGTGTCCTCGAGCTGCCCATCAGGTGCTGACGTGCCTGGCTCCCAGCCCGGCAGCTCGGAGCCGCGCAGCTCCCATGAACGCCGTCTTTCTTCTCCGTGCCGTGCAGCCCTTGGCAGCCCCTCAGCCTCGCCGGCTGGGGAGGGAGAAGAGCCAAGGTCTGTTTTTCTATCCCGTTCCCCTTGCCAGGCTCTGCACAGCGCTGAGGGCCCAAGCTGGGGCCTCCCCGCTGGTGGCAGCGCTGCAGAGCCCTGCTCCCACAGGGATCCAAGAGAAGCCTTCGCCTCCGACCAGTGAGACAGAGCAGGGCTGGCCCCAGCCCCGCTGCAAGGATGGCCGAGGGTCCAAGGGGGATGCCCCGTGCCACCTCCCCGCAGCCGAGGGGGAAAGGCAGAATTAGAGCATCACCTCCCCTGCCAGTCCCCATGGACACCAGCTGTTAAATGGTGTTTGGAAACATCTGTCCAGCTGGAAACGGGAAAGCTAGCAAGGACTCGGGACAGACCCATCTCTGGCTGCTGACACAACCGCTCCCTTCATCCTGCCCTGGCTTGGCCCAGCCCGGACAAGCAAAATCTGCATCCGCGCTGCGGGGCCAGGCAGCCGCAGCTCCAGCCAGCCGGGCTGCTAAGCCTTTCGGTGTAGTTGCTCCTCATGGCCAAATTCCCTGCTGTCAGCAGAAGGGTCCTCTGTCTCCAGCAGCAGCACACCAGCACCACTGCTGTTTTCCACAGATCCAGCTGCAAGTTAACAGCTCCTCTGCACATGCCAGCCAGCACCCACCACCCACACTAAAGGCACCCATGTCCTGCACCCAGGACACTGGGTCACTTTTTTTTTTAATTACTTGTGGCTATCAGTAGTGAAGTTTAAGTTAACCCCTGTTGCAAGGACAAGCATGAAAATTAACCCAAAAGGTGCAGAGATACTGTATTCAAGAGCAGCAGCACTTGAGCAGACGAGAGTCGAAGCACGTTAACTAACTCCAACTCGCATTCGCAACCATCTGAATGCCATGTCTGAAGCTTCTCGGAAGGCCCATGGGTACAACACACCCCCTGCCTCCCTAAATTCAGCCAGACTGTGGACTTTATCCATTTAAACTTCTTGAAGTAGTTTCCTTTGGTCTACAGCGTACTTGCACGTAACGTATCACGGTGCAGTCACACGTGCTGCTGGGACATGAGACCGGCTGGTACAAATCCCTGAGCTGCAAAGACGGGTTTCTCCTACCTCTGCATGGAGGGCTTCAGCCTGGGTATGAGAACATCCCAGCCACCCACCCTGCCTACAGCCTGTGAGGAGGCAGCTCTTCCTTCAGCCAGCACCGTGGGTGAAGAGGGGAGCACCCCAATCCCCAGGGTGCTGGGTTCTCCTGCAGCAGGAGGGGCCCACACTGGGGACGCTGGGCAGCGAGTCACCGGGACAGACTCCCCAGCTGAGGTACGGGACCCCAGACAGCAGGCCTGTGTCACCCTCTCTCGCATCGTGTAACGAAGGTGTTCGCAGCCCACTAGAACCACTCATAAAAGAGAATTTTTCTTAAAACGCAGAATTACAGGCCAAGGACACCTCTTTTCTGGCTCTCCTACTTTCACTCAGTTTTGTCTAGAAATTAATACACACACTATACTATTTTAATCTTTTTCCAGTACCATCCTACATGTTTCCCTCGTTCACTAGGTGCTGTCAGAACAGTTTGACTTCAGCACTGTCACATTACTCATGCTGCAGCAAGAGGTTGTGGCAATATTTCTGCATGGATCTGCCACGGGTTCCTCAAAAGACAGCAATCAGGTGAGTGCTTCCCATTCCTCTGCAGATCATTCTGGTGACGTCAAAGAAAACTACTGACACACAGGCTCAGCGATGCTCGCTACTGGAACCAAGCAACAGCACACTCACCCCACCCGCAGTGCTGCAGCCTCCACTCATTCAAGGGAGAAATCTAAAGGTGCTTAACAGCTCGAACTGCAATGCAAAAAAACGAAGAATGATTATGGGAAAAGAGGAAAAAGGCTTATTTTGACTTTTAGCAATACCCCTTGCTGTTCATGTTGAACCTAAAATACTACATGCTTTAACCTAAGTGCACACACTTAAAGGTTCTGTGCAATGTCTACAAATGCCAGGGAAAAGGAGACATTAACATGTTCCCAAACCACAAAAACTGTCTCCAGGAATACCTGGCACTTCAGACTCCAAAGATATGGGCTGAAATAATACTACAATGAATAAGCAATCTACTCAAGGTCACTCAGTGTATCAGTAACAAAAATCCCTGAGCTAAGGCAGAAGACTCTCCTTTCCCTGCCTGCCAGTTCAGCAAGTCTTAACCAGCACTGTGAAATTCAAGAGTCAACACTGCAGTGAAGAACAGAGCTGTTTGACTCTGCACCCAGGTAAGATTTTCTGATGACTCCTCTTCTGGCACTGCCACTCTCGGCTACAGAGGGAACCTCGGGCAGCTCAGCTCTTACTGCAGATGCCTCAGGTCTGTACCTCAGTGAGGAGGGACGACTCTGTTCTAGCTGAACAGCAATGCTGGACAAAGTCCTTAAATAATGGGACTCTGTTTAGTGTCTCTGAAAGACACCTGAGAACTCACTGGATAAGCATTAAGGGGATGAGCATTAGAAAGCAATAACGCTAATGGAAACATTAGAAGCATGATGAGAATTTCCAAGTTACATTGCTTTAGTTCTTAAATTAGTCTACAGATTGTCCATTTTGAAATTAGATTTATTACTTGATCAAATTGAAAACAACATACAGGCTACCAGAGTCTTGATTTCATCCCATGTTTGCATTAAAAAAACAAGCACAACTGCAGACATGTCAGACAACAGGAGCCCAGTTAGAGAATGGAAGAACAGAGATGCATGGAAGCCTTCAGATACGTAGCTACACTCCTCGAACAGTGCAGAATCCATTCAATCCAACTCAAAACGCCCAGGAAGAGAAAGAAGGAGCAAGGAGAATGGGTCCTACTACTGACGGCACTGTCTCTGGTCATCTGAGGGGTCTGCTGATGGAGAAAGGTCTCCTAGAAGTCCAGCCGCAGGCAGAAACATCACTGCAATCAGGTGCTTTACAAAGAATGCAGTCACCTTTTTAAACCTTATAAAAAGTAATCACTGGCTTGCCAACCTCATCCTGAATTAAGGGCAAGCCACTATACTAAAAATGCTTTTTATGGGTCCAACCTGAACCAGTCACAAATGGAAGCTTCATGAAAGAGAAGTGAGGAGGTCTACTGCCTGCAGCATCCCATGCAACGGACCCAACGACGGGCCACCAGAGCTCCCGTGGGGCATACGGAGCATGACTTCCTGCTGAACACATTCAGGAAGCATCTGCCTAGCTGACACTCCGGCAGCACTTTGCCCTCACTGGAATGATGCTGTAACAGGGACAAATACACTTGCAAAAACAAACCACTGGAGAAAATAATTATCAGTCAAGATCAAAGTACAGGTAACGGAAAGCATATGTACCTTTGAGACAGCTGCTCTGTAAAGAGCTTTTATTGCTACCTGTCATACTTCAAGGTATAAACCCAATTGCTTTTGCAAAGTCAAATAACATAGACCCCTCAAACATCAGGGTCACCAATTTTAAGCTCACGGAGGAAAGCCAAAATGCAGTTCAATCACTGCAGCAGGTAAAGTATGCTCACGTTTGAACGATGCAGCACAAGAACTGACAGGAACGTTGGGAAGGCCCTTTGTCTCAAGAGTGCAGGATGGCGGCGGTTTCCAACACAGTGCAGCCAACTGACAAGAGCAAATCTGGGGCCCGCAGAAAACGCAGCATAACAAAGCTCCTCTTCCAGAACAAATACCAGGCATAGGAGCTCTTGGAAGTCACTCAAGACTGTTAGAGGTGGGTGGCAAAACCTGCTGCACTTGAACAACAGCACTTGAAACAAATCCAGCCGTTTCATACTATGTCATCATTTCAGGATCCAGCTGTTGAGCCAGGTGTTTGCACCACAGGTAGCACATGGCACCTAAAAGGTGCATTGAAGTTATACGGCAGTTTGGGAAGAAAGCCTGAATACAGGCACCTTTTCTCTGGCGGGAGAATGGCAGATGATATGAAAAGTACGTTTTTCAGTGATATACAGGTACTGTTCAGCCTATGAGAAGTTAATACCAAATCTTAAGATACGCTGACAGAACAGAGGCAAGTTTGTTAAGGCCCTGCCAGCTCTTCTCCGTGTTTGCTCACAGCATGTCCCTTCAGAGAGGCCTACATGCAAGCTAAGACTTCAAAGTGCAATTTCATTCCCATTGCCTAGACCAGAGTAACTGCAGCTACTAGGCTCTGGTCCTAACAGACCCTAGTTTTATCAAGCCAACTATCCCATCCATCAGAAAGAGGTTTAATACCCTGAGACCAGGAGTTTTGGACATGGGAAAAAGAAAAAAACCCACAATGGAAAGCCACTATCTCCTTTCAGAATCTGTTTAAGCCTTCCAATACTGATGAACGAGGTATTCCACCACAGAAATGGAACAGTGTACCTCTATGCAAAACAGTGTTTGTGCAAATATTTGCTACTCATATCAGCCTCCTGACCCTATTAAAATGTAGGGATAAGTAAGATTTTCTTTATAAAAGTTGTAGTTTATTTCTTTTCTGATCAAGAGTTGTATCACTACACAATACTACATTTTTATTGCTAATCACAAATTGATGCACCGGGGTTTCAGAAGAGTTTGGTTTATAGCGTTTCTATGTAACAAAAGGAAAAAAGTTACAAATCCAAACTTTGCAGACACATTGCCACGTCCCTATAGAAGCAGGGATGCATTAGGTCTGTTTCACTAGAAAATTCTCCTATTGAACTGTTTCTGGAGAACATGTAACCATCATTTTCTCCAGCAGGAAAAGTCACCCCATCATTCCATGCAAAAAGGTGGCCAATCTGCTCCATGGCCTAACATCCCTTTCCTACAGAATGGGAAAGGAACATGTATTTACATGGCTCCTACTGTGGTGTGTTAACGCTTAAATTACTAGAAGCAAGTTGGCACATCTTCCTGGTACACCTACTACCCAGCTTAACTCAGATTCCTATTGCTGGAGTAGCAAATTCTCTCCAACACAGCTGAGACGTGCCCTACTAATACTCCATAAAAAATGCTGCAGTAACCTTTGCCAGACAGCAACACAGCAGCACTCCTGCTTTGGAAGAGCATTGCACAGCCTTTCAGTAATACATACAGTTCAGTGCATGCTTTATCTGTCTCAGACCCAATATTGTAAGCGAAAGCCTGCGGCCACACGACAGACAGTGCTGCCACAGAAGAGGTACTGCACTGCTTCAGGCACCGCTGCCCTGTCATCCCCAACACTGTGATGCTTGAATTCCAAGAAGGGAGAGCGAGGACTCTGTCCCTTTGGTCATTATTGCCTTAGAGGGAGCTGAAACTCAAAAGAAACTCTTTGGGAGCTGAATGTCCATTGAGAGCTGAATGCCTATTCTTGTTAGAAGGCTGCACTGCGCAGGGCTCCAGACAGATTTTGTTGATTCTGAGGCACATACTATTACAGTTAAACTTATGATTAAGTAAGTCAAAACGAGTATCAGAACAAAAATATTAAATGGAAGGTTAAATAACTTGTCCTATAGGATTCAATTTCACATTTCACCTGTTCACACAAGCACCTCCTGTCTGCTTGGATCTGAACAGCCTACAGCTCAACCCTCACAAAGGAGGTGCTGAGAAACAAGAGACTGAAGCTGCTTGCGACAAGAAGATGGATATAAATATAAAAAGAGGTTCCATTTCAAGCACCAGTAATACTGCCTGCTCAAGCCCAGGTGTGCTCACAAGGGAGACTCCCAAAATCAGGAACATTATTCAATTAAAACAACAGATCGTACTATTCTGCAGCTGCCAAGACTCCTGGCTACAACTCCCAAAAGAGTTTGCCACCTGTCAAAATTGTCTCTAACAAAAAAGCAAGACTGCTCGACGAGATGAAAGCAACACCCCCAAGCTGGCTTATTCAGTAAGGACCCAACTTCAGGAATCTGCAGGCATCAGCTTCAGCAAATGGGATCTGTTTCACTATCCAACAGCTGCCTTTCAGCTACTGCAGAGCATCAGCTTTTTTAACTTCCTTAAGAAACAAAACAAAAAAACCCTGGATTTGAAGCATCCAAATATGGCCTGTTGTACTGGAGCATTTAAATCCTTGGGGGAGGTGGGCATCTTCTTCCTCTGCCACAGGCAGTGCTTACTCCATGATGGCTCGGTACAACGCAGGTTCAATGTAATCTTCCCGGTAGCGAGAATTGATCACCCTTTGTCTCTTCCTCTCTTGCCTGACCTCCTTCTCTGCAAAGATCTCCGTGAAGCGCATATCTGAAGCTATTGACTGAAAGGAAAAGCACAATTAGTCACTAGAACACAGATCAAATCCCTGCCTCCACATCCTCCTACTGCGTCTCAGAAAGAACCAAGTCAGGACACTGGGGAACATTCAGCCTTCTTCAAAAACTGACCGAACACAAGAAGAAAAATATATAAGAAACTGGATTTAGAAGTCTGGGGTTAAGTTTAAGTGAACTGTAATCAGAGATCTAAAGAACCACAGGTTTCAAATTTAACTGAGTAGCTAATTTCAGTTCACAGTCACTTTCTTAAAGGAATAAACACACTCATCTGTTGCAACTTTCAAGCAGTCTAGCACACTTTGTGCCTTATGGAGCAGGCATGTTTATACACCTGGTCACAGGACTCAGCTATCACACATTCTTTCTTCAACCTCTAACATCCTGTGTGCCTGCCAACAGGTTCTGCATTAGGGTGTGCATGATCATGCTGTAAAGCAGGACACCCTTAGCATGCTTTCCACAGCTATGTTTTTCATAGACAGAAGCATCAAGCAACAGAACAGGAACCCAAAGGTGCTGTGGGATCTCCATCCTTGGAGATTATAAAAACTTGACTGGAGAGAGCCCTGAGCAACCCTGCCTGACTTCAAAGCTACCTCTGCTTTCAACAGGTGACTGGAGCAGAGACCTGCAGAGGTCCTTTCCCACCTGAATTATCTTACAACTTCAAAAAATGTCCAGCTCTCCTGATGCCACTCTACTTGGAGCTTTTCAGAACAAAGGGTAAGTGAAGGAACTCGGCCATTCTTTGCAATGGGAATACACAATGAAAAACCTACAAATACAGGCACCAAAGGGTATCAACGTGTTGTCCCAACCAGTGACTCTCTGCTATAAACTCCTGCCTTTGCAGCAGGAGAAGTCAAGTCTCTCCAGAGTGAGACAGCACTTAGCTTTTGTAGCCATATGAACTACCAAGCTTCACAATCATTGAGCAGAGCATCAGATTGTAATCTTTTTCTGCCATGCATTCAGCTTTCTGTTCAAGGACAAGTTAAGTTAGAACGAGCTGCTTCAGTAGATGTTTGCACCCCGTTTACCTACCAGCCTTGACTTCACTCTTTTAGGAAGCTCCTCTTCAAGAGTATACACGTCATCCCTTTTCACCATCAGCTGTGACCCATCCTCAAATTCCACCTAGAAGAAACACAGAAGTCTCAGAAGTTCGAACACTCCCACTGCTACTTGCCTTCTCCTCCCCACAGGGGCCTGCCTCTCACGAAATGATCTTCTACCACTTGAATTTTATATGATACATACGCAGGTATGCACACTGCAACAGACTTTAACCAAAACCTCACCAATCCCATGACAGTAAAAATAGCCCAGCAAGTTCTGGGATATTCTTGTAACACCTGACATGACAATCTGGCTGGTCACTTTAATGTGGCCTGGACATTCGTCCTTTTGGAAGCATGCAAGGCATGGTGCACTCTCACTAAACAGAGAAAAGCAAAACCAAACTTATTTTAAGCAGTTTAAGCTCCAGGAACAGAGTCTGCTGAAGAACTGCAGACCAGCAATTTTTCAGAAGCTGACACTTTCAAGTTGGCAGCCAGATATAAACAGAGCCGCAATCAACCACTTTGCTCGTAACTCCAGCAACTGTTACCAGCACCTGGCATTGCTGACAACACTGAGTAACTTCCCCTGTAGCGTTTAAGTGTGACTCCCCTGTAGCTCTGCTGGCTTTGAGAACAGCCCTGTTAACACAATCAGCTTGTTATGAATGACAAATTTTCAGACAACAATACCTGGTACATCTGGATGGCATGTGA
>Ga0181612_120091_pt1 | contig 11262 bp, 5 predicted proteins | sample HoacroProtozoa21_FD_119630 | JGI IMG/M metagenome (GOLD analysis project Ga0181612, IMG submission 119630) | Hoatzin crop microbial communities from Cojedes, Venezuel. Combined Assembly of Gp0051906, Gp0051904, Gp0051908 | reverse complement strand
CGCGGGGGGGGGGGGGGGGCAATAAGAAGCAGAGAAGGCCCTGATGCTGAAAACCTATTCAGCAACAGCTAAAACATTTGTGCGTTATCAGTATGGTTTTGGTCACAAATCTAAAGCATAGCACCAAATCAGCTATTACGAAGAATATTAACTCCATCCCAGCCAGACTCCATATCAATAGGTGATGAATTATAAAAGAAAACAGGTTAATGTACTATGTTTTATCAGGGAGATAGCAAAAAAAAGAGCATTTTAACTAAGAATGATTTGGTAACACAGTAGATAGTTTGCAAACTAAGACGGGAAGTTGCTTACAGTGAGAAGGACAGAAAGGAAATTTAAAAACTGAGCAGTTTATCAAGAGTTTTGCAGTATTCATTAAGGAAGTGAAGATTCACGGATAGTATAGGAAAAAGAATAAGACGTCATACTCTGCTGAACAATGATGAGAAGCCTGAAACAGAGGACAAAATAAAAAACAGCCAATAGAGAGATTCAAATAGAAGTTTTGTAACATAAATGGCAGTCAAGAAATGGTGTGTTGAAAAGGAGTTAAATGGGAGCTATAAAGCCTACAGAGGTGCTTGCAGTAGCAACAAAACAAAGTTACAAACAGATAATTTAATCATGATAAATATGGAGAATCTACAATAACAGCACTCTAGCTGTGTAGAGAGAATGAGAAATGCTTTACCAATGGGAACTGACTGCAGAAAGAGCCATCATCCTGAAAACACTCATCAGTCAATCTGAGTAACAAGATGAGATGATGGCAGTGCCAAGACCAATAAAATTAATTCACTGGAGATGGTTATTTGGGAAAAGTTGATGCACTTCGGTTTTGTTCTGTCTGGACGTCCATTTTTAAATGTTTTTGACACACAAAAACCCCCCAACCTTTTCATTCTGTAAACTAGTTTTCATCATATATTTACTGGAAATATGAGAATATTTCTTCCCGAATCATTATTCTTCTACAGAGTTCCAGAAGGTTTAAATCAGTTTTTCTTACAGCTTTTCATTAGGATCTATGCATTCAGCTCTCATTTCTCCAATGGGAAATGGGCTAGAAGTACTGTAAGTGCATTGGCAGGAAATATTGCACAGATATGCCTTGTGTTTATTTCCCCATTAATTTAAACCACCCTTACCTAGGAGGGCTCCTCTTTCTACAGTAATTTTTTACCAGTAAAACAGTTTAAACTACAAGCTTTTAATAATAACTCTTAACAGACACATATTCACTTTACACATTATGTTTTATACACCCCTGGAATGACCTCCTGCTATAAAAATGCATGTTCTGTGTTGCTCTCATCTTTTCATATACTATTGTGTGAAAGGCTAATAAGTTGTAAAATAACATAAGTTTCCTAGAAACAAGAACATTATATTAAAGTTTCTTACTTACTTAAGTCAAGAAGTCATATGCATTTTGATTTCTTAGCACAACTTTTTCCCTGGATCCATTGCAATGTGTTAAATAAATTAATCCTGGCACTTTTCTTATTGCTTGATCATAGCAAACAAACCATCTTAATACCTTGAATAGACCTTACTCTTTAGGAATGATGAACTCTGACCTTTTTCTTCCCCCTGTGGAACCTGGCAGTCCCCCTCCTGAACTCCCAAAAAGTGTTTATTCTGCCGGTGTCTGCTCTGTTGTGTGTTTGCACTTTCACACAGAGCTGAGTTTACGTAAAGCATGCATGCTACCATGCAGACCTTTTATCCATATTGAGCTGAGCCTGTCCGCGTAGTTCGAGTTGGTAATAAATAGCTAAGAAGCTATTTAATGTGTCACAGATGTTAACAACCATGTGAGTGCTTCTGATCTGTTCCAGGACAAAAACAGTTAGGTTAATTAAAACATCACTAAGGACATTATAAGGTAATTTGCTTGATTTTTGCCTTGAGATTTAGGAAGCTAATCCCTTTCAGCTATGCTGCTTTCCTAATGAGAAGAGCTAACTTACTGTATGACTGTTCAGTCCATCTCAGGCTATCATACAATTGGTTCATTTAAATAACTTTTTTCAAAGGCTTAATCTCACTTAGTTGATGGTGCCCTGAAGCAAATAAAGGCTCCCATAGGAATGGTTATAATGACTAGTCTCTGGACTACAGCTCATTGTCATAACTTCTGTGCAGCCATACATTCAGCTCTTAATTCTCCAGTGGAAAATGGGCTAGTTGTAGTGTAAGTACAATGACATATTCAGTCCCAGCATCGAGTAATATTATTCTTCCATCTCTGATGTACTTAAATTGTGTTCAAGTGCAAAGTAGTTACCCTGCACTTAAACATTTGCTGTGTAGATATTGAGGCTGGTAAGCATAGACAGCCATTTCTTCTACTTAGTAACACATATAGGATTGTCCTTACACAGCATAAGCACAATGCTTGAAAGAAGCCTTTTCTATACGACAGCCTGTGGGCATTCTCCTACTAGTGGGTTCATATCTTGTTAGTAAGCAGAAGGAAATGTTATATGTAGGCAAAAAAAAAAATGAATACAGTATTCACTGTACTAGCCAGAAGCTGAAGACACAGAGATAACCATGCCTAATATAGATAAAAAATTACTTTATTTGCTAGCATCAGTGGAGCTGTCAGGACCTATGATGTGATTTTGTCTGGCAGGACTAAGGTTAGATGCATTTCTATATTCCATGAAATAGTGGGTTTCTATATCACTGGAGTCAGCTGAGGCCTTCCTACTTGCAAAATATGTAAACCCAATACTATGAACATACATAGGATACACACACACACGTGCACAAATAAGATCTTGAAATAACATTAGAATCATAGAATGGTTTAGGTTGGAAGGGGCCTTTAACAATCATTTAGTTCCACCCCCTTTGCCATGGGCAGGGACATCTTCCACTAGACCAGGTTGCTCAAAGCCCCATCCAAACTAACCTTGAACGTTTTCAGTGATGGGGCACCCAAAACTTCTCTGGAAACCTGTCCCAGTGTTTTACCACCCTCATATTAAATAATTTGCTCTTTACGTCATCTTCTTTTGCTTTATAGATTCTATCTAATCTGAATCTACCCTCTTATAGGTTAAAATTATTACCTTTTGTCCTATCACTACAGACCCTGCTAAAAAGTCTCTCTCCATCCTTTTGTAAGCCCCCTTTAAGTACTGAAAGGCCATAATAAGGTATCCCCAGAGCCTTCTCTTCTCCATGCTGAACAACCCCAACTCTCCCAGCGTTTCTTTGCAGAAGAGGTGTTCCAGCCCTCTGATCATTGTTGTATAGCTCCAAACTTTTTTTGTGTTCAGCTTCCTGCCTAGTAAATGTATTTCAGCTGATGTTTAGAATATCATCTATGTTTACACAGTTCATTGTTTGATGAGGACAGGAATAACTGCGAATGAAAAAGAGCTATTCATTTACAATACATATTATTAATAGAGTGTTATTGAAGGGGTATTAGATTATTTTAGCTCTTAAGCATACATGCATGTCCTTGCTGAAAATCTAGTTTTCAGGAGACTGCACTCCTGGAGAAGTTCTGTTCTGAAGCTGTACTAAATCTTAAATGGCAAGAAGATCAAAAACTGTTCTAACCAGACCATCACCTGTTTAAAATTAATATTAATGTTTATTTTGCAGTGTGGAAACTATTAATGATGGCAATTTCCACGTTGTGGAGCTGCTAGCTATGGATCAAATTCTGTCTTTATCTGTTGATGGAGGAAGCCCCAAGATAATTACCAATTTGTCCAAGCAATCCACTCTGAATTTTGATTCTCCGCTGTATGTAGGAGGTAAGAGGATCTTACTGCTTCTTGCTGACAGTATCATAGCTAATTTACTCTGGTAGCATGCATTAATAAACACAGAGTAAGAAACTTGTGCATTGAGATAACACGTTAAGGTGAAACTTAAGCAGTTAATCTCAATAGTTTCAATTTTAACAAATAGTGTGTTCTCAGACTGCACCTGTTGCTTTTTTACCAGTATGGATATTTTCTGCCCACTGTAAAATTCCATAATTTTCTACTGTTATGTAGCTTTTTATTATACTGAAGAAGTGTGTTTAACATTGTTTACCTACCTGAAGATTCAGCAATGCCTGTTCAGAAAGTGTAAAACAGTAGCATTCTGTTTCAGCCATGTTTTACATTTGTGTTTCACTGTACAGGTATCTGCAGGAAATGATAGCAATGTATAAAGCCATGAAGTATAACTTATGTCTGGAGATCTCATTGCTTAGGGCTGATAGGAGTTATGATATTAGGTAAGAAGGGAACTGGCTGGCTGGTGGCCTCACAGTATGTGGCAGGATTTGTTGTTGGGTTTTTTTTGTTTTGAGCAGAAAGAATTATTTGTTTCATTAAAACTGGTAGTATTTGATTGTGGAGGTAAACTATTTGAAACATTTGTGATCACTTCCTGCAATTTACTCTGTATAATTATGAATTCAAGACCATTGTTTTAACCAGGAGTTTCTGTTGAATTTCTGATGGGCCTGCATAATGTAGGTAAAAGAGTCAGAAACTTCAGCCACCACTTTGTGCCTTCTTACTGTCCTTGGTAGCAAGTCTAAGTTCTTAGTGATCAGAGAGTCAGCATGGTTTTTAAACACTGCTGATATTTTCTACCATCTTCATCTTCTACTTTGTTTAATCTTACACTCATACAGGAGACAGGTAAGGAGTCTCCTTCTACTCCATTCTTTCTGTAAAAAGGATACCTACTTTCTTTTTCATTTTGTCTAATTCTTAAGAACTATTTTATGTCTAAGCTTTTAAACTTGAGCAACTTGGCTCCTTGCAAAAGATTATGTTATCAGTATTACATTTGTGAGACTCCTATTTTCTCTAGAGAAGGTGCTATTTATCCTCTTTCTAAATATACAGAAAAGCTCGGGATAGTTGCTTAGATTATCTCAAATGAAATAGAAAAACAGGAAGCTGCTTTGATGCTGATCAAGAATAGTCTTTTTCTTCTACAAAACTAGTATAACAAGTGCCTCCGTTACAAGTGATGAGGGGTAAGTTAACTTTTGTCTACGAAAATCCCCATTCTTCCCTTCAAACACTTCAGCTTTTTGTCAGATCGTTCCAGATTTTGTGATTGCCTCTTTCTATCCAAGATGGGAAGAAGTACAAGACAGAATTCAACTTTAGTCATCATTCCCCCTACAAGCAGAGAAAAGAATTATAATTATCGAATGTATGAGCTGCCTTTACAATTGCTTCATATTATGAATCTTTAAAGGAGGATTGCCTTGTGGAAGTACATCTGCATATTTTCACATGTATCGCTTCTGTTTTTTACATACTGTCCTATGCCACATATTTTGGAAGAAGAGATGTTCCTAGATGCTAAGACGACACTGTCGCTTACTTGTATTGTCAACATCAGTTTGTTATTTAATGACTGCTAAGGCAAATTTTACTACTTCTTGAAAACTGAGCTTGGTGTAGAATGATCCCTCTGTCTGCTATGGGCACCTTTTGATGAAATGAGTCTAGACTGCCAACTATAAACATTTATTCTGTGCAGTACTAACACTTATTTGTTGATTTGTGACATGTGGTTCTCCTCCTTGCTTCTTCACCTTGCAGATCTGTGTCTCCATTAGAAGAATCATACTAATCTGCACCATCAACTTGAAGTATCAGAAGAAATAATTTTTGGAAATAATCTTTTCCTTCAGTGGTTTGATTCCTAAGAGCAGGAGTCTTTTTCATCCTAGTACATATTCTTTAGAGAGGTCTCGTGTTCCTTCAATTTCTATTCTTCACATTCAGGCTCCAAACAATTACTTCCGCTGTCATAGAAAATATTGGTCCAAAACAGAATGAAAACCATTATTAGAAGCACATTATTAGAAAATAAAGCAAAAAAGCAGTAGGTTGATATTCAGCTCTTAAACTTTTCTGTTCTTTATCTATGTTTATCTCTTTATGCTCTTTAAAATTCTTGAGAGAGTTCACTTTCACTCTTGTATTTTTACATTACCCATCTTTTTGAGATTCATTCAGTTTTGTCTTATCTAACTGTATCTAGAATTTTTAGAGAATTTGATCACACATTTCTGTCAGTTAAGAACTCAAATTCTCACTAGGATTTTATGCAGTACTTTTATCTTTGCCAAAGTCTTAGTTTGACACCTGTGTCATCATGTAGCTTACACTTAGTCTTATCACCTTCCTGCTAAAATGGCATTTCTGGTAAGCATCACCTCAGCTGGCAGGATGAAATTCAGACTTGACAGCAAGCCCTTCTATGGTTCTCTCTCTCTTTCTCTCTCTCTTTTTCTCTCTCCCTGTGGCCCCCCCTTTTTTTTACGAAGTTATTTTTGGGTCACAATATATAGGTTGGTTTGGAAGGGATGATTTAACTTCTTTTTTACAGTAAGTGGGTTAATCAATTTATACTCTTCTCTTTCTTTTGATCTTTTTCCAACTGTGTGGTGCCCTTGTGTGGTCAGAATACACACACTGGATATTTTTCAGTCTTTCTGTAACAGATTTGAGTAAATCATGTTGAAAGCCCATGGTTTTTTTTGTAAGAAGTCTTAAGGGACAATCTGTTTCTTCTCAAAAACTCTTCAAAGAGGTCACCGACTTCACTGATACTTCACATTCTTCTCTCAGAAATTACAGTATATTTTACTAGTTGAGAGTGGCACCTTGTTTCATGGAAGTCCCTATTTCTGAAACAGGTAGGGCATCAGCTGCTTTTCATTTGTGCCTGCTCTGCTCTAGCAGCTTCGGAATGACATACTCATTCTGACAGTGTTATTGTATGGCTGTTATTTAATAGTGGTCTTACCATTTGCCTCCTTGAGCAGTAATTTGGTAATTTATCTGTAGGCAGGTTCAGTGACCAAAAGCTTAAAGGGGGACGGGAACTACTTTCTTACCTTTCAGAAAATAGAGCTGAAATATTTGTCTGCATTGTTTCTAGGGGAGTTCTTTCCTAACTGCTGAAGAACCTTTATCTAAAAGTTATCTAGGAAATACTGCTAAAGAATATGAGTAGCTTTTGCACACACTTAGGCCTTCTAACACCTGGTAACTTGCTAGAAGCAGCAACAAGTGTGTAGGCTAAAAGCGTGTGTATATGCTTGCAATGTGTTTACAAATGTCTTCCATATTAGAGATTATAGACAAAAAATTATCTGAATTACATGTGATATACCTCATATTATCTGGTGTGATACATGCTCATGTAGTTCCCAGAGATCATATCTAAATTTCCTGACACTTACAAGCATAACATCTAGCTTAGCACTGCATTGGTGTACTTAGTTTTATGAAGCTTTTATTTTTACAATGGATAAATTCAGTGCATTTATTCTGCTGTTAGATACCTCAGGCCATACGCCTAAACATTTGCCGAGTGTTGCTTTCAAGGGAGACATGAGGGTGAAGAGGCATTGGTAACTCTGCCTTGTCCCTGGATTTTGAGAATACAACAAAGGGTTTTGGGAAAATGGAAGCTAATGATTGTTTGTAGTCTGAGTCCTTTAATATAACAGTTTCAAGCCTATTTTATGTAAATCATAAGATCAAAGAAGATTAGGCTTCTCAGCAGCGTGGATGCAATATTGTTCATTTCTATAATCACTGGAGATTAGCACAAATGAAATTACAATAATCTTTAAATGAAACCACTACTACTAGTATTAATTCATTAGGTTGCATAGCACTTCTGCATTACTCTTAACTGTTCAGAGTAACTACAGAAAACTATCAGAAATGTCAGTTTGCACAATTAAGGAGCAACTGTGTAGAACATTACCTCTTTCTGTGGTTGTTATCTTAACAAGTACCAGAATGAAAATTGTTAATTTTGCCTATAAATAAACCTGTGCAACTAAGAAGCATATTTATTTTCTGCTAAACAGATCCTTTTCTAATGCTCAGTACACTTTGATTTCCTTTACTTATTAGGCTTAGGAGGTATTTAGGCATCTGTGTATTAATTGTTTGAATGTAAACTGATGTAGGCCAATATGTTGGCAATAAGTTAAAAAAAAAAAAGGAGCGATAGTAATAGAAGGTACTTCATTTTGACAAGGAAACAATGTTTAACAATAATGTTCCTTCTGAATTAGTCTTAAATGATTAACTGATCACAACAGAATAACTGCATTGCATATACCTCCTGCTCCAATTACACTTGTAACAATTATAAACTACAAAAGAATAATTATTCTGAAAATGGTCAACATCAGGGGCATTTGCACTATCTAGAGATATCTACACATAAGTATTTTGATGTTGAATTATTGTTATTATTGACTACCTTTGTTTAAAACTGTAATGGCAAACTATGAGTGGCTTTTTTATTAATCTGTTTTTCAGACGTGCTGAACAGGAACCTCCTTCTGTTGAGCTTTTCTTTCCAAGAATTTTCACTAGCAAAATTTCACATTTGAAATGTGTATGCCAGCTCCAAATTGATGAGCTGGTCCTACTAAATTCTTTTGGATATGAGTATCTTAGCAGCTTACAAAAAGATCATGTATCAGCTGCTGAATTTCAACAACTTTTGTTTTTCCAAGATTCAGAAACTGCGTACTATCCTGGACTTAATTGCACTAGGTCAAAAAACAGGCATGTATCTGAACCTTCCTGCAGTTGTGAGTGTCCTGTATGAATTCCTATATACATCTCTTTAGCTGGACCTAGAAACTTACAAATGTGGAGCTGGTTTGCATGCATGCTTGACAACCAGGACAATTTCCACATACTAGATCACTGCTCATGGTTGTAGGCTGAATAATTAACTAGGAAGAAATACTTCTTTAAAAAAGTTTAAAAAATAGGGAAAATGGTATAGAAAATTCTACCAATGTTTACATTGATTATTTGCTATTATTAATTTCTCAGGCATGCCTGTGAAAAATAGCATAGCAGCTTTACGCCAGTCTCCGGGACAGAATGGGACCAGCTTCCATGGTTGCATCCGTAATCTGTATATCAACAGTGAACTCCAGGACTTCAGAAATGTGCCGCTGCAAGTGGGAATTCTTCCAGGTTGCGAGCCTTGTCACAAGAAAGTTTGTGTGCATGGAACATGCCATGCTACCAGCCAGTCAGGCTTTTCCTGTGAGTGCGAAGGAGGATGGACTGGACCCCTGTGTGATCAACAAACTAATGACCCATGTCTTGGAAATAAGTATGTCCTTCCTCAAGCTAAAACAGTAGTATAAAATGCATATAAGTGTCCTGTTATGTATATTTTTTTCATAGTTTACACTTTTTTCAGCCAGAAACAAAATATCCTGGGCATGTAAAAGTGAAAAAAGCATCCAGGTTATAGTATATTCTTTCCATAAACTTAATGAGGAAAAGTACCGAGTTTAGGGGAGCAGATACACACATCTCGCTTAAGTTCTGGCTAAAGCCTCGGTTATGCTCTTACATACTTCTGTATGGGATACTTCTGTAACGAGTTACACTGGTGCAAGTGTTGGCATGACATTTGGTATAAAAATGATTTAGAAGAAGTAGCCAATGGAAAAAAAATAATCTATTTGCTTATTTATAATTGTATAAAATGAGGAATTATTATTCTCTAATATGCTTTATAACTTGATACAATAGGTATATCTAATGTTCTTATATTTTCACAGTACCCCAGGTTTTAGCAGGAAAATAGATTTCTGCCTTTATGGTGAACATCTGATTAAGTCCATGTGTGCTAACTCTTTTTGCTGATTTGGCTAGAACATTTTAGGTTGGGCATTTTATGTATGCTTACAGAGAGGGTCGTGTATATATATGTGTGTGTATATATATATGTAGAGAGAGAGTGCAAAATATATGTGTATATTTGTATATAAGAGTATTGATATCTATGCGTATTCATCTTTTAAATTTACTATAGAGACAGATTCATTTCTTGGGCTCATGGTCTCCCAGCACAAGAAGATCAGAAACTTCAGAAGTTGAAAGTTTTTCAGGATTTATTGGTCATGGGCAAGAAGATGTCATTCTGTTTGCCCTTACCACTGTCCTTACTGCGGTTTGGCAAACGTCTCTTTTTTATCTTTTATTTTTTTAATGTAAAGTAAGCCTGCTTGGATCTTTTTGCTGATGCTTTTTCAGTGCTCTGGCCTATGTAACTTTTGACTTTTCAGGACCAGTGGACTGAGTTTGCCAAGACATTCTCATAAGATGATTTTGAACTCCCATATAAAATGACGTTTATGTGATCTTTTCACATAGTGTATGTGGAGACTCTGACCCTTTAAAGCTTTTTACACCACTTTAGCATGCTCTATAATGCGGTTAGCATTGTTTACATTGGTTACAGACTTTTTCAGTACTATTAAGTATTGAACTCTTCCCAAAGCCACAGCAGTGAATTTTTGGGGCATATCATTACAGCACTTCATTGTTTACAGGTCTTTTTCTTACCCTGTCCTCTTTCACAGTAACTTAAGAGATAAAGAAAGGAAGTTACAGCAGGTTAAAAAATGCAAATGTGATGTCTATGACATCCATTTTATACTTTAGGAGTCAAAAATAACATGGAACTGTAAGCATCAAGTTCTATAATCAGAAAAACCAAAGAATTCCTTTGAACTGTCCTTGAAAAATTAGATTCACTATAGGTTCTTATAACTATACACATCAGCTCCCAAACTGAATGCTTTTTGCAATAATTTACAAAACTTGGCAAGTATCAGATACAGGCAGTAACAATGGTAGAATTAAGAGAGCGCAAGATTAGTATTTCGTTAGCCCTTGAAAGTACTGGTTTTGTTTCAGCTGTACACAGTACCATGAGCTTTTTGGAGAGAAAGCCAAACGAAAATTGTTTATTTGAAGTGAAGGAGGGTTTTGTTGCTCTTTAGTTCCTGGGGATTTTAATTCTGTATTTCTTGATTCACCTCTAAATCCTGTCTATTGAATAGATGCATTTTGTCTGCCTAATACACTATAACATTCCACTTTCTCTGAGAAACAGACTTACCACTGTGATCTCTGTTTTGGAAATGTCAGGGATCTTTTAGAGATCCCTGCACACCATGAAAATGCTCAAGGCTTAGATTTATTTTACCTAAATCTAGGCACTTAACTTAGGAACATAGTGACCAAGTTTTCTCTATATGCAGTAAAGCAATGAAAACATTTCTAAGGAGTCAGTTAGAACTCAAGTGGTCTACACTGGAACAGGCTGCCCAGGGAGGTTATGGAGTCTCCTTCTCTGGAGATATTCAAGACCTGCCTGGACACGGTCCTGTGCAGCCTGCTGTAGGTGACCCTGCTTCGG
>Ga0181612_109931_pt1 | contig 11262 bp, 8 predicted proteins | sample HoacroProtozoa21_FD_119630 | JGI IMG/M metagenome (GOLD analysis project Ga0181612, IMG submission 119630) | Hoatzin crop microbial communities from Cojedes, Venezuel. Combined Assembly of Gp0051906, Gp0051904, Gp0051908 | reverse complement strand
GAAAGTTCTGCACTGTTAAATACTAGTGTGCCAAGACATTGTAAGATTCTTCTTTTGTGTATTGTGTCTGTTTACTGACAATGTACTTACTGCTCTATTATTTATGTGAAAACTTTACCATCAGTTTTTGTTTGACAGCAGAACAGTAGCCATGGTGTAACAAGGTTATTGGAGCATTGTCCTGTTTCGCTGTAGTCTATCATGTCTCTTCAATAGCATTAGTTATCTTTTACCTTTGTCAGTGTGATGTATTGCATAAAGACATGTAAGATTTTAAATCATTGGAGAACTGTTGTGGGCCTTATGTAAAAGAAAATGTTTCCAGTAAAATTTCTTACTTTGAGTTGGGCAGCAAGTTGGGATTTGGACACTTTTTTTGGTTATAAAATCCACACTGTTAATAAATGTTCTGTAAATGTTCGTGCTTACAGTTGTGCCAAGTAAGTTGTTGCATTCTTGTCAAGGTCTAGCAGCACAGAATTTGTACCTTTGGTGTAATGACAGGAGGGCAGTTATCTCTGTAGCTGTTAAGTATATACTAATAAAACTACAGTCTGGGAAGTCAAATAGAAATAATGAGGAAGACAAATAGAGAACATTTTTAGTGTCATTATTCTTAAGTGCTTATGATTTAACAAAATAATAAAGTTTTTAATTCTATAATAAATTGCGGAAAGCAGCATCGTCAAAGTGAATATTTTAATGAGATCAAATAAATTCTTTTGCAGAGGAGAAAAGCCATATTCCTGTGGTATATGTGGAAAATCCTTCTCCGATTCCAGTGCTAAGAGGAGACACTGTATCTTACACACAGGCAAAAAGCCTTTCTCCTGCACAGAATGTAGTTTGCAGTTCGCTCGTCTGGACAACCTGAAGTCTCATTTGAAAATTCATAGCAAGGAAAAGCAGTTTCAGGAAGCCAGCACTGCTCCAAGCACCAACACTAATTCAGAAGTGAGAAACATTCTTCAGCTGCAGCAGTATCAGCTTGCCACCTCTGGAGGGCAGGAAATTCAACTACTGGTTACAGATGCAGTACATAATATGAACTTCATGCCCAGTCATAATCAAGGCATTAGTATAGTTACTGCAGAAAATGCCCCAAACATGACAACAGACCAGGCTGGTAACCTCACGCTGCTTGCTCAGCCACCACAGCAGTTGCAAAACTTGTTGATTTCAGCTCAGCAGGAGCAAGCAGAACAAATCCAAAGTATCAACATGATTGCAAACCAAATAGAGACTGCCCAACCTGAACAAATGCATGTCATCACTCTTTCCAAGGAAGCACTTGAACATCTCCATGCTCATCAAGGACAAAATGAAGAAATCCACTTAGCAGGATCTTCACATCCAGCACAACACATGCAGCTGACTCAAGAAACAAGTCAACAGTCTCACTCTAGCCAAGAAGCGGTTCGTTCCCATCAAATCAGTGAAGAACAGAATCAAAGCGTACATGTTTCTGAATCCCGTCAGCAGTCTCTGTCAGTAAATGAGTCATCTCATGAGCATCCTGTTCAAGGACAGGCTTTCTGAAATGCTTATTTGTCATCAGAGGGCTAGGCTATAGCATGCTTTTCATCCAGGCAGTGATTCCACGTATCGCACTTTCTTTCCTGCAGCATGATCTATCTGAATGTGCATTTCTTTGTGATTTTTTGATGGGTGGCTTTCAGTTTTCTTAACCTTATTTATTTTAGACTCTTTTTTAATTTTTCCAGACTGGTATTTCTCTACCACTTAGTCCATACCTCACAAACGATTAATGTGGGTTTTTTGTGCCTCATATACATCCATGCCTACTGAGGAGATATTTGGCCCCTTGTCTGCATTTCTGTGTGACTCTCCAGAGAAGTGTACCTTGCTGGTGGAAGAACAGCGTTCAAGATTATCTGCTGATGGGAAAGTACGACTTGTCTGATGAAGTCAACATTACCTGAACTACCGTCAAGCTTAAGATAACCAACACTTTTTGCAAAGCTAACACCATATGTCTTATGTGTAATTTTCTATGTGATCATTCCCTGAAGTGCATTTCGATTTATTGACTACCAAATTTGTTTGATTTGGGTTGAAATTCGTGCAGCCTTTGACTAGCCCTGGATCACCCCATCTGTTTACTGTATGCTGTGCAAGTTTTGCTCCTCAGAAATGCTTAAGCCGTTGCACTTGAATAGTGGCAATGAGATGTGGTGGTTACACTGGGCAACGGAAAATCCGAAATTGTTTTGTTAGTTCCGCCACTCTCTGCGCAACTGTGGGTGAGGTAGGTGACCTCTGTGCCTTAGTTTCATCATCTGGTAAGTGGGGATAGCGTTCACACACTCTGCCAAGCACTTTGAAGAGCTCTTGATGTTGAAGGCGCTATCCATTGCAGTGCAGAATTCTCTTCCTGACAGGACTCAGTCTAAGCTTAGGGGCCGGTATATATTTAAAGTGTTATTTTTTGTACTTTTTAGAGCAGAATGTAATGTTACTTTTAATATATGTTAAAGCTGGTAATTGGTTTTGTGGGGACTTAAACAATGAATAGAAGTTTCCCTGCCTGGACAAGGTCCTGTGCAGCCTGCTGTAGGTGGCCCTGCTTCGGCAGGGGGGTTGGACTAGACCTCCCGCAGAGGTCCTTCCCAACCCTGAACATTCTGTGATTCTGTGAATCACTTCAGAGCGTAATGAGCTATATAAATGGGGCATATCGTGTTACAGTTGTATGGCTATTTTCGTTGACTAGATTAGATGCATACAGCTTGTTTTCAGTGGCTGACTGACTGCTAACAAAAAAGATCTGACATCTTAATAAAATGCCATGCCAGAATACATGCTTTGCATTTTCAAGTTCGGCTACTGCTAACATCTCACATAGTGTACTAGTGTGTGAAAATCTGGATAAAATGCCACTGGTACTTCAAGGAACGTACAACAACAGTTGTAATTTCTACTTTAAAATATCATACTTGTGATTCACATTGATATTTTATGTTTTAACAAATGAAAAGTGTAAAAATCAAGGAATTAGCAGGTGAATTTAAAAGCAAAACAAAAGATCTTTGTACGTGTTTGGCTTATATGACTGCTCACAGAGAGTCACTGGCATAAAAGCCCATGCCTAGAATGATGAAATAATGTGAGATGGAAGGGACTTCGGAAGCCATCTGGTCCATCACCTTGCTCAACGCAGGTCCAACTAGATCATGTCACTGTTGTCTGGTTGAGTTTTGAATGCTCCTAGGGGTGGAGGAGATCCACAACCTCTCTAGGCCACCATTTCCAGGGTTTAACCACATTCATAGTGAAAAAATATTATTTCCTATATTTAATTGGAATTTCCCATGTTCCAGTCTGTCTGCTGCTTCTTGTCCTGCTGCTGTGCTTCCAAGAAGTGTCGGGCTCCATCCTCCCATTACGTAGTTGAAGACACCAGTAAGGTCCACCCAAAGCTGCCTTCTCTTAAGGCCTGAACAAACCTGGCTTTCTCAGCCTTTTCCGTCATGTGCTCCAGCTCTTGAATCATTTTGACTGTCTTCTGCTACCATCAGTCCAGTGTATCAATGTCTGTCTTGTTCTGGGGAGCCCAAATTCTGGACGACAATCCTTGTTCAAGTCAAGACTACTCAGCTGTCTCCTCACATGTACTGCTTGAGTTCGGGTAAGGATCTCCATTATGTTGAAGCACTAGAGCAGTTTTTATATAAATTGGACATGAAAAGGGTAGTCAATGGGAATAAACCAATGCAAAAAAAATGTCCCACAGCAAGCCTGTGGTTAGGCTTTTCACCTCTTGTTTTTTCCATTAAGAATGGAGAAACACAATTTGTATACTTTCTGCCACCAGTGTATTCTGCAGTCGTACTTCAGAAGCTTGAATTCATGCTGCAAGAGCAGATGAAAAAACACAAGTGAAGCTCGTTATGACATCTACAACAATCTTGCTGATTAATTGTATAAGCTTATGATAATTATTCTGGTGGCTTCATCCTAACAAATTTGATTTTATCTAAAATACCATAGTGGGGGAGCCACAATACTGTCTGCTCATAAATTTACTGGAGTAAATTTACTGGGTTCCTTCTCTGCCATATACTTACAAATCTTGCAGTGCCTAAAAGCTGTTTACAAGCTAAGTTCTAAGACTACCAGTAAAATAACTTAAATACTTTCCTCTCTTTTTGAACTTTGATTGTTCATTATGAAGTTCTAGCAGGATTAAGTATGATGCTACAATTATGCTTGAGCCATTGTGATTGCTTGGTGCTTTCCGTATAACTAAAAAGAATGAAGATTTGGTTTTGGAATTTTCTTTGCTTTTTCTACCAAACTACCACTGAAGAAATGAGCTTCTGAGAATAAGGCAGCAGTGACTCGGCTTGCACCCTGCGCTGCTTAAGCTGTCAGCACACGTTGTAGCTCGCACTTAAAAAGCTTCCATGGTCTCTCGTACCACAAATGTTGCTTTTTGACACCATTTGCTTCCTTTCTATTGAATACATTTCTATTAAAGACAAAAATAAATCCCTCTTCTGTGTGTACATTTTTAAGGCTGCAACTAGCCTAGGATTGCTTTGAATTTGAAAGGAAACCCCTTCAGCTTTGCTCTTTAGTCCCACTGCTACTAAAAACTATATAGCAAAAAAATGCATGACTTAAAAACTATGTTTCAAAGCAGCTCACTAAATATCGTTACTCCTTAGCCAGTAAACACCTTAACTTCTCATTTTCTCGCATAATCTTAGCAAATCCATCTCACCACTTACTAGGTTAAAATGAGATTAGGATTTTGGACATAAATACAGGAAAAGAAAGAGCCATTTTTGTGAGCAATTAGCACCATTGTGTGTTTTTTCTACTCCACTTGTAAGTTACCTGGAGTAGTCGAACTCTGAAAGGATTTTACTGTTCTTTTTTCAAATGCAAGTTTATGAATTTTCAGCATTTTCTGAAGATTTTTGGCTGATGCTCCGGGTGGAAGTTGAAACAAATTCCTGAGGGGCAGAGCAAATGTGCTGTGTTGAGCGTGTATTTGAGTATTGTGTGTGTATACTTGCTCTGCTTGGCAGTTGTATTTGTGGCTTAGCTCTAAATAGGATTTCTTGACCTGGGCAATCTAAAGTTCAAGAGAGTTTGCTGTTCTGTGCGTGGAAGCAAAGATACTGGCAGTGTGGATGGGACTGGTGGGCCTTCTCGTCCAGCATCTCGTTTTTGACAAAGGAGTACCAGAGTATTTCATGGAAGCTGTGAAAGCAAATTGTCCTGCCAATGTGAAGAGCTTCGTCCCAGCATGTGTTACTTTGCAAGGGATTTTTTTGTACTTTTTATGCTCTCTTTTCTGGTCAGAAGGACTGAAAAAGCACTACTGGCGGCTGTACGGCAATGACCGCTTAGCATCTGAGCGGAAGAGGTGACTATCTCACCATGAACTCTTTCAGACTGAATTCTTACTCACAGGTTAAAGTTAGGGGTGTTGAGCCTGGCATCAATCTTGCCAGTTACTCAGGAAAGAGTTTAGCTTGCCTCTCTATTTGTAAAACACTTGTTATACTATCTGAGCTGGTTACTCCTCATGATCCGTGTTCCTGGCTGGTGTTTGCGAAGACCTGTCCTTGTATGGTGATGAAAGCTAGCATGGGATTTGTTCCTAAGCATGGACCCAATGCCCATGTAAGCGTAGCAGCCTGGTGCATTTTGTGTCTGCACATCTTCCATCTCTGTGGCACACTCTGGCTGTCTGTGTAAGTGTCCACATCCAGGAGAAGCTGAGCCTGACTTGGGAGCGGCTGGGAGCAGACCGGTTTGCAAAGCAGGCGTGCCCCGGTGTCCATGCAGCAGTCAGGGGCGCTCCCGGGATACACGTGCCTTCCCATGGGCAGAAGTCCTTCTTTGGAGGCTTTTTCTCAATTCTACCACTATTGCAAGTTCTCTTCAAGCACAGAGAAGAAACAGGTAATGCCGTATGTTCCATACCTGTGGTTTCAGGACCTCTTTTACCTATTTGTTAGAGGCATTAAAGAGTCTGCTTCTTGCAGTCCTGTGAGCTATGACATCCCTTTTCAGATCCCCCATAAAAGATGCTGAACAGTGAATGGTTTTCTACAACAGACAGACCACTGATCAATTCTGGCCCAAGCAATTCTTCCAAATTGAAAAAAATATCCAGGCGTGTTCTGGGTGAACCAGCATCTCACTGTAGCATGCTTACTGCTAATTTCTGGCTAATATTTTAATCCTACCTAATTGAATATATCTTTGGAATGGCAGAGCGCAGAGCTTTGCTTTAGTTATCAACTCCCTACTCTGTCCTGCAAGTTTTTCGAACATCCATAGTCGTAGCCCACTGTTTGTGCATTCCTGAAGGGAACCGATTCTCACATGCTTATGGGTCTTCCCTCCAAACCGCTGGATCCTCCTTGACCTGGAAGGCAGCATGCTGGTGTCTGTCACAGCAGTCACGTGCACTTCAGGTTCTCGTGGACAGTATTATATTGTCATCTTCAGAATCAGCTTATTCCTTTGGCTTTCCCTTACATTTCTTTATAGAGTGATACCAGTTTCTGCTTTCCATCTGGAAGACTAAGCTTACAGAAATTTTCTTTCTTGAGCTGACCTGTCCTTCATTCTCTGGCAGTAGGAAGACCTTTTTTGAAGTCTCATGAGTTGTTTGACTGCTGGGCGATCCAACAGCTGCATAGCATCTGTCAGCAAGGACTTCTGGCAGCCCAAGGACCCGAAGTGAAGCAGGAGTGGTGGCCCTCCCCATAGTCATCACAGCATGCCGTTGTGGTTCAGCAGCTTCAGCAGATAAGCCATGCAAGGTTTCCTCTCCAGGTCTTTGCTGTGAAGTTGTTTGGCTCCTGTGTCTTCAACAAGCATGCCATTATTCTTTATGCAGCTTTCAGCGGTGCGATGCTGTAGTCATTTGACTCGCTCTTCACCAAAATGTCGCTGGGTGACCCCTAGCAGCTCTCCTGCCAGAGTGCCTGCACGTGGGGGCGCGCTCTCAATTTTTTGTTTGTTTGTTTTTTAATTAATCCAGTCTGCCTTTCTGTTCCCTTTCTCAGCCTCTTTCAGATGCTATCTTGGACTGAAAGGAACTGAAATGGCCGCAGCCACAACAAGTGGAGAGGTTTGGAGTGAGGAAGCCCTCTGAGAATCATGCAGAAGCAAAACTCTCAGGTCTCGTGTCAGGGCATGTGTGCACATTTCAAAAGACCTCATGTTTCCAAGAACATGAGCTGCACGGCCTTTGAAAGGGTTTCAGAATCATGTAAATGTACTGCACAACTTCTCATGCTTTCCATATTGTTCTTCACGGTAATTGTTTTTGTCTCCAAACCGAATGCAGCACGGCATGTCTGCTGCCGCTGGTGAGCAGAGCGGTGCCAGCGAGCTCCCATCTAACTCCTATCACCAGCAAAATGTTTTAAGCTCATCTCAGTGCTATGAATAGGCCTGCAGAACAATGTTGTGTTGTCATAAACAGGTTAACAGAAAGAGGCTGAAATGAATGATAGTCACCCAGTTCAAGATTTTAATATTTATAATTCTGATAACTGGCAACTTGTTGAATATATTTTAGTGTACCTGAATTACAGAGTGATGTGAAAAGAAGGAGAGAAATAAAAACCAGAATGGATAGAAACAGCAAGTTGTTGGTGGCTCTTGGCTTGCTCTTTTATTTTAAAAAAAGCCCATCATAATTTTTCAGAAGACAGTCCTGTCCAGCAAATAGTATTAGTAGCTCATTGGCTAATACTATTATGCTTGTTTGGCTAATTGTTGCTTTTCTTCTTGACTTTGACTATTAGATGAGCATTAGCAGCATGTTTATAGTTAATTCCATTTCTTGCCCAAACTGACAGTAAGATTTTCCTTGCCTAGAAATGATCAGTAAAAAAAATGTAGCTGATTTTTTTTTTCTTTTTTTAAAAAGAAAAAGGAAGAACAGGAGCCAATCATATGTACGTGCAGGAATAAATTTCAGGAACAGAATTCGTGTGTAGATTTAAGCACACTTTGCAAATATCAAATATCAATCTATTTTAAAAAAATAATATGTAGTTGATTGCTCTGGTTTTAATACTTATGTCTATGAAAAAGAGGAAAGAGACATTTTGAAAGGCCAAATAAACTTCAGTTGTATGAATCTGTATCAAGCTAAAAATATGTGGATGTAGAGAAAAACAGGTATCAAAGAGAATGTTTTCTGTTAAGCGTTACTGATTTTGTATTTGACTCCAGGTATGCTGCTTCCCTTCTTGAATTTATATAAGCTCGCTGTAGACTTTTTTGGCTATAGCAGAAGCCATATGGTCTGGCTACTAAAATTAGGTTCTTGTCGCAGCCCGCAGAGGCTCCGTCGGTCGTCGTGCTGGCCCTCGGGAGGAGGGAGCAAAGGGCTTTCCTTGGCATCGCTTGGTCGCAGCCCACAAAAAGTAGCTGCGGTTGCACACGCTGCTTTGCTGTGGCTGGCTGCGTCACGCCTCGGCTCCTCTGCTGCGTGGATTAAAACTGCCTTGTCTACCATAGGATTTTAACATGTCCCCTTGTCCAAACTGTTCCATCTCCCTCAGTTTTCTGCATTTTTTCAGCGGGACAACATCATAACAAGAAGTGGTAACATCTTGTGCGCAGGTCTTTTGGGCAAGGGAGCAGCTGTGGTAGCTAAACCTTCGGAATCCGGTCATCTTCACCACCTTCAGTAAAGTGAGGATGGAGCCCTTCAAAGCCAGCATTGCTGCAAATCCCAACAAAATAGCTATGAAAGTGACCCTGGTGAATCGCCGTGAGAAAATCTGACTGAGCGGCACACGGAACAGAGAAACTAGAGGGCTGTGTGGGGGAGCCCTGCTGCAAACTGCAATTTCTTTCACAGTCTGGATTTTTTACAGGCATGGGTAGTTCAGAAACATCTAGCTAAGAGGCTATGGGCTTTTGGGTTCTGACTCTGTGGTTATGTAGAAATTTAGCACTTTATAAAGCCATTTGGATATACAATTGCAAAAAAAATTGCATGTTGTTCAGTTGAGAAATTAATATGGTTTTTATTGTATTTGACAGAAGTTTGTTCTGCAGAACATATTTTCCACATGAAAATCACAACTGTCTCATCTGCTATAGGATGTTTGACTTTTTTCCTGGGGATGTGACAATTGTTCTGTCACTCCATGATGTCACAAAAAATTCTGCAGGTTTTTGATATGACACGCAATTCAGGCTTGTCACTTCTAACACCGGCGTCTCCTCGAATTCCCCTTGTTCTGAGACGGGAGGTGACCTGACCCAGCTGTGCTGACAGAAGCCCGTGCTGACCCTACAGCTGTCCCGCAAAACCGCTTTTCCGCATGCTGCTTTATCCGGAAGGGCACGAAGCTGCGGCGGCGGCACGGAGCGTTGCTGGGGAGCCACGATCCCTCTGGAACCGCTCCGATGACACGCTGTGCCGTGCCGTGCCGCTCTGCCCAGCCGGCCGGCCGGCGGGAAGGATGCCTCGGCAGCGCCCGGCCGACACAGCTATGGGTAGGGGCTTCTGCCTCAACAGGAGACGCGCGCTTCCCACAGGGCGTAGTTTAGCTGTAAATCTCATTGCCACGAGTGCCGTATATTTACATTTGTCTGAAAAGCAAAAAAATTCACATGAAGAAGAGCCATCAAGGGGAATTAAATACAAAGATACCGGGAAAACCTTTGGCAGAAGCTCACTGGAGGCTGGGAGAGTGGTGGGGAAGCACTGCTCTCGTGTTTGTTTATTCTTGCCACTTTTTGCTGGGCGTCTGCTGTTAGCCACCGTTAGCAACAAGGTCATGATCCCGGACTGACGGCATCCGTCATGAGCTCTGGAAAGAGCTGGCTTCAGTCCCCTTGCTCTGCCACACGCTCTCTGTGTGACCTCCTTTGCCTTTCTTTGGGGGAAAACAGAAATCTGAGCATTTCCCACCCTTCCGCGGGGTTGAGACCGCTTGCGCAGGGCTTGGGAAGCGCTTAGGAATGCCGGGGAGGGCCTCTGTGTGTGTGCGTGTTGGTTGCCGTGGAGCCGGGCTCTGTTGACAGACTGGGACTCGTGGTGGCCAGGGTGCCGTGGCCAGGGTGCCATGGCCCCACAGCGGGTGATGGTGACGGTGGTGGGGCTGCTCCGGGACCCGGCTTTCCACGTGGCCAAGTGCACGGCAGAGGTAACCCCCGGGCTTCAACCCCGGCACTGGGTTGGGAGCAGTGCGGGCTGGGAAGAAAATAAGCAGAGGTGTGCCTATGCACAGCGGCTTCTCTTAGGAAGAAAATATTCCAAATTTGGGGGTTTCTGCTCTTCTTCAGGCGCAGGTACCAGCACCGAGGCTTTACGGGTTCCCAGCTCGGGGTGAGGAGTCTCCGTTGCAGCACCCTCACCTCCTTGTTCCCACACCTCCAAGGAGTTTTACAGCTGTACAGTGCTGCTGTACAAGATGTCGCGCGCATCGCAGCTCTGCGCAGCTTGCTCGGCAGCTTGTGACACGTCCCTTAACGCAGCTCTGTCGGGGCAGATAAGAAAAGAGCTGCAAACTTCACGTGGCTTCGCAGGCTTTTCCTGAGCAGCTCGGCCGTGCAGCAGATGCACAGCGCGCAGGCCACTGTGGCGTGGACAACACTGCCCTTTATGCCCTCCCTGTCCATAAGGGTTTATCTGCCAGGTTTGTTCCCCAGTGTTATTTGCAGGTGACGAAGCTCTGCCATCTATCAGCAGCCCTAAGGACAAGCCAAGCTGATAGCTGCAGGGGGTGTGGGCCTTTTGGCTTTGTTCCTTGTTTTTTTCCCTCCAGCCACTTTCCCAATGATAGCAACAGCAACTGGGAGCTGAATAGAAAGTGTCCTGGTTGCGGCTGGGATAGAGTTTTCCTCCCAGTAGCTGCTGTGTTTTGGATTCAGCATGAGGAGAATGCTGATAACACTGATGTTTTCAGTTGTTGCTGTGAAATCAAGGACTTTCTTCCAGTCCCCCACATTCAGCTAACGAGCAGGTGTGCAGGAGCTGGGAGGGAGCGCAGCCAGGCAGCCAGCCCAAGCTGGCCAACAGAAGTATTCCATACCATGGACGTCAAGCTCAGTTTATAAATGGGGGTCGGCAGGGGGGGCAGGATGCTCTCTTTCTCTTTTCCATGAGTTCAAATCCTCTCTTGGCTGGGAGTTTGAATTTTTCTGAAAGTTCGGTCTTTGTCGGTAGTTTTGTGAAATTCACGAAATCCACAATTTCTGGGTTCTGCGATTGCTGCTCAGGGATTGGCTGCAAATCAGTTG
>Ga0181612_180167_pt1 | contig 11263 bp, 5 predicted proteins | sample HoacroProtozoa21_FD_119630 | JGI IMG/M metagenome (GOLD analysis project Ga0181612, IMG submission 119630) | Hoatzin crop microbial communities from Cojedes, Venezuel. Combined Assembly of Gp0051906, Gp0051904, Gp0051908 | reverse complement strand
CAAAGGGTTTCAAAACTTTATTGTATGTGCCAAATATTTCCAGCTGTTATTGCCTTCCACTTATTTCCCACAGCATCTTGGCCTGGGTCTGCTAGTGATCTTTCCTCGTTGATGGTATGAGATGTTAGCTGAGCCAATGTTTATGCTGCTTAGAAGGATATTCCTCAAGCCTTACTTCATTAATGATTTTAAAGCTTGTTAACCTGTTTATCTTCAAAGGAGGGAAGCTTTTAATGCTAAATAATTTGGACAGGGTTTGTATAGATTTTGATAATGAGTACAATTGGATATCAGTCTCCAGTCTGTGTTATGAACTAGGAGCCTTTACGCATACTTCAGTTGCTTCTCACTGAGAGGAGCGAGATTACACTGCATACATGGGTGTCATGCAGCATTACATCTGCTAACTCCAACCCACTGAGTGTTTCTAATGTACAGCTTCTTCAGAAGAAAGCAATTGCTAAGATATCTGATAGTGGAAAATTTGGGGATGGTTTACTATAGCTTCTGTGATCACCCGTGGATTGCCTCGTGGCATAGCATAGCCTTGCGAGTGCTTTAACTTCATTAAATCTAGAATAAAAAGGGATATCTTGGATATTGTGGCATCTGCCGCTTTCTATCATATGACTTTATAAAGCTGTATATGCAAAGCAGCTGCAAAGTGTGTTTAAACTTTCTCATATATCAGCCTACTGTGCTTTCTTAAAGAGCTGGTGTCAAGCTACTGAAGTTGCTTAAAACCAGTCTGGTTGATTGACTGCTTTTTGTTGTTGTTTTGGCTTCCAAACATTCATTAGAATGGAAGGAAGTTCTTGCTTTGATTTTATTTTCCACCATTCACCCTGGTGCTGCTTGCATTTTATATTTCTTTTTGTTTCAGTGATGAAAACATCCTACTTGGTTGTTAATTGCTGTAAACATTTACTTAGCATTTGCAGTCACTAATGAATTAATCTCTCTAATTCTGGGTAAGTGTTCTGTGTACTTTAGAGCTCAGGAGTGTCGGTGAGACATACCTAAGGCCATAAAGTGTGTCAGTAGTGTAGATGAGAATTTAATTTGAGAACCTTTCTGTGACTCACGGCACTTAATGTGCTAGTGGTGTCAGTCTGTGGGTTTGTGTACGAGCCAGGATTTGCAGTATTATGGAGATTACATCTTTCTTATTGTTCTAAAGCAGCTCTTTCAGGTTGTGCGCGTTTTCCTTTGAGAAGTGGATATTTTTGAAAGCTTGCTTCTATGTAACTGAAATGTTAACTCTACTTGAAAGGAAGTCTGATTTACAGCTAATGTAAAAAATCAACTGTTTCAATATCAGCCTTAGACATTAAACTCCGAAAGGTGAAAATCCCCCCTGCTTCTCCCACTGGCTGGGCATAGAGAGGCAACCTGTTCTCTCTTCCACTTGCCTCTCTGCAGAGACCCCCGTAACCCACTTGTGCTGCTGAACCCCGTAGCACAGCCAGGAGGGATCCGGCATCCCATCCCGCGTGTGACAGATGATGCAGCCTCAGCTCCAACAGGCTGAGGGTTGAGCAGGCTCTTGGAGCCAGCACAGGCAGACTTGGCCCAAAAAGCCTCTTTGCAACTCCAGCATGGAGGTAGCATCCTACTTTTTCTGAGAAGATATGGAGCAAAGCCCTTCCTTTTATTCTAAACACAACAGAAGCTCCACGCAGAAATGGTGTCGCTCGCTCTATCACCAGCAGCTCAAAGCTGGTGGAACAGAACACCAGGCACTGTGGTAGCACTGGGTTGTTAGGGCTGTAACAGCAGGAGCCCCTCACAGGGCTATAAGGTGCTTTCATTTCATGCATGCATTCAACAGTTGTGTTTCTGTTATTTAGGCTTCCTGACCCAGGAATACCACTGGGTCTACACTCACAGCCTGGACTTTACCCTTAAGTACGTGTGCCTATGGCTATGTTCTGGGGCTGTTGGGTTTGGGGTTTTTTTTCCCCACAAATATACTTGCTCTTACTTCAGTCTCGCTCTCAGAATTCAAGGCAGAACTAGATATATGCTGAAAGAGATACATGGGGGGGGGAGGGGGGAAATAATTTTCTAATCACGTATTACTTTTTCCTCCATTTGTCCCTCACTTTCCCAGATGTTGCTAAATGAAACTTAGAGCTCAAAAATGTAGAGACAGTTTTTTGTAGCTGAAGACCTCGTTTCAAGGCTGTTTATTTAAGTGAAGTAACAATGCCAACTAGCGGTCAGATCCTTCATAGAGAGGACACTTGGTATTCTGGCAAAAAAACCCATATTTAACCAAAATTTGTGTAAATCATAGAGCTTTTATGACTATCTCACTAATCAGCTTTCTGATAGGGAAAAGACTGTATTTATTGATTTTGTTTAATAAGGTATTTCAATTAGTAATACAAATAGTGTATCTTTAGATTAATGATGTGTTGCCCTTTGACCATGTATTAATACTTTATTATGCTTTTCTTCTTTTCCAAAATTAATTCATTCCACTCTTAATCTGATCCCCTGTGCTAATGGTTCCAGAACCAAAGAAATGAATATATATTATCTCCATCTTGTTTTGCAGTAGTGTCTGGGTTCTCCTTTCCTAAAATATAGACATGCAGTGGGGTTTGAATAACCCACTCTGGCTCCTGTTTCAAAATTCATGGTTATTCTAACAGCAAGGGGTATTCTTCCAACATCACTGAAAGCCTTTTTCTTTCCTCCCCTCAGTCTTAGTATTAAATGTGCATCACCATATCAAAGTTAATGAAGTACTCTGCCACAAGTTGCATTTTTTTTCTCATGTTGCTTAAGGACTCTTTTTGTACCAAGATAGTTAGATTTTAGGATACATATGTAAGTATTATTGTCTGTAATCTGGATACCAGTATCTAAATTTATACATCATATTTATATATTAAAGAGCTAAAACTGTAAAGCAGCTTTTTGGGTTTGGGGTTTTTTTAGTTTTTTTTGGGTTTTGTTTGGGTTTTTTTTTTTCCCTGTCTAAAGTGCATCCTTTGTTTGTATAGTGTTCACCCAGCACTCAATTGTCTTAGATACTCCTGTGCTGATTAACAAGGTGATTTCACTAGATGATACAGGGAATAGCACAGATGAGGAAGATAGCTCTCTGACTTCTACAAAACCGGTTAAAATTAGGGTATCTCTTTACTCTGCATCAGCTAGATGTTTTGAGAGTCTGTAGTCTGTAGGTGCTGTGTCTTCAGTATCTAGAGTTCTCCTGATGCACAAGATTTCTAGCAGCAGTCTGCAGCTGGTGTACCCTATTCTCCTAGCGTTAAACCGTGGGAGACATTCCCTGGAGTTTCTCCTGGAAATTGACCTGACCTAACTGCCTGACTTTTGAAAAGCAAGCTTTCCATATGTTATCAGGTACTTATAATTATTAATTTTGCATTCCTAACAATTTTGAGCATATCTATGCTATTCATCATGTTTTATGGCTTCTGCAAATAATAGTGACCTTATAGGTTCTGTGAAGTCAGCTAGTTTGTATGCGCCTCTCGCTCCTTAGATATACAAGTCACCTGTATTTTATTGTATCCAAAGGCAAGCCCAATTCTCTGATGCTTAGTGAACTTTGGATCAACTCCTTGGTCTCGTGTTTAGCTGTGATGCTGATATTAAGAGTTCTGATTTGCTTTGGGCCGCTTTCACCTCCCTGACAGATAAGCACTGAGCTTTGGTGTTCAGTGAGAGTAAGAGCACCTTACACCCCAAGGCAATCCTGAAGTTTCCTGTGTGTTCTGGAGGAGCGTGGGGACACACCACATTCTCTGGCTCTTCTGCACCCCCACAGGTTTTCTGCCTTTCTCTGCCATTCTTCTGACTCCAGACCCTGGGGTTTTGATTTTTCACCCTCTACCTTGCTTGTTCACTGCTGACAAAGCCTGAGGCCACCCTTATAGCAGCCACAGTTCATTTATTTATTTTTTAATCTGTGACTATTTCAAAGATCATTTACTAACAACCTTCACAGAAACAGCTTGCTAGCATTACTGCCGAATTTGGAAGTGCTCCATGTTCCTTCTTGCTCAGCTACCTTCAGACCTGGTTTTATGCCTTTTCTACCCTTGATTCCGAGCTCCTTGGTCTGCATATTGCTTTTATTCACCACTCCAATTTTTTTTTTTTTTTTTTTTTTTAGCTCAGAGACATCAAACACTGACTGCATTTCTGGATATATGTATTCCCTGCTTTCTTGCCCTTTGTAGCCTGAAGGCAGCCTAAGTTCATAATTAAACTATGGGCAAGATGGAAAAAGAGAACCGTTTGCTCCATGAACTCAGCAGCATTAACCATTAACTACATCTCTGTTTATTTATTTTTACAGAGAAGAAGTGGAAAAATTAATAACATCTGTCTCTCACCTGTATTGATACGTGGATTTTGTGGAGGTGGGAAGCTAGAGAAGAGAGAGATTCAACCATTGTTTTTTGTGATCTTTTCCACTTCTACTCCTGGAGAGAGGATTCCAGAATTTGCTTCCCCCCACCCCATTTTTTCCTACCTTTCTTTCTCCCCTCACTCCTGACCTTGCATTACCAGCAAGTCTAAAGAGAAGGAGGAGGGAGTAGAAAGATGAAGCAGCTCTCAATCCACCATTCTTCTCCCCATCGCAGCCTTTCCTCTTCCCTTCCTAGCAGAAGAATGCTGCTTTCTTGCTTTTGGGGTTTCTCAGTTGCTAGGAATTCAAAATATTTGTGGCTTTTTAAAAAATAATTTTGGAAATTGCATCAGTGCTGAGGCCCTGGGGCTGCAAATGCCAAGTGTTACCTAAGTGGAATACTTGGCAGCCCAGCATGGCACTGTGTGATGGGAGACGAACCTGGGGCAATAGGAGCCAAGCATCAAGGGCAGAAGGGCCCCCAGCCGTTCCTGAGTCAGAGTCAGGCAGAGGAGCGGTGCCCTGATTGCAGAGGGCCGACTGGCTTCTGCTGGAGCTGAGCATTGGTCCTTCGCAAGAAGCAGCCCACACACAGATCTCGGTGGCAGAGGGAAACCAGAGGCTACATGGAGAGGTGAGCAGATAAGGAGCAGAAACATTTGCCTAGTAGGAAGAAAAGGGATTCATAAAGAAGGACCAAAGCTGAGGGACCAGCTAGCCTTAACCTGTCAAGTTTTCTCCTTTCAAGCCTGCTGCTTGCCACAGGAGTCTGTGCAAATGCAATATTTGCCCCCCACCACCCAGCCCCACACAAAACTGTCCTAACTAGCAGGTTCAGAAATGAATGATGAACACAGCCAGGACACAAGGGCACTTGCCATAGGAGTCTGTGGACAAAGAGCTCCTCACTGGGAAATGAGTGGAAAAAAACACAGGAGTTGTGCCTTCCTCACACGGACATAAGAGGCAACTCTGTGGAGTAACACACAGACCAAGGGAATCCTGCCATCTCTAGGGAAGGCTTGAAAAGCTAGAATTCCTGTTTTCTTTGGCATGTGAAGGAAATGTTTTTTGTTGTTTTAAAACCGATATTTCAGTAAAGCCAGCAGAAGAATTTAAGAATCACGTGTACAACAATGAGGAGGGTAGCGCCTGTGCACGTGACATATATGAGAAAGAATCTGGAGTGTCTGAATATGTCCTAGCCATCTGCTGCAGATACCTACGCTTGTTAAAGTAGTGCTCTTCACAACATATTGATCGTTTGGCTGTTTTGTTTCTCCTCCAGAATTTGGATGCCTGTTTTCAGCAGAAACGACTCTTCTTCAGTCATCACGAAGAGCCTCCTGATTTTCTAGGTAAAGAATTTCACATTGTCAAGAAATTTTACTCAAGGAAAAGGGAGACTGTTTTTTTTTCTTTCTTTCTTTTTTCCTCCCCTCTCTCATGCCAACTGTCCTTGCTAACAGTTACACTGTAGTTCACGCAATGGTCCAGCTGCTTTGCTTCTCGGCATTGCCTGGTATTCTGAGAAAGTTTGGCTAAACCTGCCCAGGATTAGTCACTTTCAGTGGTGGGAAAATGTTCAAGGATATACTAAGAGATATTGCTTAGTACCATTTTGCAACAATATACATGAAGGAATTTTTCTGTTGCCATCATAATGTCCTACAAGTTACACTGGGCTGCAATGCAGTTGTTCATACATAGCTCTGGGGAAATTTTTATGGCCTGTGTTGCAAGCTTCTCAAAATCCAAACCAGAAATTTTCCCTGTTGGTTCAGTGAGGTCCCTGATGCCTTGCTTCACTCCGTTCCCAAGGACTTCGGGGTTTAGGGCCCCATTTCCTTCTGTCCAGGGATGGAGATCATACATGATGCATGTAGGACAGCTTGGGCTGTGCTTCTCCACATGCCTTGGAGAACACAAGTGTAATGCAGATGTGAGGGAGATGGGAGATGTCCTGCTCTGGTCCCTTCTACCTTTCCAAGGATTTGCTTAGTGGAATGCTGACCTGGCCAAAGTTTTCTGCCCTAGCTCTTCCTCCAGGCAAATTCCATTCAGCACTCCCCACTCCTATGCTGAATTAGGGACAGATACCTGAACTGCAGAGACTTTTCTTGACAAAAATGCTTACCCTACATCCTCTTCCTCACCTCACTATTTTGTTTTGAAAAATATTTTGTCATTGTTGACATCTGGTAAGTGCAGACCAAACTTTTAAAATCCTGGATAAAGGAGGAGCTCTGATTCTTTCCTTTTATTCTGCAAGGACAACCAAGTGGGAGGCTTTAGCTGACCACCCAGCTACAGGGGAAGAGTGTGGCAGATGGGCACATCACCAAAGCTGAGCAGGAAGAGCTAAAATGCCACAACAGGTTTGGTGATGTGAGGCAAGGACATAGGTGGGAAAGGAGCTGCAGATAAGCAGGAGTGTGTGTATGGAGTGGGGGTGAGCTGGAAGAGAATTTGGGAGCAGGATAGAGGATTTGGGCTGAGGGGAGGAGTGAGAAGAGGGTGGTAAGAGGCTCCAGGGTGGGTTGCAGGGTCAGGACTAAGAATTTGAAATAGGAGAGGGTTTAACGAGGAGATGTGCTTGAATGGGAGAGGCTGAGAGCACTATGATTGACTTATGGGACAGCTGAGAAAGGGGAAGTGGGGTATTTGAAACAGGAGTGGCAAGAAGGGGTTTGGAATCAGAGAGAAGGGGTTGGTGAGGACAAAGGAAGGACCTGTGGCATGAAAGTGGTTAGGTCATTTAAGCTCTTAGTAAGTCACTGCAGTGCAGGAAAGTGAGGGATATGACATCTAGGTCAGAAGAGGGAAAGTGCTGGGGACTTGGAGTGTGGGTCAGAGGCAGCATAGGTCAGGAGGATGCTCAAGACTGCAGGGACCTCTGCCTCAGGAGGGACTGTGATTACCAATGGGCAATTCTTGTCCCTACTCATTCACCCTTCTCACTTGAATACCTTGAAGCAGGACTCAGCAACAAGAGACACCCAGACCCACTTCCTTGCCTTTCTGCTCTGCCCCTTCCTTGCTCAGACCAACAAGAGCCACCCATGAAACCCTCCCACCATCCTCACCCTCTCTCCTGCTCCCACGTCGTAGGGGTGGCACACCACGCAGGACAACAGGCACTCAAACTGAAGTAGTCCTAAGTTCTTGGTGCTTCCCAGTCCCTGCAAGGGGGATGTTTGATCGTGGGCTGACTGCTTCTTTTAGGTAAACTTGGGCTTTGAACACATGTTCAAGCATGCAGAGCACAGTTCAGAATTATAACAATGGCCTCGATCATGATTTCTTGCTTCTAAATATAAACTGTGGTAGTGGGAGGTAAGAGCAACTTCATCCAGGTTTCTGTACATTCCCATATTGTTTGCCGTTACAGCAGGAGCAACACCACATCAAAACCCACTACACTTCTATTTTCAGATTAAATAGTTTTTATTAACAAAGTCTGAGTGTATTTTAATGAGTCTGTAAAATGAATTCTACAGAAATTATTAAACACCATATGAAATCCAATAATTGCAAACCTGGCTTACTGATTTGCTATCAGGTAATGTGAAAGAGTATCATCATGGCCTTGCAAAACCTATTAATATATGACCATGCTTTCAAAATAATGTATGCATCTCACAACCAGAAACAAGCACTGTGCATTATTTAAATAAATCTGTATTCTTTTTCAGTGGGGTTATCTGTTAGAAACGTTTACTAAAAATTGCATAGGAAGAAATGTCAGTGTGTATGCACACCCCAGCAAGTATAAACTCTTCTTGAAAACCATTTCTCTTGTCGGGGGACTAGACAGGTCCCATGTAGGCTGTACCTACAGACATTGCTGTGACTATATCCTTGGGCCAGTTTTAATATTTCTGTTAGTTTCAATTATGTTTCACGTTTCAGTACCAGCAGTTTTAAATAGATAAATTGTAAAAGTAGAGCAAGAAAGTGAACAAAATAGGAAATATTTTTATTTGAGAAGCTTAGCCTGTGAACATGGGCTGTAAGCAAGCAGCTGTGGAGCTGTCGGTGTTGTATAAGGAGGAATACAACCTTCCAGGTAGAATGTTGATGAAAAATTACTGAGATATGTTTACATCATCTCAGTAAAGAACATCTGCAGGAAAAGTAATATAAAAAATATTACAAACTTTTTTTTCCCAGGGCTCGGAGCACAAAAATAAAGGTTTGCCTTCAGTAGGTATGCCCAGTATCACGTAGGATAGCATGGAGCTAATTAATCTTCTGTTGCCTTTTTGTAGAATCTTCTATTTCAAGATCTTAAAGTCCTTTGTGTTGGTGTGGCAATTTTCCATATTTCCAGTGTTTCTAGTGTCCCACAGTAAAGCGTTGCTAGAATCCAGAAAAAGGGACTGAAGCTCTTCATCAAATTCTGTTATATAGTAAAATTACTGAATATTTACATGCAGGTATCTACCCAAATGCATATTGTTCCATTTACCTTCCAAATACTTGAAAAGCAACCAAGCTCGGGTTTGGAGATAAGTGAATGCTCAAAGTCAGGGCCCTGAGAGGCCCAGGAAAACACTCATTGACTTCACGTGTCCTGCTCCCCTGAGCAACACCTATTTAGACCTTTTGGGATAGTGGATACAAGTGAAAACATGCATCACTAAAGTAATAAACATCCCTGATCCAGTGAGAAATGTGGACTGGGAAAAATCTTCACTTCTTTCTATATTTCTATATTTAAGTTTCCGCAAAGTAAAACATGGAAAAACTTCAGCTTTTGTTGCCAAATTCTGTCCTGATATGCACAAACATGACTTTTCATTGACCTTTTGAGGAAAGGCTATGAACATCACTGAGCACAGCACAGAATAGCATAAGCTTGGAGTGGGAAAATCAAGGCACTAATAGGGACTTCAAGATATTTTTTACCAAGCCAGAAGTATTCGATGAGCGAAAAGTGGCCAGTTATCTCAACATAGGGGTGTGGAATAGATAAAGACACAGTAAAAAATATAAATCAGCAGGATCAACACAACATTACAAAGCCAAAGAAAAAGGAAAATTATAGAAAAAGGTCAACAAAACCAGAAAAGTCAGGAAGGCAACAAAAGATTTGACAAAAAGGGTTGAAGATTGTAAAGACAAAGTAGGACTTTTACAGTTATGTGAGGAACGAAAGGTCTGTGAGAGACTGCTTAAGCCAAAGGGAAGTTGTTCACGGATGTGCTAGACAGCGCTGGGAAACAGACCAGCTTCCTCACCTCAGCATTCACTGGGAATAAAATGGAAAAACCTGCCAGAACCAAAACCACCTTTTTGTACAGCAAAAAAAGGAAAATTCCCAAAAACTAAGTCTGCCCACTGCAGCTGACAGAAGAGTATAATGGCTCAGCAGAGCGGTTCCAGGGCAACTGGGAGCCTCCCTTAGTACCCCCAAAAGGTAAAGAAGGCAAGTGGTGACAGGTGGACTGGCAAGAGCTGCAGTATGTGTATTGCTGCAGCACAACGTGGGTCATATCCAGAGAGCGGCTCTCTCTTGCCTTCTCCAGGCAGGGTGTCCATGAGTCTTGGTTTTGGTTTTATTTATTTTTTCTGTGTGTGTGTGTGTTCAAATCTTTTGGATTTATCTTTAATTGACATCCTTCTTCTGCTTGCTTTCTTTATGGTCATCCCTTTGTTTAGGATGTTTGCTTGCTCTTATTCAGGCAGCGCAGCATGCTCAGGAAATGTTGGATTTTACCCTTAGGGCCAGCACCCCCATCTGTCTGTGCTTACCCAAAAGCTCTGGGGGTCAGATAAACAAGGTTATGTTACATTTATAAACAAAGCTGTGCATGACTAAATTGTGTGTCTGATGGGAGAAAATAAAGTGACATCTGAGGTTGCGAAGCTCATAGTTCCAAATTGAACAAGGTTAATGAAATTGTACAGGGCAAGAGAGTTTATTACTACTGCTGATCATGGACCATCACCCATGAAGAATATGATAACAGAATACTCTATTTAACCATGGGATAGGTATGGGTCTGGTGTGCAAAAAGGGTGCTTTTTCTTCTGCTTGTATGCCAACCCTGATTTGGGGAAAGCACTGCTAGGCATCAGCACAGAGGCAAACAATAATTGTGAGAAGGGGATTCTGCAGTCACTAGCCCCTTTTTGCTGGCAGGAGGTAAAGCAAAGGGATTAAAGCTTCCTTTAGCATGACTGATGCAGTAGTATTTGCTTCTGGTCACTGGATACCCTCTTCCTGACCAAATCTAAAGTCTGCTAAATCTGTAAGCTACTTCATTGCGTGACTTACAAAAAAATGTCCACTTTATTTCATAATGGAGCTGGTCTAACTTTAGTTTCTGATTATTAACTCTTTGGTTAGCAAGGCCAGTCTCAAAAGAAAGGGGCCAAATGGTCTCCATCTATGCTTTGTGAATGTCTTTTCCCTGGAAATTAGATCAAGGTCCTTCAGCTCTTGTAATCTGAATTGCTGCTCTTTGACACTTGTTTGGCAACTGAGAAGGGCAGGATTCAAAACAGCATCTTAGAGGTGAAAGGCTACATATCCTGTTAGTGGGAAAACTTTCATCTGCAAACGCAATGGTATTTGTCAAGAGGCTAGAGAAGATTCAAAATCAGGAAAAGCCTTTGTGACGTCCACCATAGTAACAGAAATGTATTCACCTTGATTTAAAGCATCCTTTTTAAGGTGAAACCTAAAAATGGAGCAAGACTGGGTTATAACTTAAATGCAGGAACTGTGACAAATAATAATTTATATGAGGAAATGGAGGTGCCATAGGGACAGGGTTCTGAGGCAGACTCGTCTTGTGAAAAGGATATGAAGTTAAGTAATGGTCAAATAAACCAGAGCGTGCTTTTTTTGTTTTCAATACT
>Ga0181612_179243_pt1 | contig 11263 bp, 6 predicted proteins | sample HoacroProtozoa21_FD_119630 | JGI IMG/M metagenome (GOLD analysis project Ga0181612, IMG submission 119630) | Hoatzin crop microbial communities from Cojedes, Venezuel. Combined Assembly of Gp0051906, Gp0051904, Gp0051908 | reverse complement strand
GGGGTTGGGGGGGTTCCCGCCGGGGGGGTGATGCGGCCTCTCTCGGCAGCGGGGCAGCTTTAGCCTGGCTGAGGGGAGCGCTGCCCGGGCGCGGTGGGGCGGCGGTTGGGGCCGTCCTGGCCGGGGCAGGTGCGGGAGGGCAGGACCGGCTGTGGCAGCCTTTCTTCGGCACTCGGCGGCGTGAGGGGCTGCGCCTTCTGCTTAGACCGCTTCTAGTGCGGGGAGTGGCGGTGGGGGTTGCCTCTGGTACCGTACTGCGAGGGGAGGAGTAAAATCCAACGGGTGAGGATTTCTGTACTGTAGAGTAACATACTCTAACATACCTCTGGAAGGAGCAAGGATAAAGTGTCTTACTGAAACAGAGATGCTATCGGAATCTCACGATTCCACATTGCTTCAGAATAGCTGGGTTTGAGTCATATGTTTGGTGGTTTAATTGAAAAAGTTTCCAAAGGCATGATAGGCAATGTATATGGAAGTGATACGTTACCTTTATCAGTGGGTCTTTAGCTAAATGAAATTTAAGGCATCTTAAGATGGAGAGCCTTCCCAAACCCCACAATCAAAACATTCAGTGAAAACAGCAAGGCCAAAACCAGCCCCCAAGCTTTCTCATTTCTCCCACAGTTAGTTCAGTGATTTGCATACAGGGTACAATGAAACAGGAGTAGTGTTAAGTCACATTCCATATTTTGCAGAAACTTTTGTTATTTGTGCATATGCAGCTTGCTGTGATGGCAGTGGTAAATGGAGTCTTCAGTCTGTCGTCTTTCCACATTATTTTCACTCATTCGATTTTGAACCTGCAAATTACAGCACAAATTATCAAAAGTCACTTTTAGTGAAGTTTTATCTTAATCATATTTTTAACACACTAAAAATGTTACGAAAATGCTGTTAAGTATGGACTGAAGATGAAGCATGATTATGAAAACTGAAGAACATCCATTTGTACTGATAAAAGTATTTATAGTCAGATAATATCCACCCAATGGTATAGTATTACTTTTTCTGCAAAGGTCTCTAAATTTGTTTAACATAATCTTTGGCCAAACATGTTCGACTTAAAGTAGTAAAGGTTTGGTTGTTTTGTGGGTTTTTTGGTTTGCGCTTTTTTTGGGGGAGGAAAAGGAGCCAAATACTTTTTTCTTGGAGATATAAAAGAGGGAATACTAACATGCTATAGGAGGTTTTCTATTTAGCCCTCTAGGATCTGAAACAGAAATTCTGTGTCTTCTAAGCAGTGACTGCATACTTTATGTGGAGCTTTTCCATCTGAATTACCTGATCCTGATGTTACTAATTAATTAACCTGTGTGGTGCTCTTGCTGAGTTTTTACAGGTGGGGCACAGAGAAGTGTTAATTAAAAGTGTGTGTGCGAAAATAATTGAGATACCTTGACTAGCTTTAGCAAAACACTAAGCCCAGACTGACTCCCGTAGTCTGTTAGGCTGCAGTTCTTTAGTGCTAAGTACTCTACCCATATTAAACAATTTATAATCTGAAAGGAAAGGCTGTATGAATAACTGAAGCAAGCTACAGAGATTTTTTTTTTTGTGCACAGACTGCTCTGTGTGTGTATTCACAAACATAACAGAAAGAAGTGTTGATAATAATTGCCATTATTGTAAATTCTACATTTGACATCTCATGTCAGACGCTAATTCTGAGAAGACTGGAGTTCACTAGGAGTTCATGTTGTCCACAGGAATCTGCATGTGGTCACAGTTATGTACAAGTGTTGTATCCTTGCATTTAAAAAAGCTTTTCAGTTAGAAATTACAGATAAAACTGTTATTAGGAGAAATGCCTTCAGCTTCATAATGTATTACAAAAAGGGTGAGCATTCTTAACGTCTGTGGACTATAAAAAGGTTTATCTCATGTTTCTAGTTTCCATTTTGAGTGTCTTCAATGATTCTCCCAGATGTGTGTTTCTTTTTCTAAGATAACAGCAAAAGACAAACAGTTGTTTGTGTACATATAGAGAGACTTTCTGTATTAATACTTGCTTTCGGCACGGCAAAGTGTTTAAGAATCTATTGGACTGCCTCTTCAGCATTTACTCAGTGGCTTCTACAAGAGATGGATTCAGCAAAGTGCTTTTAGGAGCAGTGTCACAGATACAGTCCTAACCTGTTGTCTGTTGTGATCTTTTTTGTAATGTAGAGGGAAATTTTGTTGGTAAATTCAGGATGTTGACTTTTTTACTTGCTCCCTGAGTTTTCCTAGAATTTTGCATACTAGCAAAATGTTTGGTGGTTTTGTTTTGTTTTGTTTTTCTCAGGTGTTTTTCTCTGGACTTTGCTGTACCTGTCCATATCTTGCATTGCCACCATATGCCAAGAGCTGCACTGATTCCTAATTCTCTTCAGGTTCAGATGAATGCAATAGTTTTGAAGAGTTATGCCCCTAATCAGCGCACACTGAAAAGATAGATCATAGTTTTTGCTGGGACTTTCCATGGCACAGATCAGACCGTTTTTTCTGCTTTTCAGAAAGTGTCAAAAACTGTAAAGTTTTCTTCTAGTAGTTGGTGATTTTGTACCCTTCTATATTTTGTAGTGCTTGCTGAAAGCAGAAGAGATAATACTGTACTTCCAAGAGAATTGTATTGAGGACTATCTCTTCATTACTTTTTGTAGTTTAGAGAAGTAATTCTATGGATATAGAATTGTGAAAATTTTTCCTGTTAATTTCTGTAGTACTTTTAAAAATGGTGAAGAGTTGCTATATGTGGAACTTATTAATGATTCCAGTGAGAACCTCCCACTTGGACCTATCAAGATGATGTTATTCTCTCTCATCATAACTCTGGGGGATCTATTTATATAAAATTGATGCAGGAAGAAAGTACTTGTATTGCAAGCCTCAGCCCTGGGAGTCCTGTCGGCTGCTTCTGACATGGTGGTAGTACAGGAGACAAACTAGTGTTCATAGGAGCTCTTAATGAGATCTGCTAGATTTTTGTCTGAATTGTGGGAGTTCTTTGAAGGTCGGTGCTTTCCCAAGTTTTTTTCCAGGAAGGAATTTTAGTTACCCTATTGCAGCAAAATTGCCTCAAAAAGACACAGATTCCTTATTTTATCTGAAAAAAACAGAGGGATACCTCTCTCAAGATCTGCTTAATACAAATATATGGAGACATTATGTGTTCCACAGGTTTGACTAAATAGTTAGGTATTTTTCTGACAAACAGGAAAAATCAACAGGAAAATCTAATATATAGATAAATTTGTCATTGTTAACCAGGATTGCTTACTCAGCTATATGAATTCCACGTTCTGCCATTGATGGCAACAGGAAAGGAACTTCAGAGCTCCCTTTGGCCTGCTTCGGGGTTGCCCAGCTGAAGGCTCCTTGTAACACTTTCATTGAAGGTTGGGGTGATGGTTTTGCAATATATACAGCTTGGAGCATACAGATTCCTTATAGCCACCAGATTTTTGATCTTACCTCTGCATGAAGAGCAGGAACTGAAGTTTTTGACACCAAAAGATAAAAAGCTATTTTTATTCTACAGTGTAAATTAATTATTGCTACTAATTCAGAGATAGTCTGGGTATTCGGCAGATTTGTGTCATTGTAGACATGGAATTCATAAGTCTAGTCTCTCTCACCAAAGAAAAGGGTGCTACTCTGTAAAATTAGGAACATAGGAAGCTGGAGAGAGTCCTGACTTCTGGAAAGTTCCCCAGTTCCAGCTAAGTGTTTTAGTTGTGAGGCACTAGTAAAGAGAGAACCTAATAAGACTATCCCAAGTTTATCTTATCTTCTTTAAGTAAAAGATCAAATCTCTTGCATACAGTTAAATCATTTAATTATCTGTTAAGTGTTACATTACCGTATATAAAATAAATAGTATGTTCAACACTTGCAAGTTCTGCACGAAAATTTAGCCTGAGAGTCAAAGTGAGTTTGTGGTGGTACTAGACTAAAGATTCATCATGTCAATTTAATTGTGTTTATCTACAAATCCATGTATATTGGTTGAAACCTAGTTGTAATTGCCAGAGAGGTCAACGTCAAGATTACAAATTAAATTCACATTTCTGAATGCAAATCAAACAAATTGGTAGGTGTGAAAGTTTGCTTCTATTAGAGCCTAGGTGACACAGTGGCTTAAGGTACCAGCATTCCCTTTTACGTAATTTGGACTCATAGTGTGGAAGAGTTCAGGAGTGGCAATGAATCAGTTGGTGTAGTTCTGCGTAGTTAACTGGCACAGATCAGAACTGCTGACAGTTTGTTCCAGAGGGGCTAAGGGCTTACACAGATGTGGATGTTGCTCACTAGTGGCAAGCTCTGAGGTGAAAGGCTGCAAACCCACCTTCCCACAGTTCAGCAAAAGATCATTTATGTTTTTCTCGCATCAGAAGTAAAATGGGACAAATGTCCCCTGGTATTTTTGGCTGGTGTTCCAAGTTCCTTGGTGCACACTTTACCTTTTTTGATTGTACCACATTACAGTTCTGAAAGTTGGCAGGGATGTCTGGTTGCTGCAAAGAAAATGTGTCCAGTTCCAAACACAGTCATTTCTATACAGTTTGTCCTCTCCAGAAGGTCTATATAATAATAATAATAGGTGTGGTGTTGATGAGGCATAAACCTTTGAAGTGGACGAGGAAGAGGGAACGAGGTCATCTCTGTACTAGAGGAGTTACCAGGCTAACAAGATCCTAAGTGCTGCTAGCAGTATTCAGCCATCCTGCAGTGCTTCAGTGCAACCCTATCCTTCTGCTGTGTTTGTGTAACAAGGTGTAGGGCGACATACCTACATTTTACTGTGTGCTCATGCATCACTCCCGAAGGAGCTTGGGTAGCTGTCCAGCCAGGAGCTAGTAGCAAGTACTCAACTACCAAACTGAGGAGGCCTGGACCTCTTGTATTATATATTTATTGCTAGGACAGTAATGCACTGCAGGGCCCTAATCAGCTTCCAGACTCCACTGTATAGACTATGTGAACACAGAATAACAAGGAGCAAGAGGGAGAAGGGGTACAGTGCACAGTAATATTTGATAGCAGTGCACAGTACATGCAGAGTACCTCTAATTTTTATTGTGAAAAATGAACTCACGTCAGTAACTTGGTCTTGGAAAGTTTTCATTTCATTATGTAGCTGTCTTGTGATGGCTACATTTTTAATGTAGTTTGTAACTAAACATTCATGGTAATAAAATTTGAGACTCAACTGTAATTTATAGATTTCTTGTCTTATAAAAAATACCAATTGCAACAGCAATTTTTAATAACAGACTGTCAGTGATAAACCCCAAGCTGGCAATAATCCTTTACGCATTCTGTGTAGAGCCTCTTTCTAGTATGTGTTTTTAAACAGTCTTGTGGCTATAGAATCACAGCTATCAAATGTAACCAGCTGTACAGATCCTTGTATCATGCCCTTCAGTCTGTACATTCAGTTGTCTTCATCTAGCTTGGGCTGTTCTCCATTAAATTTTATCTAGCTGACCTGAGACATATGCCTATAGAATAAGTTACAAAGCAACTAAACCTTTTTGTTAGATGCTCTCTCCCTTTGGGGGAGGTAAGGAACACCAGCTCCTGGGCTTGCCTGGAGAAGGTGAAGCCTGCAGAGTAAAGGAGCTGTAAGTTCAGTTCACGTAATTGCTTTCTGTGGTGGAAGTATCTCCTAAAGGATTGGTAGAATATAATAGACTACTTCAGTTGGAAGGGACCTACAGTGATCATCTAGTACAACTGCCTAATATATAATAACATGTACATTCTATGATACTGCACATAGAGTACTGTCCATCCTCAGGCATGTGCTTCTCATTCATTAGAACACTGAAACCATTTCTGGACTCTGTGATCTTCCCAATTAAGTGTATGTTACTGACTAAATAGTGCAAATAATATGACTGGTTTTGGCTTATGCCCTAATGGAAACCTTCAGGTTTGTTTTAAAAGTGACTGATTTAATAGACATAACACCTAGTGTCATAGGTGAAGGGTGCTTTTTTTCCTGAGTCATTTCCAAAGTGACTGGAAATCTGGTAATTAAATCTCAATAGGCACTATAATGATAGAAAACTAATATGATACTATGTGTAATACTGAGCATAATTATATGTTTACTGGACATAATCAAAATCAAATAAGCAGTAATTTGAAGAGTAAACTTCCTTTACTGGGAGGCACATGGAAAGTGTGATCAAAGCACTGTGAATTAAATAGCTTTCATAATTGGTCCAGTAAAAAGGGTTACTAAGATTTCTATGTTCTTGTACTAGAGAACTTTCCTTAATCAGCTGGACAGACCCATTTGAACTTTCCTCAAGCATTCAGAAAAGATCTACTTTTGTCTCCAAGGTTTTCTTTTCAAGGGTAAGGTTCTTCCCTTTTTCTTGCAGTTCAAGAATAGTTTCATTCTAGCTGTTAATGTTCAGTGGTAGAAGGATGATCTATGTCCTAGTGAGTGTAACACTGGAGGAATATTAACAGTGTTTGAACCGACGGAGAACCAAAATTTAGCACAGAGTTCATCACTGCCTTTCCTTAGAGTTAACTGACCAAAACCAGCTATGACAAATGGCAAAGAGAATTACTAGGAGAGACTGGAACGTTCCAGTCTTCTTAAGATCCTGAGAACATAAGGTACTGATAAGTAATTAAGATTGTGTTTATTTCATAAATTTGCTTTTTGAGTATGTATTATGAAACCTAACATGGTGTGTATGTTTGAGACCTTCTGAGCTTCTAATAAGATGTGTTTAGTAATGTTAGTAAGGGAAAAGAATCTGAGAGCAGGCCAGTGTCATTTGTCATGTATGGTGAAAGAAAAATTATACTCTAAGCCTGAAGTCTGGTGAATAGGGAAATAACCAATAAGAGAAAATGTATGCATAGTTACATAGGGAGTAATCAATAAATAAGAAAGCCACCTATGGCTATGTTAGAGTTGTCAATGTTAAAAAAAGGGAAACTGAAAATTCAGTTAATTTCTAGACGTTACACTTTATGCTATGGGAAATGAACAAAGCAGATCTGTTTTCTTTGTTGGATGGCTTGGGGTACTGTTATTGGTACATTCAAATTTGCAATGCGTCCCTGGTCTGAACACTGTTTACTTCCCCTGCTTGGTGAAGAAGGAGCAAAGCTATTTCAACAAGGAGAAAAAAAAAGGTTTCTTTTACCTATAAGAATCAAGTACTTTTTTATTACCTATCCAGTTTGGCAACTGAACCCAACCATGTTGCATTTCATTCTGGTTTTTATTTTGTCATGGCTCTCTATTTTGCACAATTTATATAAAAATCTAGTGTATCACATCAATAAATGGTCTAATAAATAAAGTGGTAAAATAACATATCTAACCTTTGTCAGATGCACCAGGACTGTTATCAGACATTATGAAACAACGATACCAGGATCATCAGCTGGAGGAGGTGCTGACTTTTCAGAGCCTGAGATCTTTCAGTCACTGCGACTCCTGACAGAACCCGTTCCTGTCACCACCTCACTCAGGTACTGTGGTTCTGTGCCACGGTTGGTGGGACACTGCCGTGCCGAGGTCACCCTCAGCTTCTGGCCTCTCTTCACTTGTGGATCAGCCCTGTTCCTGCTGCATGCTCGCTGACAGTTAGCTTGGGCTTTCTTGAGCCCTGAACTGAGTACTATGAGACCTTGCCCTCAGGGTTTCCTGATAGCTCCTGGTAAATCTCCTGATCCTTGCAGCCAGGCTACAAAAGTAGATCCCAGCTCTACAGGCTCCTGCATCCGAAGTGACCCCTGCCCCCCAGTCTTTAATGGAGACTAGGAGAGGGCATGGGGGTTTGTTAATCAGTTGTAGCTAACCTCTGTCATCTAGACAACAGTCATTATCAGCTCAGCAGTCATCTGCTTGCTCTCAGGAGCCTCGTGTTGTACCTGGATGCCAGTAACCAGGGGAATACTGTAGAGGTCTGTCCCAGGACCTGTCCAATTTAATATTTTTATCAATACGGAAGGGAGCAAAAGTGCTTGTAGGGTTTGCAGATGGTGCCAAATCGGGTGGTGGGGTGGGGGCATAGCAGATATGTTAGAGTGCAGGGCTGCCACCCAGAGGGAATGAGCCAAGAGGAACCTTAGGAGAAATTCAGCAGAGTCCTGCACCAGGAAATGAACAGCCCTGTCAGCAGAACAGGCTGGGGACTGACGGACTGGCTGGGGAGAAGCTTCTGCTGAGAAGGACCTGGGGGGGGTGGGTGTCCTCGTACACACTGAGCTGTTGTGAGCCAGCAGTGTACCCTGGCAGTGAGAAAGGCCAAGAGCATCCTGGGCTATTTGAGAGAAGCACAGCCAACAGATCAAGGGAAGTGACTGTTACCCCTCTAATCAGTGTTAAAGTTTATCTAGAATACTGTGTCCAGTCTTGAAGCTCCACAACTTGGGGGAAGATACAGACAAAACTAGATGATCTTTACAGGTCCCTTCCAACCCAAACTGTGATTCTGTGAAAACTGTATCTAGAAACTTCTGCAAAGTTGAGGAAAGACATAAGGTGTCAAACTTTGGAACATTTACATTCCAATCCTTTCATTCCTTTTGCCCTCAAAGAAATGAAGAAAAGGCCAGTATCATAACCTTTTATCCCCTCATTTATTTCAATAAATTGCAAAGTGTTTGATCACTACTTGAAATTAGATGATTGCATAAATATCTGTGTAAGACAAAATTCCACACGGGGACTCAAGTGCAGTAAAGGACTTAAAAGAAGGAGTGCCATCTTAACTTTAATGTTCCTGAAGAGAAATGCAAGTTTCATACACTTCCCTGATTCTCAACTTCTTGGTCAGAACCCTCAGCTTGAGTCAGTGGAAGTTTGTCCCAAGAAGGGAGGGAGAACTGCTCCACATGGCAACTAGAAACTATGCGTTATAGGTATTTACGCTGCTTAGATTTTTGCATCAGCCTGAATTATACCTTAGCTGTCTGTGATCCTCTGACTTTATCATATCTCTTTTTCCGCCTGGCAGTTTCAATTTGCAGGATGTGGTTTTGTTCTTGATCTTTCACCCTCCGTTACTGCAGCTTTTCGTTCTCTCTTCTGAACTCACAAATCTGCTGTTGCATTTTCTTCAGCTCAGCTTGTTCATTTTCAGATTCTGCTGGCAGGATTTTAAGCTGAGTAGCCAGCTTGTTATATCTGGATCGCAGCTGTAGACTTTCTGCTAGCCTGCCATCCTTTTCTCCCTGGACTTTTATTTGCAAGTATAGGTGCCATTTCTGTGTATTCTTTTCCTCCCTTAGCACATGCAGGGCTGAAGCTACAGTCTTGGCCTCATGTTTCTGCTTTTTTCTGAGATGCTGCACTTCCTGTATCTTTTTGTCTTTCTTTGTGTGATCCATCTCCAAGCGCGGTCTCCTAAACCTGGTCTTCTGTTCTGCCTCATGCTTTATTTGAAGGAGATAATATGCAGATTAAAGTTCTTCCGTGTGCTTCAGAAGGGCTTTCTTTCCAGTCCCAGCATCCTCAAGACATTTTATAGCACTCAGTAAAGTTTCCTGCATGATTATCAGTGAACTCCTAGCCTCATTTTTCTCCTTTGTGAATTCGCCTTTTGTTTCACTTCAATCTTCAGTATACTTCTTTAGCTTTTTTACAGTTTTTTCCAAATGCTGTTGCTGGGTAGTTTTTGTTTTTAACTCTTTAGTCTTCAGAGAAATGGTTTCATAGTAAGAATCAATGATCTGTGTTGGCTGCTTCTTCTGATTCCACTTCATCCTCCTAGTCACATTGTCTAGACCTGAATTCCCTTTGTTAAGCAGTAGTTTTCCTGTCTCTTTAACCTTCTCCAAAACCATGTAATCACACCGAAGATCCGTGATTTGGGTTTGTTCTTGCTGAGCCTGCTCTAGCTTCTTGATGACCCAACTATATATTGTAATTATCTCCCAAAATGGTAATTTTTCCAAATGGTAATTGGAGTATTTTGTTCCACACACGTCTGAAGGTGCTGGCATAAGGACTTGGACAGGGGCTCCCTGTTCTATGGGTGGACAGAATCCCTTTATTGCTTGTATCCCCTGGCTTATATTCCTTGGGAGCAAGTGATATCTCAGAATGCTGGAGTAAAAGTCCTTGTCAACTTTCGGCATTTCCGAGGAACACAACCACATTCTGTCATTAACTAATTAGAAAAATGAGAGGTCACATGGCATGACAGTAATCTGTTCAAAGAAGGTGGAAGGGCAACTGAGGATAAATTTGAGTAAGCTTCACCCATACTGTTACAGTACTAGTAGAGTTGTATCATTCTTCTGTTGCAAAACAAGAGGTGACACCCTCTGTTCAATTTATGCAAACTGTTTTTTCACTAACTTCGGTGGAAATTTTCCATCTGTGAAGATAAGTCAGTGTGGGCCAACGTTATGAAATGATGAAACTGAAGGAGCCCACCCTTCTACAATGCCTACATTCCTTGCACTTGCATCAAGCTCCGATGGAGAGAAAAGTCTAAAGAGTGTAATTGGCCTAACTTACAGTAATCTTTGACCTTAAAGTGAGAATTTAAAAACCTGAGAAATCGAAATTAAACTTGGCCAAACAACCTCATTGTAGAAAATGGAGAAAAGGAAATGTTTACATTAAAGCAGTAAGAAATATAAGTCTTCCAATACTCTGTACATTGGAGATTTACTGAATTTTGAGAAGACTGATAAAAGGGAGATTTTACTCACTGAAGACAGGTAGAAGGCAAAAGTATATGCTTGAAATGCTGCTGAATTAGTCTGTTGAAAGGAGTGGGACAGTCAGAATATCCTATAGTACCTTACATAATAGGCCATAGAATCTTTTTACTGAATTTCCTAGATACCATAATAAAAGTAGGAATAAACAGGAGTAGAGTTTCAGGCATCATTTTAAAATGTTTGGTTTTAATTTTTTTCTTACACTCTCTGTAACTGAAAAAAACCCTATAAATAGGAAAATGCATCTCGGATTCTGGTGGGAACTCTCAGTACTTCCTCAACTTCAACAAGGGCAAGTGAAGGGTCCTGTATCTGGGGAGGAACAACCCCATGCATCAGTACAGGCTTGGGGCGGACCTGCTGGATTGCAGCTCTGTGGAGAGGGACCTGGGAGTGCTGGTTAACCATGAGCCAGCAGTATGCCCTGGCTGCCAAGAAGGCCAATGGGATCCTGGGATGCATTAAGAGGAGTGTGGCCAGCAGGTCGAGGGAGGTTCTCCTTCCCCTCTACACTGCCCTGGTGAGGCCTCATCTGGAGTACTGTGTCCAGCTCTGGGCTCCCCAG
>Ga0181612_151266_pt1 | contig 11263 bp, 10 predicted proteins | sample HoacroProtozoa21_FD_119630 | JGI IMG/M metagenome (GOLD analysis project Ga0181612, IMG submission 119630) | Hoatzin crop microbial communities from Cojedes, Venezuel. Combined Assembly of Gp0051906, Gp0051904, Gp0051908 | reverse complement strand
TTACTCCTACACAAAATATTGATAATAAAATAACTATAATACCTAATCCCTTCTTCACACTTTACCCCTTCCAATCCTATTACACCACGATTTTACAAAAAAAAAAAATAATAAGCAATATAAAAATGTAAAGTTTATGTATACTTTACATCTTTGCACATTTATATATTTACTAATAATCACAATTACCTGGTGTTCTGGGATAAGCAATTACATCTCTTATATTTTCAACTCCTGTTAAATACATAACTAATCTTTCAAATCCTATTCCAAATCCAGAGTGTGGACATCCACCATATTCTCTTAATTTTAAATACCAATCATATGTATCTTTTTCCATACCTAATTCTTCAATTCTTTTTTCTAAGACTTCGAGTCTTTCTTCTCTTTGAGATCCACCCATTAATTCTCCTGCTCCAGGAACTTCTAAATCAACTGCCGCAACAGTAGAATTATCATCATTTAATCTCATATAAAATGCTTTTATATCTTTTGGCCAATTTGTAATAAATACAGGTCCATTAAAATATTCAGTAATATATTTTTCATGTTCTCTAGCTATATCTTTACCATATTCTGGTTCAAACTCAAATTTAACATCTGCTTTTTTAAGTATATCAATTAACTCTTTATGAGTAATTCTAGTAAACTTAGATTTAACTAGTTTTTGTAGTTTTTCAAGTAATCCTTTTTCTACAAATTTATCTAAGAATTCAATTTCAACTTTGCAATTTTCTAAAACATGATTAACAACATATTTTAAAACATCTTCCATTACATCCATATCTCCATTTAAATCACAAAATGCAATTTCTGGCTCAATCATCCAAAATTCGTTAGCATGTGTTTTTGTATTAGAATTTTCTGCTCTAAAAGTTGGTCCAAATGTATATGTTTTTTTGTAAGCTAGGGCAAATGTTTCTGCTTGTAATTGACCTGAAACTGTCAAACTTGCTTTTTTACCAAAGAAATCTTTTGAATAATCAACTTTTCCACTTTTAGCTATTTTTTCTAAATCAAGTGTTGTTACTTGAAAAGTCTCTCCAGCGCCTTCTGCATCAGAACATGTTATTTCTGGAGCATTTAAATAAATATAATTGTTTTCTTGAAAATATTTATGAATTGCATAAGCTGCTTGACTTCTTACTCTAAATACTGCTTGAAATAAATTTGTTCTTGGCCTTAAATACGCTTGCTCTCTTAAAAATTCTACTGAATGATGTTTAGGTTGTATTGGGTAATCTTCAGGGCAATCTCCAATTAATTCTATTTTTTCCACTTGAACTTCATAATCTTGACCTTTTCCTTGAGATTTAATAAATTTACCTTTTGCTTTAATTGCACATCCTACTCTATATTTTTGAATTTCTTCAAAATCTTTTAAAGAATTATCATAAACTAATTGTAAATGTTTAAAACAAGTTCCATCAGAAAAATCAATAAACCCAAATTCTTTTTGTTTTCTATGATTTCTAATCCAACCTTCTACTTCTACTTTTTTATCTATATATTTTTTAGCATTTTTATATATTTCATTAACATCCATATAAATCCCTCCATAAATATAATATCACATATTTTAAAATAATGATATTTGATTTGAATTTGGTAAATCATCAAGTATATGCATTTCTTTCATCCTATCAATTAATGTTTGAGACACTTTTGCTCTACTCTGTAAATCTTCTATACTTAAAAATTCTTGTTTTTCTCTTTCAGCAACAATATTTTTAGCAACAATATCACCTAGTCCTTCAATTGAATTAAATGATGGATATATTTCATTATCATTTTTTGGAGTCCATACTATTGCATCACTATGGTATAAATCAACATTTAAAAATTTAAGGCCTCTTGCACTTGCTTCAAGTCCAACTTTTAAACTTTCAAGTTGTCCATTTTCTTTATTAGTTGCCTCGTATCCTTTAGTTAATATATCATCAATTCGCTCTCTTATTGATTTATATCCTTCTATCATTGGAATTATATCAATATCTGTTGCCTTTGAAGTAAACCAAGAAGCATAAAAATATACTGGCATATGAACTTTATACCATGCTATTCTAAATGCTGAAATAACATAAGCCGCAGCATGTGCTTTTGGAAACATGTATTTTATCTTAAAACATGAATTTATAAACCACTCTGGAATATTTGCATTCTTCATAACTTCAACATGCTTTTTCCAAGTTTCTGGATCTTTTGATGCTTTTCCTTTTCTTACAAACTCCATTATCTTAAATGCTTTAATTGGCTCTACACCCTTATACATTAAATATACCATTATATCATCACGACAACCTATTGTTTCTTTAAATGGAACAATATTATTTTTAATTAATTCTTGAGCATTTCCAAGCCATACATCTGTCCCATGAGATAATCCTGATATTTTTATTAACTCTCCAAATGTTGTTGGCTTTGTATCTTCAACAAGTTGAATAGTAAATGGTGTTCCAAATTCAGGTATACCAAGTGTTCCGGTATTGCACATGATTTGATCAACACTTACTCCTAATACACTAGGAGATGTAAATATTTTCATTGTATCTTTATCATCAAGTGGCACTTTTAAAACATCAGTATTAGATTGAATTTGAATTTGTCTTAACTGTGTAGGATCTGAGTGACCTAGAATATCTAATTTTAGTACACATTGATCAATTGCATGATAATCAAAGTGTGTTGTTCTCCAAGCGCTTGTTATATCATCTGCTGGATACTGAAATGGAGTAAAATCATAAACATCCATGTAATCTGGAATAACAACAATTCCACCTGGATGTTGTCCTGTTGTTCTTTTTACTCCAGTGCAACCTAATGCAAGTCTTTCAATTTCTGCAGTTCTTACATTATCTATTTCTTTATCTTCAAAGTAACCTTTAACAAATCCAAATGCAGTTTTATCCGCAACCGTTCCAATTGTTCCTGCACGATATACATTATCTTCTCCAAATAATACTTTTGTATATGCATGAGCTGATGCTTGATTTAAGTCTGAAAAATTAAGATCAATATCTGGAACTTTATCTGCATTAAATCCTAAGAAAGTCGCAAATGGCATATCTTGTCCATCTTTAATCATATTAATATCACAATTTGGACATTTTTTATCTGGTAAATCAAATCCACTTGAATAGTCATTTCCAAATGGAACATTATTTTCATCTTCAAATATACTTAATTTACATTTTTGACATCTATAATGTGCCGCAAGTGGATTAACTTCAGTTATTCCCATCATTGTCGCTACAAAACTTGAACCAACCGAACCACGGGATCCAACTAGATATCCTTCATCGTTTGAGTGTTTAACAAGTCTTTGGGCAATTAAATATATTGGGTCAAACCCACCACCAATAATTCCACCAAGTGCTTTTTCAACATCAGACTTATCTTTATTATCTTTTTTGAATACTTTTTCTAAATATTTAATAGTTTCATCTTTTCCTTTAACAAGTAAATTATGAAGTTTTTCATATAATTTATCTAAACTATCTTCTGGATTTTCATCCTTTATTGTTTTAAATACAATATCTCCATATAACTCAGTTGCGATTCGCTCTTCTATTAAGTGTGGCAGAGGATCTCCATAATAATCTTTTGCTTTTTCATAAACTAAATCAGTTACAACTCTAGGACAATCCAAATAAGTTTTTCCATCATCTGCTTTAACACGTGGTGAAAAAGGTATTCCTTTTGTATCAATTATAACTTCTATTATATCTATCATATCTGCTATTTTATTTGTATTTTCAACAACTATTTTTTGAGCTAATTCATCATCATCTAAAAAGTTAAAATCAATTAACATCTGCGACGTTGTCCTAAAATATTGATTTGGAATATCAACTATTTCTTTTTTAGCAAGTGGATGTCTTCCACCACCTGGAACTTTTTGATTAACAATTATTTGTCTATATATTTTATCTTCCTTTTTTATATGATGCACGTCTCCTGTTGCAACACAGAGTTTACCTGCATCTTCTGTTACATTAATTATTTTTTTCAAATGCTCTTCTAACTCATTTTCATCATCAAAATTATGTGTTTGAATTAAATGTGTATAACACTCTGGTGGTTGAACTTCAACATAATCATAAAAATTAACAATATTAGCAAGTTCATCATCAGATTTACTTCTAGCTAGTTTAAACACTTCACTTTCGTAGCACCCACTACCTATTAATAATCCTTCTCTTAATTTTTCTATTTCACTTCTTAGTATACGCGGTGTTTTATATAAATATTTTGTGTTAGCTAAAGATACAATTTTAAATAAATTTTTTAATCCTGTCTTATTTTTAGCTAAAATATTTACATGGTATGCTTCACCAAACTTATGTATTTCATTTTTATCAATTAATTCATCTAATTGATTCATGTTTTCAATATTCATATTATCTAATTTTTTCATCATTTTATGAAATACTAAAGCTGTTCCTTGTGCATCATAATCTCCCCTATGATGAGAGTCTTCATCCCATGGAACATCATATCTTTTAACTAAACTTGTTAATGTATGTCTTGATTGATCTTTATCTAAAATTCTTGATAATTCAAGTGTATCTATTACTGGATTTTTAAATTCTCCTAAATTATATTTTTTATATGCCATTTCTAAAAATGATACATCAAATTTTGCATTATGCGCAACCATTGGACAATTGCCAAACCACTCAATAAACCTTTTTACTGCATTTTCTTCATTATCTTTATCTTTAAGCATATCATCTGTAATTGATGTTACTTCAATTATTTTTTTAGGTAAAGGCCTGTCTGGATTTATTAATTCGTCATATTTTTCTTTTATTACTCCATTTTTTATTTTAACAGCACCAATTTCAATAATAGAGTCTTTTCCACCAGCATTAAATCCTGTTGTTTCAAAGTCAAATACAACATATTCTTGTTCTAACATATTTTTATTATTTGGTCTTACTACTATTTTTACTGTATCATCTATTAAAGTTAATTCACATCCATAAATTGCTTTAAATTTATCATCATGATTTTTATTATAATCAGTTACATAATTAAATACATGTGGAAAAGATTGTACTGAATTATGATCACATATTGCAATAGCTTTATGCCCTAAATTAATTGCATGTTTTACAAGTTCTACTTCATCACATAATCCATCCATTTGACTCATCTTAGTATGGCAATGTAATTCTACTCTTTTATTTTCTTCTAAATCTTTTTCAACTTCATCTTTTTTATCACTTTTTTCAACATCTCTAGCATTTATTACTAATTCCCTTGAATAAGGATCATTTTTAACATACCCTCTTATTTTATAATAATTACCTTCTTTAATAGTTTTAGTTAAATTTTTAAATTTATCAGGGTCACTTTCAAATATTTTACAATAAATACTATCTGTATAATCAGTTAACTTTAAAGTTAATATCTTAAAATCAGTCTTACTAGATTCAAATACATCTACTCCAAATACTTTTGCTTCTACTGTTATATTATTTATCTCTGTTAATATATTCTTAATTGGAACAGGATCTTCTTTTATTTTTCTTCCTACTATTATACTTTCATCTTTTTCTTTTTTAGGTTTTTCTTCAATTACTTCTTCTTTTGGAATTTCAATTTCTACTTCCATATCTTGATTAATTTCATTTATTACACTATCATTATGTTTTAAAACAATATCTATTTTTTCAGAGTATCCAATAGATTTATAAAACTTTTCTATATATTTAATTACTTCTTTTAACTTATTTTCTTCTTGAATATTACTTGCTTCTAATAATAATTTATTATCTATTACTCTAATATCATCTAAATATATATCTATTACTTTTAATTTATCATTTTCTTTTAATAAACTAAGCATATATGGATAATATTCATAATATAAATTAATATCTACATCTTTACAATTAAATATATATTTTATTTTAGCTTTACTATCTAATTTATAACTATTATTAATTAATTCTTTATAAATACTAACTGGAATAATTTTATCTATATCTATATAAATATTCCAAGTATTACTTTTAGAATTTACTTTTATTTTAGTTAATTTACTTAACTCAAAATATTTATAATTATCTTTATTTAACTCTAAATTATCTAGTAATTTTTTTATATTATCTTCCATAAAAAACTCGACCTTTCAATATTGTTTTAAACTAATTTTTCTGTTATAATTAAACAAGTGAGTAAGTAGTTCGCTGAGTCAACTAAAGGGTGCTTATGCACCAGCATGCATGCCATGTGGGATCCTTTAGTCAGGGGAAAACTCACTTTTTTTATTGAGTTAAATAATTAAGTAAATTATTTAGTTCAATTGAATTCTTAATATTTGGAACAATTTTTAATCCATAACTTATTAAATTATTATTTCTAGAATAAATATTTTCTTTTATTGAATCTATATATTCAAAATGCATATCATTATTATATTTCAATGCTTGAAATAATGCGCTGCAGCAACAATCAGAAAGTTGCAACAACTTCTTTTTCTGATTTGGAATAATTTTAATACTTTTAATTCTTTTTTTATCTATTTCAAATCTTACATTGTTATTGCATCTAATATAATTCTCTAACTTATTTAAAGATAAATTTCCCCTACTACTTATATTTATATTACAAACTCCCTCTTCTTCTTTCATTAACCAACAAAGTCTTTCATATAAATATCCACTAAAATAATAATATATATCATGTGGTTTTATTACATTAATAGATTTAGTATCTACTATTACATTAACTATTTTAATATCTAAATCTCCTGTAATATTCATAATCATTATTTTATTATTAAATCCTTTTAACAACTTCCAATGAAGTTGTTTTTTAATATCTATTTCTAAAAACTTCTTTATCATATCAACATATCTTGATATCTCTAAATCTTTTTCTTTTTTTACAACAACAGCAGTTATTATAAAGTATTTAGAGCCCTTTTTTATACCTTCATCCCCTGCTTCATCAATATAAACATTATATTCTTTATTCATTAAAACCCCCTACTATAATTTATATAATATCTTTTTCTTCACTATTTAATATTTTATTTATATTTTTATTAACATACTCTATAAACTCATATATTGTATATCTACTTAAATCATTATCATAAATATAATTATTAATATCAAAAAATAAACTATCTTTTTTCATATAATTTTCCATATCTTTTTTACATACTCCTAAATACATTAAAAAATATGGATATATTTTAAGTTTAGTCATAACATCTGAATTAGATAAATATGGAAGTGCTTTCTTAAAAATAGATGTAGATAATTCATTTATAACAAGTGTTATTATATAATTAAAATAATCTGATTTATCTTGATATTCTTGCTTTAATATTACATATAAAATATCATATATTATAGATAATCCATTAGAGTAATGTTTACCTAATATTATATATTTCTGATTATTTATAACATTTGCTTCAACTATATTTAATTTATCATATACTATTAATATTTTATATCTAGGAAGTCTTATTTTAAGTATTCTTTTTAAATTCTTATTTATATCTTTTTTATATTTATCCCATACACTCATAATATCTATTTTATAATTTTCACAAGTATTATATACTTTTTTATATTCAAGTGAATTAGATAAATAATTATATATAGTATCATCATCAGGTATAAAGTTTTTAGGATCTTCCATTATTTTTTCTTTATCTTTAATAATAATCTTATATTCATCATTATAAGCCTTCCAAAGTTTAGTTTTAAAACTATTAAATTTACTTGAGTAAGACTCACTAAATAATAATTCCCACATTAATATATAATCATTTATACAAAACTCTAATTCCATTTTTATCACCTATTAATTATATTATCAAATTCTAATTAATTTTAAAATACTATTTTAAAATAAGTTTTATTATTTTCAGAGTAGCAGCAAATACTTCCTTTATGATTTTGTGCTATAGTTTTTGCGATAGATAGTCCTAATCCATATCTACTTGATTTAGAATTTCTAGATTTATCTGCTCTATAAAATCTATCAAATATTTTTTCTCTATCTTCTTCTTTTATAGGATCACCTTCATTAATAACTTGTATTATTATATTCTTTTTTTCTTTATAGAGTTTAACTTCAATAGTTGAATTTTTATAACTATGTTTAATTGCGTTATCTAATAATATAAGCATTAATTCTTTAATTTGAAATGAATTGCAATAAAATTCAATATTATCTTGTATATTTTCATCTAATTTTAAATTATTTTCATAAAGTAAAGCATCTAAACTAACACAAGATTTTTTTATTATTTTAGATAAATTTTCTACTTTATAATCATAACTTGTATTATTTTCTAATTTAGCTAAATCTAAAAAAGTAGTAATTAATTTATTCATCCTAATAGACTCTTCCTTAATATTTGTAATCCATTTTTTATCATTAGGATAGTCTTCCATTGCTTCAATTGATGCCATTATAATAGATAATGGTGTTTTTAATTCATGGCTTGCATCAGATATAAAATTCTTTTGTTTTTCAAATGCATCTTCAGCTGGTTTAATTACATATTTTGTTAATTTATTAGATATAAAATATATTATAAAAATGCATATAATAAATATTAATATAGATACTTTAAGTCTATTATATAAACTAGTTTGTTTACTTGAATTATCTACTATTTTAATATATTTATTTACTTTATAGTTGTATGAATATTTATTAAAATATAAATTACCTATATAATATTTATCTTCTTTATTATTACTAATTATATTTTTAGATATTTTCTTTAATTTAGTATTACTTAATCCATTTTCAGTATGATTAATTATATCTATTATTTTATTATTTTCATTTAATACTATTGTATAAAAGTCTGTATCCATAAATATTTTATGATTATCTTTATTATCTTCTTCTTTTTTAATATTTTTTTTTTCTATATTATCATCTTTTTTTATTTCAATATCATCTCTTTTAAGCATATCATTTATACTATTATATAAACTACTATATTCAAGCATATTAAAAATACATAATATTACAAATACAAATAATATTAATATTATAAATATAGTTCTAAATACTTGTTTTTTTAATTTATCCATATTAATCTTTCCTATCTATCTTATATTTTTCATAAGTTTTTTAACTATTTTACACCATTTTTAGATTTTATTTTGCCAAAATTTACACCATTCCAAGATTTTTTTAAATCGAATTTTACACCATTCCAAGGTTTTTAGAGTATTTTTTTTAAAAATTATAAATCTTTCTAGTTTTTAGAAACAATTTTATATCCTATATTTCTAATTGATTTAATTGTAGTATTAGAGTCAATTAACTTTAATTTTTTCCTTATAAATGATAAATATGCTTCTAAATTATTAGATTCTATTTCTCTATCTATTCCCCATATTTTATTATATATTTGATCTTTATTTAATATTAAATTAGAATTTCTTATAAATAATTCTAATATTAATAATTCTTTATATAATACATCTATTTCTTCAGACGTATTAATATTTATTAAACATGAATTTTTTATATCTAGTTTTATATCATTAAATTCTAATGTATTATTATCATCATTATTAACAAGTATGTTGCATCTAGCGACTAACTCTTCCATTTCAAATGGCTTAGTTAAGTAGTCGCTTGCTCCACCCTTTAATCCTTTTAATTTATCATTTAATTCAGATTTTGCACTTAATATTAATACTTTAGAATCAATTTTATTATCATTTATTTCTTTAAGTATAGTAAATCCATCTACTATTGGAAGCATTATATCAAGTATTATTAAATCATAACTATTAGATAATGCCAGATATTCTCCAATTTCTCCATCGCCCGCAACATCCACTACATAATTTTCTTTTAATAATCTAGTTTTTATTAATTCTTGTAATTTAATTTCATCTTCTATTATTAAAACTCTCATACAATTACCTCTTTTGTTTATTATAATATATTTAATTTAAAATAAAAACAAAAATATATTAATAATTTGACAAATTAAAAATATTGTAGTACAATGTAATACATAGAAGGAGTTGATATTATGTCTTTTTCAATACGTTTAACAGAAAATGAAAGAAAAATAGCGGAAAGTTATGCTGAAGTTCACTCTATTTCACTAGGAGAAGCTTTCAAGCAAGCATTATTTGAAAAAATTGAAGATGAATTTGATTTAATTGCATATGAAAATGCTCATAAAGACTATATAAAAAGTGGAAAAAAATCAAGACCTATTAGCGAACTTTGGAAAGAATTAAATTTATGATATATAAAATAGAAACAACATCAAAATTTGACAAACAATTTAAAAAGTTAAATAAATATACACAAATATTAATAAAATCTTGGATTGACAAAAACTTAGAGAATTGTACTAATCCAAGAATCCATGGTAAAGGATTAACAGCTAATAGAAGTAAACAATGGCGATATAGAATCGGTGATTATCGTATAATATGTGAAATAGATGATAACAAATTAATAATTTTAGCACTAGAAATTGGTCATAGAAGAAACATTTATGACTAATTTTTTTATTTGCCTGTCATAAAAAAAATGTTGACACATAAAACTATATATAATATAATATTAAAGGAAAGGAAGGGATAATATGGTTAAATTAAGATTAATGAGAATGGGTGCAAAAAAAAGACCATTTTATAGAATTGTCGCTACAGACTCTAGAAGTCCAAGAGATGGTAAATATTTAGAATTGGTTGGAACATATGCACCAATAGATGACTCTAAAATTAACATTAATGAGGAAATTGCATTAAAATGGTTAAATCAAGGAGCAGTACCTACAGATACTGTTAAAAACTTATTTACAAGAGCTGGAATTATGGAAAAATTTGCTGACTCTAAAAGGAGTAAATAATTATGGACTTAGTTGAATTAACTGAAACTATTATTAAATCAATCGTTAAAGATCCAGAAAACATAAGTGTTAAAGAATTTGACAGTGAAGATGAAAATACACGTTTAATACAAGTTATGGTATCAGAAGATGATTTAGGACAAGTTGTAGGTAAAAATGGAAGAATAATTAAATCTATAAGAAATCTTGTACAAATAAGTAGTAATTTAAATGATAATAAATATGTAAAAATAGAAGTAGACAAATTTTAATTAAGTGCATTTATATGCATTTTTTTAATATATAGAATTATTTACATTTAATAGTATTTAATATATAATATTTTTATGTTATGGGGGAATTATTTTATATGAAAATAAATACAAAAATAAAAATAAATAATAAAATTTT
>Ga0181612_126890_pt1 | contig 11263 bp, 7 predicted proteins | sample HoacroProtozoa21_FD_119630 | JGI IMG/M metagenome (GOLD analysis project Ga0181612, IMG submission 119630) | Hoatzin crop microbial communities from Cojedes, Venezuel. Combined Assembly of Gp0051906, Gp0051904, Gp0051908 | reverse complement strand
TTCCCTCTGTTTGCTGTTCTGTTAAACTGCCCTTATCCCGACCCACCAGTTTCTGCCTGTTTCTTTTCATTCTCCTCCGCACGCCGGCGGGGGGAGGGGCGGCCGCGTGGCGCTTTTGTTGCCGGCGGCAGCCGAAACCAAAACATCATCATATACTCACAGTTCGGCTTGGCTTGTTCACATGAACCCAAATAAAAATAAGATTAAAATTTCCAGTGGCTGATTGGACACGTTTCCAAGACCTGACAACCGTGGATCAGAATCTTGATTAAACAGATAAAGCCAGATCCTTAGTAAGAACTTGATCTGATGCCAATTCTCAACCACCTGAAGTTCTGGCACATAAAATCTCCTTCCTCAGCCCTGTTGTACTATTAGATGTGTTGCATGCTTATTGTAGGCATGGATCCAGCAAACTGTATCACCTTTGGCCTCCCAGTAAACAGGCATTCTGAGAATACCAGCAGATTCCAGTAAGCCTGGCCATATGTCTCTGATGTCCGTATAAAGAATGATCAAACTTCAGTTAGGACGGCTTCAAGACACCTTCTGAAAGCAAAGTCTTAGAGACAAACATTCTTCAAAAACGAAGTCTTGGAGGTCAGAGGCATTGGATAATTCTTTGCTCTCCTCCTGTGGTTTTAAAGATGCCATAGCACTTTTCACATTATTATGGAGGGTTATTTTCTGACTCCGCTAAACTTCGATTGTGATATCGGTATGAGAGACAGAGGGCAAAAGTTAAAACGAGAGGTTCAGACTGGATAAATCAAACACCTTTTTCACCACAAGGACAGTAAAGCAGTGGAACAGGTTGCCTAGAGTCTTTGTAAAGACTCCATCCTGGGAAGTTTTCAAGATCAGACTGGGTAATGCCCTCAGTAACTTGGTCTGACATCTTAGATGACCCTGTTTTGAACAAGAAGGTTAGACTACAGAAGGTCTTTTCCAATCTGATATGTCCCATAATCCTGTGATTCAAGTTTAGGAACAACACATTCATATGCACAGACGTATTTGCTCATGTGTTGTTTTGATGTCAAAAACTTGTCAAGAGTCTTGGTCCTTTCTGTGGTACAGATTGATGTTTCCAGAAATATCTACTGCCCTTGGCTTATGCAAGTGAATGATCAGCACATCCTGTGCAAGGTTCATGCTGTTCCTGCAAAAACTTTAGCGAAACCTTGGGGAGCCTGGCTGTCCCCACATAGCAACTCCCAATCATTGCTAAGAGTAACTGCTTGTGCTAGGGCAGTGGCTTTGGTAAACAAGAGCCTTTTAAATTAAGACTATCTCAGAGCTCTTCTGCAAAAATACCAGACACCACAGCAAAGTTGTTTTCTGTGATTTCAGAATTTCTTTTCTTGTACGCTATTTCCTGCATATTGAACATCAGATCAGTGGTTGCATTTCTTTTCAGAATAAACACCTTTACAAGTCCTATTTTCTAAACTGCAAATAGTTCGAACAATTTCAGGCTAAGAACATTTCTGAAAATAGGGCTTCATTCACCACATTTCACTGTATAATCAAGGGGCTGGTTTAGGGTAGTCCTGTGGACTAAGCTATTTTAGTTTTTAACCTATGTAATCTTTATTTTCACCTTTATGTAGCACGCAGTAGTTCATACAGGCAATCTGAACTGCTAAACATCAAATTAAAATTATTCTGAGCACTGGAGAAAAACAAAATCTCCATGTGTCAAGCTACTTGCTATCTGTCCAGTCTGTCAGAGGACTAATTAGATATTACATAGGCAAAACTGTGGCATAAAGAAAACCTGGCAAGAGATTCATGGTATACCAGCCATGGCCCTTAGGCACAAAAATTTCATTCTTAAGTTTGCCAATTAGATGTCGTTTCACTTGTAGTGATTTACATACAGTATGTGTTTATAACCAGTGCACCCCTTTTTTCTATGAAAGCCTACGATATTGTGGCAAAGCAGGCATTGGATAAAAATCAAATGCTTTATTATTTAATTAATTATTAATATTCCACCAACTTAAAGCATACGTGTAATTTCAGTCTAATTAAGACATTTTTAACTGTATGAGAAATATTGGAAGAAAAAATTTGTTCAATTTATTCATGTCGTTAATCCCATTTAAGTGGCCAGATCCTTAAGTGGTATAAATTGGCATGCTCTAATCGACTTGACAAGATTACTAGTGGAAGGCAAAGTGTTCGATGATTTGACCTTACATGTGTTATACCAGAATGCATAAGGCCAGAAGTTTGTCACATACTCCACCAAGCAATTACTTACTTTTCCCTTTTCTTGGTAGTTGTTAACATGGAAAGTAAGTCAGTGCATCTGAGTACATTGGTCCGGGAAGCACAGCAGCGAGTAACTGAATTGTCTGCACAAGTGATGAATGAAGGCCTTGGTACAGACAACACAGAAAAAGAGAAGCTACTAAAAGCATGGGAATGGAGATACAGGCTATACAAGCGCATGAAGGCAGGCTACGAGCATGCTAGTAAGTAGAAGAAAGTAGTTGCAAAATTCAAGACAAGAACTCTACAACTAAAAACACTCTGCCTTTGCTGAGCAAAGATGCTCTCACTAACTGGTCCTCACAGCACTGCTGTGAAGCAGACGAATGGTAGGGTGGGAAAACTGAGGCATACAACTAAATGGCCTAACTAAATGGCCTTCCCAAGAATGAGACGGAAACTGACGTCAGAACAACAGAGGACCAAATACCTGAGCGCAACAAGCACATAGCTCCTTTAGGAGTGAGCTGCATAAAACTGGTAAGATGAGACCTCCAAACTCTTGGTTCAGTATCTAATGATTCTGTCCTGCTTATTTCTCTTCACATTTACTCATGGATCTCATTTAACATACTCAGAGTTTAAAACAGGGTGTTTAGAAAAGAATACATGAGTAGGGAGGAAGAGGGACGGGGACATTGGCCTTTTTTCTGTTGTAATTTGATTTTTTTTTTATAAGTATTCTGGTTTAGAAGAATGGAGTTGTTCTAAACATTTGATCAAGCAATGGAATCTCATTTTACATATAAAAATTGTGAAAACTTAATCTTAATTTTGGCATCCATGCATAACATTTCATCAGCGTAGTCACAGATTGGGTCACTTTAAACAGTTGCACAGTGAGTCTGTACCCAAAGCAAGTGTGAATTTGGGCCCACGGGAAGAAGTAAACATGGCTGAATTGTTTCATGTGTAGATCTTTTAGCTGTATCCTATCTGATGAAATACAATCATTGCTATTAACATTTTTACAACTCTCTGTATATAAATGTACTTACCAATAATTTTCTCAAATTTATTGTATTCTATGATTACTTCCTGAAGACAGATGTAGTGCTTCGTGTATTAGATACTAAATACAGGAAATACAGCAGTAGTGTAAGTTAATATCATGATTTCCTTAAATCAATCCCAGCAGTAAGTCATGACATTTTGTGTTTGATTTCTGAAATGAGTCTGACTGATACTCCATGAATGAAGCTTTTTTTTTAAAAAAAAAGAAAAAAAAGAAGATGTTAGACCTCAACTGGCAACTGTATTTTGGTACTACTACACTGAAAAATTTGTGGAATTTGCAATTTCTGAATCACAATAATGTATTGAATGTTATTCAATAAATTTGAGTTTTTTAGTGAAACCATAAAGGTTTAATTAGCTCTTTGTGGTTTTGTCCTTTCTCTCTCCTCGTACTCACCCCAAGAGATTTATAGGGGCTTTTCATTGACATAATTAGCATGAATCTGTTTTATTGGGTTACATATATGCAGGAAGATATTTTTAACCAAAAGGAGCCAAAAACCATGATAGAAACAAATGGTGTCTGAAGGATATTGTTAGCAGGGGCACTAATTAAAACGCTCAAAAGGCAGAGAACACAAACACCTACAACCCAAAGCTCACAATTGCAGGGTGATTTTCAGTGGGTTCTTTGAAGACTCAGAAACATTGTTTGAATAAGATTTGTTGTGCTGAAGAGCTGATGTTTTCTCTTCTCTCCCAGGAGCCCCTGAGGCGCCAACCAATGTCTGTCTGGTGGTAACAAGCAGTACATCACTCACTGTCACCTTCCAAGAACCTCTGAGTGTCAACTCAGCTGTGGTGACCAAGTATAAAGGTACTGGATTTAGTCATTTTTCGTTTACATTAACAATGTACAAAAAATAGAGGGCTAAGTGACAAAGGTATTTATCTACAAGAGATTATATTACAATGTTAGTAATGTTTGAATTTCATTGTTTTCCCAGTTAATAACTAGAGATGTAGAATTTTCTTAAAAGATTCCCCAAAGACAAAATTTTTATTAAAACAAAAATAAATTAACCAAAAACTTTCTCCATGAGTGCTTTGAAGAAGTTTGCTTGACTCACTGTGGTTAGGACATCAGCTCAATGACTGGGTTGAGATGAGCAGTTATAAAATACAAGCTAACTTTTGGTGCCTGTGGGCTCCTGAAACCATGTGTATCCTTGTAAATGCCAAACCCACACCACCATTCCTTAAAGGAATGCCTCTGGAAGCTGATACTTTTGGCAGAGTCATCATACAGCCCAACTAATCAGCTATTCCAGGGCTGCCACATCATTCTTGGAAGAGCAATACATTTGGGGTGGCACCAGTTAGCTGCAAAGTGGAATGAATAGGAAATGCTTCCATCTGAATAGCGCTGTTGAATAGAAATGGTTTCACAACAGAATATCTGTTCCACAGGAAATTCCAACATCAAAAAAAAGTTTTATTGAAGATTAGAATAAAAATGAGAAATTTTAAAATTTCTGTTTAAAGGAAATTCCAGGTTTTCTAAAATGTTTGGAAGAGTAAATTCTTCAGTGTTATGTGCAGCAATCTGCAGCCTCCACCTTCGTAAGTGGGAGCCTAAGTCACTCATTTGGTCAAGGGAGTGAAAAGCTCTGTTATGAAGATCTGAGGCCTTCTTCACCTAGCCCAGCGCAGTCAAGGAGTGGGGACCCTGAAAGTCCTCTTAGTTATTTCGCATGGTGTCTCTCTTATCCTGTTGTGTTTGTTTCTTTGTATTAATAATAAAAAACTCATTTGAACGGTGCGTGAACCTTGGACGCACGTAGCAAGAACCATAATGGCTGTGTTGTGGGGCAGTCTACTTCAAGTTTCCACGGGTGGGTGTCAAAAGGATTGCTTCAACCAAAGAGATTCAGAAAGCCCCAGTCCACGGAGGGTCCAATAGCTCACAGAGCTCTTCTGAAGGTGGGACATGCCAGTGCAAAGGCTCCACTGGCATCAAGCATAAGCACCCAAAGGACTGTATGAGTTTATTTTGGAAAAGGCAGATTCTCTATTTCTTTCCTCACTCTGCTTCTGGTCAGAGATTCCAGCCATCACTGGCTATGCCCAGTAAAAAAAAATTTTTTACAGTGTAAGAAAAAAACCCCAGCCTCTCAGACATCACTAAAGCCATCAAAATGATTCTGTTGCTCATAGCCTCAGCAGAAGGGTAAATTACTGTATTACACCTAGTCAGTTGTGCAGTGCTGCAGGAAGTGTGATTTTCAAAAACATCAAAGCCCTTTAGAAGACTAAATCTAATTTTCTGCAATGAGTTGTGTTGCCAGGAAACTAAATTTCATTTAAGGGCTTCCTACTGCCTGATTTACTTGTGAAAACGATACTTGGCCTCCTAAAACACTTAGGTTCTCTTGAAAATATCAACCTGCTCTTTGTAACACACATATTTTAAGCAACCTTGAAATATTGTCCACGCTCTAATTGTAATGATTATTGATATTTTCACATTAAAGCAAATTCTCAAATAGAATTTATTTTTTTAAATAATTTTGTAAAGGCTGTAGTATTTTTCTGTTGTGTATTCATTTGGGTTGAGTCTGTTTTGCAGCATGTCCATTCCGTTCTCTTTTTGGAAAGCACAACCTTTGGAGAAATTTAATCCAATCTGACCTAACTTTCTAATCAGACTAGGTAGCATTACCGTTATATTTTGAATTACCCTCACTGGTGATCATTTTATGCTTTATCAAGTTGATAGTTGGTTTTGCCTGAATGTTCTTTTAAAATCCTTTGTCCCCGGAGACTTGCATATTTATGGTTAGATAAAAAGAAAGATCATTAATAGCTCCTTTTGGTGACTTTCGGGAATTAATTAGGCACTGGTTGTAGAATTGTTTATTACATTAAGGAGTGAGATTCTTTGTGCTAGTTTGAGGGGTCGTAAAATGAACCTTTCAAATGATCACTTGCAAGAATGATTAGAACCAGCTAGCAATTACTAACCCTGGAAGGTGAGCTTGATAACATTGTGTGAGGAACTTTTTAGTCAGATATATAAGCCTCCTATCCAGAAAACTGTCTAAGCATTTTTCTAATTCAGGGACAAAAATAAGCTCTTGGGGTTTTTTTTTCCCCTCAATGCTTTCCCTCATTTCTTTTTCGAAGCAAATTAAAATTTGGGAGCATTTGCAGCAGTGTTTAGGGAATACCTGCTCATTAACAGAAGCTAATAATGTTCTTTTCTCCAGGCCTGAATTACAGGGGATAAAAACTGACATCACTTCTGTTCAGTTTAGTTCCCTAAAAACACTGAGAAACTGCCAATTCCTTTTTTCTGTGTCATCTTGTTTTTTTAACATGTTTTTTCCAAAGCTTTATTTGCCCAAATGTCATTTAGAAACTGGGCTTGGAACATTATCTAACTGCCTGCTATTTTCCTGTGTGTGATCTTTTCCCTTGTTAGCTGTATAACTTACAAATAATAATACAGGAGAATAATACTTTGCACTCACTCTCTAACCACTAAAACCATCTCACTTCATTAGGAGATTTAATTTTAACCACACACGGTGAACGGGTATTGACTTTGGTGTCCCAGCTGGATGGCAGTTCTGTGACTGCATTCTGTTGAGCCATTGCTTTCAGGAGCCAGAGTATTCTTTACTTCCTCTCCTGGATTGTTGTTTAATGTTGCAGGCACCATCCTAATGGCTCCCTTCAGTTTCCCTCTAGAGAAGGCTACAGCATGGTGGTGGCTGACATGAAATGATTCCTATGTATATTGTAACTTAGTAAAGTGTTTTGAGGCTGGAAGCAGACAGGCATGACATGAATCAATAATTATAGTAATAATCTGTTCCACGTTAGAGAAAGATTCAAAGCCAGAGACACCTCACTCCAGCCAGTTTTAGGAAGGATGTGAAGCGTCGCTGTAGTATTGAGAAGAAGAATCCCTGCCCTTGGCTAATCATGCCCTAAAGCCAAACTTCACATCCCATAATGGAAGTACTTACAATCTGCTTTGAAAACACAATCAAGACGTTCCACACTAATATACAAAACAACTTGCCACAGTTTGAAGCTAGAGTGAACTTTCTGCTTACACTGTCATATTTTTACTGCTTGATGTATTTTCATCCTAGAGCAACACTACTGTTAACTATCTTGATGTAAAAAATCCCAGCAACAATATAATCCAGATAGGCACCACTTGACTCCTAGGAACAGGCGCAACACAGCCGAGTAGTAAGTGCTCGTAGGGCTTTTAAGAACTGTTGTCCCCCACTCATTAGCCTTTCTAGGAGTCACATGTTCCACACAGCACATACACATAAAGAAAGCAGGGTTTGTTTAAAGAACAAGATGATAACTAGTAGTAAGTAATTTTGTTGCATTTGGGTTTTTTTTGCATTTTAAACCTGATTATTATTTTGCTTTTACAGTGAATAGGTACAGGTAAAACCTTCTCTTATTGCATAACTTTTTTTCATACATTTCCCATCAGAAGTAGTCATAATAACACTGTGATCCTCAAGTATAGGATACGGAAGAAAAATGGACACAGCACTGATCATTGCCTACCAGAAAAGATCACTATGCAATGGAAAATCTCCAGTTATATTTTATTTACAGTTTTAAAATAAACATCTATATCCCCTTTTGGAGAAAAAAATGAAACAGCTTGTATAACCAAAGTTGAGCTAATTTATTTAAGAGCCTGAAACTATTTATGTTTGAAGAGAGAGAAAGAGAGAAAAAAATCTGAGCCATGTTTGATGTAGCAAACAGAGCTGATCTTCTCTCTGTTTGGATGTAGCTGTGTACTCGGATGCCAAGTTATTTTCCAGATAGTGATGCTAAGCTGTCTAGGCCACTTCAGGCCTTGTTGCCTTTTTGTTTAGTTTGTTATTTTAGCAGAACACTTCATGTTTATCAGGACTGCCCATCTGCCTTCTAGGATTTCTGATGGATGGAGAGAAGATTTTTTAATTTTCTATGTCAGTGTAGCTCTTAAAAAAAATCCAACATGTCAGCGTAGATCAGAAAAGGAGGAGTTATATTTTGCTTAAAGTTTGACAAAAAGTTGTTCCCTGCCTCCCTTCTTCCAAGGCAATTTGTGGTTCATTTCAGAATTTTTTGCATAATTTGGTCATAACTAGATATGCAGTAGCCACAGTATGTTGCTATTGTACGGCTACGTGAAATGGGTTGGTTACAGTCAAGCAGCTTTGTCCAGAAGAGGCTGGTGCCATTTGGTGTTACCATCGGAAGTCTCAGCTGTAGGATGAATGGAGCTGCCTTCTCACGAAGGATCAGCACCTAAGATCATGCGATGAGGAAGCCTGCCAGGTTGGGCCTGTGTGATGGGTGTTCTGTAGCTCAAATAAAATCTGTATTTGAGATTCGCAGTTGACATCTCACTGTGTCAATGGAAAATTTCGCTTGAAAATTTAATTGCGAAAAACCTCAAAGATTTTACAGAAACAATCTAAAAATTTGGTGTGCTTCTGCATGTTTTACTCTCAGGGCAATCCTTTCACAACCAAATAATCTCATAATTTTGCCTGGACTTCTGCTTGTCCCTGGGAGCTTGTACAAACGGCATATACTATATGTTTCATAAATATGTATTTGATTTGTCTATCAATAGTTGACTTGCCATGTGAGATCAAGTTTGGATTTGTTCCATAGCAGACTTCCTGCAGTGATCCTTCTAGTACTGTACAGTGGGTTTGGCTCCAGGCAGATTTGGCTAGTCTGATAGGTAGAGCTTACACAAAGACGTAAGTAATTAATATATATGACATCTCCAGCTTTTTTCCCGACTTTGGTGGCAACAAGCTGTTCACATAGCAGTGTCAGAGTAGAAAACAGCAAGCCTGTGCTTTCTTTGATTTCCAGAAGAACCCTGGTTATAGAAATAAATGCTTGTAGAAGTGAATCTTAGGTATGAGAATGTGGTGCTTTAATATTAATATCTATGCATCTTTCTAAAGTAGATGCTATGTCGCTGCTTGATCCTGTTCCAGTTTATAGCGGAACTAAGTAGCATTCTGCATTCCACTTCATCTTGAAACCCTTTTCAGTTATTATTCAAAGTGTCTTTGTGTATTTTGAAACTCATTCTTTCTTACTCTAGAACAGTTCTTACTCCATAAAAAGGAAAGAGAATACATTTCTTTGTAAGATATTTAAATTTATCCTGCTGAATAGGTGTGGTCTGATATTTTTTACAGTAGTTCGTTCATGGCATTTTATTAGGTCTCCTGGGCACTTTATTTGTACATTACATTTTGGTAGCTGACAGAACTGTGCAATTTGACTTCTATTTTTATGCCTAGAAAGTACAGAAATGTATAAATGTTGAAACAAACCTTTCTATTTCTAGGTCCTGTCAATGTCTGCAGTATGTGTAGAACTTAACATAAAATTGAGGAACTTCTATTTTCTAAATTTGATTTCTGTTTAAAACCACCTTTGAACATGGATCACATATTAAGTGATGGTGTAATTAGCTAAAGTAGTTGATCAGACACCAGTTACTCAATTCAATCATTCCTTCCTCCTGCTTTGTGTTTGATAAGGATTTTGAACAGCAGCTCAAGATGACTGCCTATGAGAAAACCCAGACATATAGGCTCTGGTTTTGTTTGTCTTTGGTGTTGAAGAAAAAAAGGCTCATATCATGATGTTGCTGAATTTTAGACATTGCTTTACCTTTTACATTTGCTCTGACTTACTAGAATTAATAAGTACTGTTAAAAATTATTTGCACGTGGCTAAGCGTTATAGCTTCCAGTTCATAGGTATGGCACAGAAGAGGTGAGTTTCTTCTAGTCAGTGGTAGGACTGGAACTCAAGACCTGCAGTTTCTTGAAGGAGGTTCCTGATTTAGCAGCTCTTTTGATTCATGGGTTTGGGATTGCTTCCTCACTGTAGACTTAAACAACAGAATATCTTCAAAGAGGTTGTGGCAAAGATTCCCTGCTCACCGCTTTGTCTGAAGTTTTCTGTGGTCCATCATGGATTTTTCTGGACCATTCACAAGCATAAATGGTCTAAAACATAGTCAGTTTGCCTCTCCAATCAAAACCTGATACTGTTCTAGTAATTAGATCTGACCCACAGTACTGAAAAATGGAAGTAAATTTGGAATCCGGCCTTTGGATCTGCTTCAAGCTCTTACCTCATGTATTGAGCATAAATTGCAGGATTTACTGTTTTCGTGCATGAGTGCCCAATTAGTTCATGCATGAACACCCAATCAATTTATGCATGAGAGGCCAATCAGTTCATGCATGAGCACCCATTTAATTTACTAATGAATGCCCAGATGGTTCACACATGAGCGCCCTGTTAACTCATGTCTGAGCACCCAAGGAGTTCACGCATGAGCACCCACTCAGCTCACCCCTGAGTACTGTGTTGGGCATATATGGCAGGTTTCAGTAGCCAGGGGCCACAGGTGTGGGAGGAGGTCACGAGATGCCCGGTGCTGGTCACAACTGGCCTGGCTAGCTCTAAATGTGATGGAAAACCCCGTTGCTGAGTGTAACCCTGAGGTGGAGACCAGGGAAGTTAACAATAGGAAAGGTGGAGGACAGGTGTTTGGCTGAAGTTGAGCCTGGGAAAGGCAGTGGAAAGGTGTTCACTTACATGTTTATTTAGTTGTTTATGTTATCTTTCTTCTCACTCTGAATGAGTGATTAGAAGTTTGTGTTAATTTGCAATAAATTCAATTAAGTAAAAATTCCCCAAATCAAGACTGTTTTGCCTGCAGCACCTGGCTGCAGTGCTAGGAAAAGGTAAAAGCTCTTTAAGTTACTGTAGGGATTAGTTTATAAATAAATACAAGCGTTAATTATAATTAACATCCATGCAGCTATGTCCCTCTTTAAAAATATATTACAGGAGAACCAGAGGAAAAGCAGTGGAATCCCATTAAACAGATTACTTGAATTAGGGTTTGTGTATTTACTTTATTTGTTAACAGTGCTGTGAGATC
>Ga0181612_109423_pt1 | contig 11263 bp, 7 predicted proteins | sample HoacroProtozoa21_FD_119630 | JGI IMG/M metagenome (GOLD analysis project Ga0181612, IMG submission 119630) | Hoatzin crop microbial communities from Cojedes, Venezuel. Combined Assembly of Gp0051906, Gp0051904, Gp0051908 | reverse complement strand
GGATTATGGGGGCTTCATTCTGCTCCGTGTCTTCCAGCTCAGGTGGCTGGGTACCTTGAGAACAACTGGTCTTACTATCAAAGACTGAGGCAAAGAAGGCATGAAGTACCTCAGCCTTTTCCTCATGCTTTGTCACTATGTTTCCTTCCGTGTCCAATATAGGATGGAGATTTTCCTTAGTCCTCCTTTTGTGGCTAATGTATTTATAGAAACATTTTTCACTGTCTTTTATGGCAGTTGTCAGATTAAGTTCTATCTTCTTCCCCCCTTCCCTTTGGTGGATGTGGGTCACTCACATGGCAAGAGAAATTTCTGAAAATAAGTAGTTTTTAAGAAGGTCACAGGAGTCTTCAGGAGAGGATTTGGCTTCTCTTTTGGTTCATACTCATATTTGTTTTCTAATCAACCAGCAGAAATGGATTGTTGCTACCAATCTGAGGTCAGTATATGGTACATGGGATACAGTTTGTAATCAGGGCTACAGTGTTTATCATTGCACTCTGCAAGTTCTGTTGCGGTCTGTAATGTGCAATAAATGACAGAGGAAAAGCAGCTCCTAAAGAATTAGTTTGAAGAGCTGGACTTTTCAAAGTGAACATCCTTTTGAGTGCAACAGGAACCTGGATCCACTTCTGTTCTTGGCATAGCAGCCTCTTGACTGCTGCTTCGTAACTCCCTAATGACTCCTGGCTTTACAATTCTTAGGGCTTCCCTTGAAACAATCATATGCTTAATGACTCTCCTCTAACAAACTGTTGCTAAGGAACAGACTCCCCAGTGACTCAACTTTTGTTTGTATAATATCTGATTTTGGTCTTACCATGGGAATCACTGAAAAAAAGAGCATTATCCTTTTCTTGCCAGTCAGAAACATGGCTTTGAAGGGGCCCTGATTGGCCAGCTTCAGGTACTACTGTTCCAGAATTTCTTCCTGAAGCAAGGCTGAAGACTCCCAAACCCGCTTTGCCAGAGAACCACGAAACCAAATGGAATACAGTGGCTATATTTCCAAGAGAAAAACAGAATTTCTGGGTTAAAAACACACTTAAATAAAAAGTTTGAAAGCAGATCCAATCCTTGCCTCTTTGCAGTGTAGAGCCTTTCCTTCAGTCGTATTTCTAGTTCAGTACCTCTCAGCAGATTCATGTCTGCAATAGACTCTTTAGCGTTGTCTTCATGTGCACTGAGAACTCTTCTTTGCTGCCACATCTAAGCCTTAGGTGTGGGTTAGCTCCTTCAGGAATATCCTAGTTTTACTTCTGCTGCAGGTACCCTGTCTGCTGTCTTTCACTGTCTCCTGTCCTACCCAGTATCCTAGAAGGGTCTCCATGAGCAAAGCATGCTTGGCAGATTTGAGAGAGGATCGTTTCAATTTCTTCCAGAGTATCTGCATGATTTAGAGTACAGTAGGAGCAGACCCTCACCCTTAGTGGTGGCAGGGCAGATAAATACACAGCCTTCCTCCCTACTGCTCAGCTGCTGCCTTTTTAGTAGAGTAATGGGTCACAGTAACAAAGGAAGATCATGCCCATTTACCACTCTCTGGAAAGAAAAGGAAAAAAAAAAAGGAAAGAGAAAGCACCAGGAGGGAACAGGTTGCCCTCTTAAAACTCTTGCCTGGGAGGGAGTGGTTTTTGACATCTCTTGAAAACTGTGCATGCAGGGGTGGGTAGACAGACCTGGGAAAGGAGGATATAAACTTTTTTATTATGAATTAAGAAAAAGAGTTAAGGAAAAGATCCCTAAAGTTGGGAAAAGCTTCCTTAGACAACAGTGGTATCTGTGTTTATCCCTGAGAAGATGAGATAGAATATAAGTAGCAACCTGTCAGTTACACAAACCAGGTGAAAATAGTGATGAAAGCAAATTTATCTGGAGTCACTTGGTCCTAAGTGCAAACTATACAAAGTGTTTGCACAACCCAGGTATAAGGTGAGGGGGAGTGAAAGAAGTAGGGCTTGTTTTGAATCTATGAGGCTTTCTTTAAGATGGAATTTTTCTGGTTAGGTTTCACATTCATGGTATGAAAGGTATTTATATACTAATTTTTCATTATAAGAAATAATTGTAAAGTTGTGAGATAAATATCAAATGAAGTAAGGTGCAAGCATAAAGCTTGGGGAGATCTGTGATACAAAGATGGTTTGTAGCATAGGCTAACATGGATTGCATGAAGTTGCTGGAAGTACAACTGAGTTCAAGAAATCTGTATTGTACCTGGTGATGACATCGGAAAATTATTTTAAGTTATTATTTGGACTATGTAAATGCCTGCATGCTCCAATCAGTACCTAGGACTCCATTGCAGTAGACTCTTTTTGAACCTATCAGGAAAAAAAGAACATTGCTAAATTGTTTCCTTCTGAGTAGTTATTACTGCTTCTACAGCAACACTTAACATTGAAGTGCAGTGCTTATAAGAGAATATTATGGAAGTGATGCTCTGAAATGTCCTTCTATTGAGCGCTAATCTTGGAATGTTGGTAAAATAACCTTGGAAAATCAGTTTCTCTTGGCAGATTATTTATTGGTGGTATAGTAATGAAGTCAGTGTAATGTAAAATGGCTTGTCTGATGAACAATTATTTGTATCTCAAGCATGCACAGATCATTCTCATCTAAAGGAATTTATTTTATAACTCACTTGCTTTGGGAGGGAGAATTTAAGAAATGTATGCAAAACAAACAGTGTTTTCTTTATCATCAAAATACATGTCTTCAGAAATTCTTAAAATGAGAGAAAAATAATCTGATATTTTCTCAATGGAAAAAACTGTGTGACCTGCTCTTCACAAAACTCTCAAGAGACACATTGCCCATTCCATTGCAGCAAAATAATAGGGGAGCAACTGTTTTCTTGTAAGTAGGTGTGTGGAATTTGAGAGGTTTTGTAATTTTTTTCATCCAAATCTGCTGATGATTTAAAATAGTACAGTTAGCATAATTTAGTCTTTTAAAGAAGCAGTACTTTATTAGAACAGGAAGGTATTTTTTAATGAACGGTTTCCTTACATCAGAACTGAAATAAAATTTGCTTCTCATCCTGAATTCAAGTCCTATTAATCCACATGAAAATAAACAGAAATATTTCACAAGTGGAAAAAAATATTTCAGGGCTATTTTTCTGCCCTGCACAGTGGAAGATGATGATATTGATATTCTGAAAGACTAATACTCTTTAACTTCTGCAGATCTAGACGAACCAGAAAAGAGCCATTTGTCCTCATTCTTGAATAACAGACTGGCTTTTTGCAGCATTGGCCCTGAATCTGAACCAAGTGTGTAGAAGGAGACCAAGTAAAGTATGTGCAGCAGGCCATTTGATGATGCCACCTTTATAACTTATCTAGACACCCAGGCAAATTACATTAAAGGTATGTGCTTTGTCAAATAGCATCATTCACAAACTGAAGATGCAATATCTGCTGCCTCCCATACCTCTTTCTGTTTATATGGAGATTGTAAGGTTATTACCAAGAAGACTTCGTACTCCATGTTTAATGATGTCTCCTCCCACATCTCTGAATTGTAAGCAATGAAGTACTTTGCACTGCATGTTTATAATCTTATGTTTTTGTGGGCTGACCTCCTGCTTAGCTGACAAACCATTGATTTTCATGGCCCACATTGAGGTTCCCGGGCTTGTTAAGGGAATCCCATTAAACATGGAGAGAATTTTGTCCACCTCAGACAAACACAAACTTGTCTAGCATAGAAGCTATGATCTTGGGATTCCGTAAAGAATGCTGTGAAGTGCAGCTGCAAAGTTATGTTATTGAAATGTAATAATTAAACTAGAGTTTAAAAATCAGACAGCAACTGCCTTTAATATTATTACTTATTCCACAAATACTCAGATTATGAATCAGTTTGCTTGCAACAGCTAAACATGGTAGCAACAGTGAACAGTGCCCTTAAAATTTTACAGAAAGATGCAGAGCTAATGTACAACTTGAAGAGACTTTTAAGTCTTTATTAAATTGGATAAATTAATTTGAATGAAGATCAAACATAGTAAATTTTAACTTAAGTAGTATCAAAATTTTAGTAGGATTCCCTGTTGAAACATTATGCAACCACTCTGTTTATGCCTCAACCTCTTCTCTTTGAACTCATTGCTTCATTTCCACTACATATGACAGAAGAGCAGAAGTTCCGAGGTTCCTGAAAATAGGTAGATGGATAGCAGAGAAAAAAACAAAAAAGCTAAATCAGGAGCTTACAAAGACACCAGAGGATTCTCAACCCTTATAAACAGCTTTACTGCAGGAGGAACTTCAGTCAGAGCTCACATCTCTTCTTTGACATTGCCATGAATAGGCTGTGAGACTACAGGAAATTTAGTCCTGATGCCTACAGCTATACTTTCAAAAAAGTGGATCTCTTCCATAAAGTGAAAGTAAAAGTGTCAGTGAGAGAGGTTTTCTTCTTACTTAGGTAGAACTGTGGTCATTGTCTGAGAGGAGGTTACAGAACTCTACCATACTAATCGGGGGCATCATACTTATGAGGAGGCTGTATTAATAACACCCTTCTTGTCCATCCATATTTGGGATCTTTGTCACTTTCAGGGTTTTGATGGTATTTGTTGCTTCAAGATACCTGAAATGGGACTGTGAGAGTTACTCCACTTAGTTTAAGACATCTATCTCGTTGTTGGTTTCCAGTCAGATAAGCACACAACCTTCATCCAACAATGTCTTGATGGTGCATGTTATCCACCTTGCATGTCTTACTGCCAGGGTGCTTGGCTCTAGTTGTAGAGGTTTTTAAAGAGGAACTGAAGATGAGTGGAGTTTTTTTTTTTCCTTCTACTCCTGTGGTTCATTTTTCCAAGTCAATGACTGTAGTTTTACCAAACGTATAGAGAAATGTGCACTGTAGTTACTACCAAAGTCCTTGATTTTCCAGAACCAACTGGGCAGCAGTCCATTTCTTTTGGTCTTTTGCCTCATTCTCTGGACATCAGTACTGCATGCAAGCTTACAGCAGGTACTTCGTCTACAGGACCAGTAACTGTGGAAGTCAATATTTTGGTTGGATTTAGAAGACATGTAGTTCTTCCTGATTATATAAATGTAAATAAATGTTTATAGACTTGCTTCTGATGGTAATCACTGTGATAACAAAATATTTCTAAACTACTTACAGCTTTACAGCTGTCATATGCTTGTGAGGTAAAGAAGAATATTTGCAGATGGGGAAATGGAGAAAGTCAGGGGAGAAGGTTCATGATTTCCTGAAGGTAGCAAGGAGGCTGTAGCTTTTTGCGCAGCTCTTAGCCTTTCTGTTACAATTCCCTACAGCTGGGTTGGTATTGTTCATCTCTTTGAAAAATACCAGTATTATTTTTAATAATAGTGTATGCATGAAAGAAGTTTTAAATTTAAAAGTAAGATCTGTAGCGAAGTATAATTAATGTTGTCACAGCTTTCATACAGAATATGAGCACATTGCCGAAGGTGAGCATCCGGTCTTGCAAATTACGCTTAAGTAAATTAACTTGATAAGGAGTACTTTATTATATAGAAGACCTACTGTTATGCTTGATAGAATGGGGAGTTCATGCCCTGCATAAAGTTACATATGCTTTTATTAGTTGAAAAAAAAATCAGATCTATATGAATATATTCCATCCTGTAACACGACATAGAGTAAGATCTAACCTTTAGAGATTGTGTTGATTGCTAGCGTTTTGTGTTGTGCAAGTCTGATCTATGAAAGTAGAGGATTTAATTTAATTAAACAGGGCATATGTACTATGCTTTGAAATCTGGGACTGATTTCAAAATGAAATTTTAGGATTGTCTAGAAGGTGGTATACTCAAGATGTGACACGGCTCCATAACATTAGTATTTAGTAGAATAAAATCCTAATACAGTGAAAAACATAGCAACTGTGTGAATGCTGGTATATTTTTTTTTTACCGTCACAGTTTCAAAGAACTTTCGAATCTTTAAGAAATGTATCCAGTAAATCTGATCTACAGAAAACCTATCAGAAGTTTCGAAAAGACCTGGAAAATCTCGATCATTTGGCGTACAAACGTCAGCAGGTAAGAACATGGAAGCTTGGTAGGAAAACATAGAATACTGGACATAAACACAGTGGGTGGTAAAACTGATGCATTTGATAGAGTTATTGTTCTTTCAGTCAGGTTTTATGCTTTGTGTGATGTCACCAGTTAAGCCAGTAGGAGGGGTGACAATTCTGTTTAATCCGTATTATGTTGGACTGCATGGTTTTTGACTTCTCAACGGAGAGAAAGATAGGTAAAGCAAGTAAGTGAGACTTAGCAGACTATTAAACTTTGCATGAACACATAAAAAAAATTTTTTTTAATTAAAGGGCATAAAGGTACTGTTTGGATTTTTTTTACTTGAAAAATGAACTAAATCCACATAAGTTAATGGAATCAGATATTGACTGTGCATGCAAGCAACTGATTTTTTCTTCTTTAGAAATGACTTTACAAGCTGAGATTGCATAAAACTGACACGTGGTCTTTGACTCATGCTTGGAAGATCAAGGTTAAATCGAATTGTTAATGTATTTAATGTTGGACATACTTTCTGTCACTTTTGTGTGTTTTCTGTGAAAATGTCAGCTCTCATAATAGGTCTTCACTTCTTTTTTGTGTTCTTGGTAAAATAAGACTTTGCCTCTTTCAGAGCATACTGAGGAAATGCTCTAACATTTCTATGTGGGGGTTGTTTTGGTTTATATTTTTCTGAATTCTGTCACTTGGTGTCAGTGTTGTCAAACACTTCATTTGCTTGGGGGCAGATCACAGTTGTTTCCATCAGGAAATTCATTAGACAGTTAAAAATCAGGAAAGGGCTCAGGGACAGATGGTGTATGAACACGTGAATATTTGATTCTTGAGACAGGGAGGTCAGGGAGCAATTGGCTTGGGTGATTTTCAGTGTGGTGGGAGCTGTTATTCTGGTGGCACTAGAACATAGTTACTTGTGCCTTTTGACATGGGGCTGCCAGCAACCAAAAGGCAATGTTTCAACTGGAAGCTAATGTGGGTTTATGGTATCTGATGTCATAATTATGTCAAACATAATAAATGTCACATCTGCAAGGGTTTGGAGAGCGTTTCTAAGCCAGGGAAGTGTAAATTCTATAATTACTTCTTGGGCTATCATCACACTTTTATTGGGACTAGCTTTCTCTAGTCTGAATTCTCACTCTCAACTTTGCAAAATTCCTTGTTATTTCAAGTGATGTATGTCTGGTTCTCTAGCAGACTCTGAATGTGCTTCAATAACATGCTTCATATCACCTTGAGCAGGGTGTTTTTTCTCCTGTTTGCAGATCTTCAATACCCTTTCCATCTCAATACTTCGCACTTTCAAGTGATTTGGAGAATCTCAACATCCTTATTCAATATCAGGCATGCATATATCTCCCCATGCTGTTTCTGCTCTGTGTTTAACTGTGTTGGCAGAGGCTTTTTTGATTTTGAGGTACTAAAGGTGTATTATGTGTAAAATCACTTCCTGCTTTCAAACACAGAAGACAGGCTGTTCTATCTTCTGTTCTGTGATTGAATCTTTATAAAATGTTGTACAATGTTATTAAGAAAATAAACTAGGCAAAGGCTGAAATTGTTAAAAAAAACCCAAACCCTAAACCAAAAACATATGAGGAAGACTAGAGATGTACTCTGTGTCTTAGTTAATTTGCATTGTGTACCTGATCAGTAGTTTTGTGGTTTTCTTGAGTAGTATTTTACTTGGTTTTGATACTGGGATTTTAATCTTAGTAGAACTTGCGAGGGAATCTGCAGTGAGGGGTTTGAAAAGCTGCCATATCTATTTATTGTAGAAGATGCTTTGAATTGTGTCCTGCTTTGAAAAGAAAGTGAGCTCTCTGTAAAAAGATTAATATTTGGTTTGATTACTGTGCAAAAATCACAGACCTGGATTGGGACTGAAGCTGTTCTGAGTATGTGACGTTTGTATCTGGATTTGTGGAGTGTGCGCATTTAATTGATAACTTATATAGTCTCTTAGTAGATGAAGGGTGTATTCATAGCCCCACTGGCAAAACACTGAGTCATTACCATCTGTTTGGAGACAAACAGTTGTATACAATATGAATATGAATGCATTCATGGTAAAGTAAGTGTTTTATGTAGTCAAAGTAATGAATATTGCTTTTGAATGAAATATGGTTATTTGCTTCTGTCCTTATTTTTTAGACATGAGACACAAAGTGCAATATAGCAATGTAATTTTTCAGTGGTGGAGTTTACAGGACAGATGGGAAATTAGAAATGTGCTTGTTAAACTATCCTTAAAATGACCCATGTTTACTGTTATTTATAAATATAGACCAAACTTCTATGAGTGGTAGAAGTATACAAGAGGCAAACATGTTTGGGATGATGGTTTATATTAAGTCATTTTAACTGTCAGTTTTCAGAATAGGGTAGAAGGTCTTGAGTTTTCAGATAGCCAGCAGATTGCCAACAGAAACATCTCTTTAAAATAAGCAGTGAGGTAAAGAATTCAGTTCTGACTTTCTTTATACAAAACCCCCAAAGCTGTGAGCATACATAGGTCAAACTTCTCAGCGCTTTCAGATTCTAATTCTGCAAATAGGCTGAGTATGTGTATAAGCCAGCGTGGAACTGGTCAGGGTGGCTAAGTTCTCTGGTGATTACGGAGGAGGAAGATGGGAAGTTCTTGGAGTTGGAGACAAGCTGGAGACTTGTTCCAAAGCTGAACTGTGGGGTTGACATATAGTATTGTGGTCAAGAAGCCTGTACGATGCCCTTTGCTGTTCTTCTGTGTCCCAAACACAATATGAAGTATTGACTTGCATCTATACGCCAGGTCTGGTTACTGTTGCTCTCTGTGATGTACTCCCACTATATTCAAGTCTGCTCCTAAATATATTGCTGTGTGTCAGACCTTTCCTTCTTACTGTTGGCTAATGGAACACACATCTCTACAGACTTGCCATACTTTTCCAGGAGAGATGGCTTATTAGCAAAGTTAGTTGAAAGTATATTTATCTCAGGCCAGATAAAATACAAAAAAACATTCATACTCAGCAGTGGAATGTATGCCGACCCCTTGCAAATGTTGATAAATAATGCAGGTCAAGAAATGCACAGGATCTGCTCACATTCAGGTGGTCGCTTGGTTGGGTGCAGACCCACCCACAGCCCTGGCACAGGCTTCATGTTCCCGTGCCTTTCATTCTTCCCATTCTGGCATTTGTGTAATGCTGCATAGAGGTGCTTCAGTGTGCTGAACTGACTTAAAATTATTTGCTTTTCAGTGATCTCATTATTTTGTTAATCAGTTGCTCTTAGTACTTAGCACTCTGTCTTCCCCATCCAGATGGATGTCCCTTCATCCGTCTAACTTGCGGTGACCTAATCTTTCCATGTACATCTAGGGCTGGGTTGCATCCAGTAGAGAAATTTGTTTGGGTTGAGAATGTCCATTTATAGCTAGTCTGCCATTTTGAAGCCTTCCAGGAGATACCTGTCTCCAAGAAATGTATTTTTTCTTTCTTGTCGAGGAGATAGTCTGGCAATTACTTTGAACTAAAACAAGCTTTTAAATTCTGTGATACTGACTGTTATCTCTGAAATTTGACTAAAAAGAATAACTCTGTGCCACAATGAGTGGTAAAACTATTCTGTTGCTCTGTGACTTATTGGAATGTTTCCAGCAAGAGTTAAGTAAGCTTTACATTGAGCATTGTTTTGTATCAACCTAAATATTAACAATATGCAATATTGAATATTTACAGGGGAAATGAGATAGGACAAAATGTGGGATAAGAGGGGACTCAGTGATAGATCCCAACACTCTTCTTGGGATACTGAAGTAGGTGCACACTTCCTTTTTTCTTATATGGGACCTTGTTCCTGTTGAAGGGAAGTTGTCCATATATTGTTCAACTGGAACAGTACTGGTTTAAGGCCACTTATTATAATGATCTTACTGTAAGGTAATTTCAGGAGTGTTGGGCAATAGATACCATAAAAATGGAATTACAGTCATCTTCAGTGGTATTTAGCACCTCTCAAACTGAAAAATTATAGCTGCTGCTGCTGTTCTTAGTGTTAACAGTGCCTTTAGGATGCCTGTAGCAGTGCTGACTGTAATTCAAACACACTTAGTTTTTGCCTAGAAGTCTCCAGCAATGTGGTAATCTAACAGTTGATAACAGGAATTTAGTATGTGAACACACACAAAAGCAGTATCCTATTGTAAAGGTATGCTAACTTAAGGTTTACTTATTTCATTTTGATTGTATGCCCTCAAGGTAATTGTGTGTTAAAGGACTGAATCTCTCTGAAACCATTTTGGCTATTTAATTTAAAAATCTTTTTAGGATTGCTTCCTGATGATTGTTATATATAGAAAAGTTTTAAGAAGTTGTGTTAGAAACTGAAGGAGTTAAGGACAGTATCAAAGATGTTTATGTGGCACACAGTAATTTACTTTGCTTATGGGAAATAATGCTTGCAGGAGATGGAGCAGGGAACTTAACGTCTTTTACTTCAGAGCAGTGCATTGTTACCAGTACTGTAGTTGTCTTCATGATCATACAGGTCAAACTTACATTTAAAAAATAGTAATTTTGGAAAGAAGACTTATTTCTACAGTCAAATGGTATTTCTCTTTGTTAAAATGGAATAAGTGCACTTTTATTCTCTGCCTTTGGTTGTTCATTTTGCTTTTTAAGATGGTGTTGTGTTGAGCATGAGATTTGTTCACCAAAGTGCTCTACTCCACAAACTGGAGCCAAGTTTTCAAAAAAGATTATCACCTATCAACTGGCAGATTTATTGTGTGACAAACACTTTATAAAGTATGCTGAAGATTGGAGGGAGTTTAGGGTAGAGGTGAATTATTTGTTGTCAAGAAAACAGGCATTGTGATGGAAAACTTAAGGAGCTCAGTCATTGTAGCTTATCTGGAAAAGGTTATGGCTTGGAAATATCACAAATAGAGGTACTTAACTAAATTTTTATTCTAATACACAGAAGTATGACAATATCCAGTGGATGGAAGTCAGAAAAGTTCAAACCAGAAAGCAAATGAATGTTTTTGACAATTCACTACTGAGATGGCTTTTTTAAGAGGTGCAGTGTAGAATCACAGAATAGTTTGGGTTGGAAGGGGCCTTGCAGATCATCTAGTTCCAACCCCCCTGCCTTGGGCAGCAACACCTTCTACTAGAAAAGGTTGCTCAAAGCCCCATCCAGCCTGGCCTTGAACACTG
>Ga0181612_158413_pt1 | contig 11264 bp, 9 predicted proteins | sample HoacroProtozoa21_FD_119630 | JGI IMG/M metagenome (GOLD analysis project Ga0181612, IMG submission 119630) | Hoatzin crop microbial communities from Cojedes, Venezuel. Combined Assembly of Gp0051906, Gp0051904, Gp0051908 | reverse complement strand
TCCAGCCTATCCAGGTCACGCTGAATGGCAGCACAGCCTTCCGGTGTGTCTACCACACCTCCCAGTTTGGTGTCGTCAGCAAACTTGCTGAGGGTACATTCTAACTCTTCATCCAGGTCGTTGATGAAGAAACTGTAGACAGTTCCTGAAAGAATACGTACAGACTAAATGTGGAATAAAATTATATAAATGTAGAAAGGGACTGAGGTTAGGGAAATAGCATTTTTAGGAAATAGGATGTGCCTCATTCTGTAGAAACCTTTATCCATGGTAAGTTAACACAAAGCTTTGCCTGTGGCCCAGCAGGTGCCGTATGTTCAAACTCTGGGATCAGGGAGTTCCAAAGAATTTGCTGTTGCCATTAGGTCCTAAACCAGCCGCGATCTCAGTGAGAAGGTCCAGCTGCTGCTCCCTAAATGGAGATCTATCAACGTGGAGCGCACCAGTGATATTTATAAAAGAGAAAAGTTTAATACTCCTCTGTTGACAATTAACAAGTTTGGCAGGGGGAGACTTGCTCTGAGTGAGGAGAACCATGCAAAGTCAACCAGTGGGTCTGCTCCTTTCTCCTTAAGCCCTTAACGTGAAGAAAGTGTGACTTTAACCTAGCGTGTTCTTCTCGCCATGTTTGGTAAAGCCTTTGGTGATACAAGTGGGTAAGGTGTCGTTTTCCAATCTTTCTCATGCTGGCAGTCGGATCAAGAGGAGGACGGAGATCTAAAGGCACAGGTACAGAAACAAAAGGCCCAGATGTTGCTCGAGTATTGGAGGTGTTCACCTCTCTCCGCATGTTCGTGTCGGTTCTCTGTGAAGAAATGTGTAGAAACAGCATTTTATATCCTTTCAATACTGTGTCCCTTACTTTTCCCTTTCTTTTTCACTTCTTTCAGAATAGTCTGATTAAGCGAATACAGGGTGAAAATGTGTATGTCAAACATAGTAATCTTATGTTAGAGGTTGGTATTGGTATATACCAGTGCATGTACGTACATGTGTGTTAGTTTTAGTGGTAAACTGTGAAACTGCACTATGATGCATGAACTGTGTATTCCCACCTGCTAATAAATTAAATAGATTTTTTTTTCTCAGATTATGATGACTCCTCTAACTTTTACTGTAAATATATATATATGCGTGCGCGTATGTGTGTGTGCGTCCACGCGCATATGTATGTTTGTTTGAAGCCTCTTTGTCAGGTGTAAATTATAGCGATACAGATAAGCTCTTTATTAGTATTTTTATACTCACTTGTACGCGATATGCTATGCTGTTATCTTTCAAAATGCCACATTTTCACAGAGTGTTGTGTTAGTGCTGTGCTCCCCGGCTCCCTGAGATGTTACTTCCCTCTTTACTAACCAAGTTGTGTGTTTTGGCTCTAAAATTTGGTTGGCTTAGGATGTATGACAAACTGCTCTATTCTTTTAAAACTGTCCAGGACCTAGACAAAACCCAGGAAGATCTGATGAAACATCAGACCAATATAAGTGAGCTGAAACGCACCTTCTTGGAAACCTCCACAGAAACGGCTGTGTCTAACGAGTGGGAGAAGAGGCTTTCCACATCTCCCGTTCGGCTTGCAGCAAGGCAGGAGGAAGCTCCTATGATTGAACCACTAGTGCCTGAAGAGGTCAGCGTGAGCTGAAAGGCTTCATTACCTATTTGTCTGTCTGTTTTTACTTTTGATAGCTCTCAGGAAGTTTAGAGGCTGTAGTTAGAGGCCATTCCCCAGTTGGAGGTGCTCCCCTTTTCCCAGGACTCAGCCTTTAGCAGCAAACACACAAGGAAGAACAGATACCTCGTATGTGTGTGTAGATATTTATATCTCCATAGCTAGAGTATGAAATTCATTGTAAGCCACATGGCAGAATTGGGTCTCTCTGAGGGTGCAAAATGCAGGCTTCCTTACAGGTTCGGTGAGCTTGAGAGGGTCCAGCCATGCGTGAAAGAAACCATGAAGGTGATGGAGAGAAAATTTAAATAATGGTGACTGGTTGGGAGCAGCGGTGTAGCAGGAGGGATTGGGGTACGGTACTAAGCTTGACAAGAAAATACAGAGCAAAGGACAGAACTTTCTCAGTCTTTGACAACAGGGAAGAAATAATGATGATAATTAGACCTGCTTGACTAGTTCCATAAGGGAAATGATAGTTGCTGCAGTCGCTGGATACCGTTTCGTTGAAGACCCGGTGCAGATTGCTAAGCGTGTGTGTTTCCATACAGTGTGCACGCGTGAAAGCATCTTGCTCAGTGTGCAGTCTTGGAAGTGTTTGCAAGAAACTAGTCGTCAATTAAAAAGCTGCCTTTTATTGAATTTGTGGGTGTGTAAAGAGATGTAGAGGTAACAACGTAACGTTCATGTTGCCATAAAATACATAGATCTTCAAAAAAAAGCAGAGAGTCTTAGTTTAAATCCAGTGGAGTAAAAAGAAATATGTTTGTGTGGTCTGCATGAAGATTAATCTTTTTATTCTATTGTGGATGGATATCTGGTTTCTGTCTCACAAGAATCATCTTTATGCTTACCACTTCTTTTTAGTGTTACAGAGCAATAAATGGTCATAAAATTTGCTTCTGTCCTCTCAGCACCAATGCAATGTTGTAATGAACTCAGCAAAAATTGGTGGGAAAGAGTAATTCGAAAGAGTCTTCTGCTTCCCCACCTTAGAGGTTGGCGTTGCAGACCCGCAGCTCTCTGGGGAAGGGAATCCCTGACACCACCCCACCCAGATAGCACACGTCAGCCTCTCCTCCTAGGAGAAGGGATGTTGCCAAGAAGAAGGCCCCATCTCCTCTTCTCCTACATCATACGCATCTGACCAGGGGCTGATACTGACATCAAACATGCGTTAGAGTCACCATCAAGTTGGATTAAAATACCTAAAGAGCAGACTCATTGCCCAAATCTTGCCTTTAGGAGAAAGGGCTGAGGAGTCTTAATGTTGCTCCTGTTGCCTTCTTCAGGAATAGTAATAGATCCTTCAGCCATGTTTAGCTGTAGTTGAAAACATGGCTTTTCTTTCTTTAAAGTAAAACTGTAAGTGTAACAAACTGAATGTATTTAACATATTAAAGATGTAAGGAGCTGTTAAAAAGGGAGTGGCTGGCTAGCTCAGCCTGAACTAGAGGAATGCAGGTGAAGCAAACTTATAATCCCCTCAATGGATTTCATGTTGTTATTTAGAAATTTAATAACAATTTTTAATGAAAACACACAAGCAGTAGCAAAGCATTACACAGTTACGTAGGTTTCACCCTGAGGAAACACATCCAAATTTAACCATTCATTTGGAAAGGAAGAGGGCAAGAGATACCCTTATCTGGTACCTCTTCTCTCACTGGAAGGAAAGGACTTGCTCAAAAGGAGTTTCCGGTTCCCGTACCTTATGTGAATCTGAGTAAACTACAGCTGTCCCACAGAATCTGAGCCAAATGAAGGCATCTCTGTGGAAAAATGTGTGTGAATTTGAGCAGTGGGAGCTTAACTCTGAGGTGACTTCTGGCAGTAAGGGTCCCCTGCTGTAGCTAACATCTGACCATCCTTTTTGGTCTCACAAAGCATGAAGGTTTGAGTTCGCGTGCCCTGCTGAGAGAAGAATTTGTTAGGGGAAAAAAATGAAGACATGTATAGGTCAAAAGCAACACCTTGATCTCTACTAAGGAATGTGGAGGCAGTCAGGATAGAGAGCACGTAGAACTGCGTTACGTAGTAGCTTCTTCTAGTCAAAGAAGATGCACGTTCAACTTAGCATATCCACTTCAAAAATGCATTCAGTGCCAATACCTGCAGTAGCTCTTTAATATAATAAAACGAGCAGAAGGTAAAACACGTCCTTTCAAAATATGTGCTTTGAGCACTTGGCACCTGTGTGTGTTCAGTCACTTTGACTTTAAGCTTGTCTAGTCACCAGTTGGTTTCTTGCAAGAACAGGGGAAATAATTTGTTTCTCTTCAGTTATGAAAAATACAGTTTTAAATATCTGCCATAATAGTGGCCAGATAGCTGCAGGACATAAAGCTGTCATATTAACAAACTCCTTGACAAGGTTTAGTCTGGCCTGGACTGGATTAAACCAGCACTTCAGAAATAAAGAAGTTAAGCATCTCATTGCAGTCAGGGAGATGAGTTGTTTCTCCTTCTCTCTCTCTAGTTTCGTGTCTGCCTTTAAATGTGTGCCTTTCTGCTTGACTGCATGGAGTATACATATTTAAAACAGTACCCTTTTATCACGCCAGTCGTAGTACTTCCATTGGCGTGTCTAATGAGCGCGCTAACCATTGAAGTGGGTTGTGAAAGGGTTTGGCAAGAAACCTGCTTTGCTCTGCGGGGGCTTCCTTGCTCTGGCCAAATGAAAAATGTGGCCAGCCCAGAAGCTGGGCTCAAAAGGCTTAGGAAATCGAGTCCTACCAACATTAAAACTTTCCCAGTTGGTCAAGTTACAAAGATACTCTCACCATCCTTGCAGCGTTGGGAAAGCACAGATGGGATAGAAGTGAGGAGGATTTTGGTGTCGCGCTATAGCAGTGGTACAGCAGTGGTCGGCTTTCTGCATAGGAAAAAGGCTCTGAGACCGCTTGTACCTGTAAGGAGGAAAGGAGAGCTGAAATCCTAACCTGACGCACCTTGTGCCTGCTTGAGCAGGGAAGGCTGCAAACTCAGGAAAGAGCTAAAGCCAGGGTGAAGGTAGAGGGACCTGTTCTAAGATATTGGTGGAAGCCATGGAAGTTGGCACCAGACACAGTTAAATGAATAACAGAAGATGAAATCAACACAGTACGTCCACGCCCAGGTGTTATTCAATTTACTGTCTTTCCTGCTATGCAAGCAATATGCTCGTGTCTGCATGCGTCACGGAGAGACACTGATTTCACTTCTTATTGGAAACCTCTTTGCTGTAAAATTATTCTGTTTAATTCTGTTTCCTAATTTTACCATGCAATTAATAATTTGTACAGTAGAGAAACATGATAAGCTGTTGTAGAGTATGGTGGACTTTTCACCCTCCATTTACTAAAACCGTTTATTCCCCTGACATTAGACCAAAGAAGAAAGAGAAAAATCAGAAAAACTCATAGTTTTGCAGAAGGGAGGTACTACATTCCTTGAATTGCAGGTAAAAACAAATAATATTTTATTGAAATGCAGTCAGATAGGCTGGCAATGATTTATTATTTCATTATCTTTTTTTCCTTTCCAAGACACTTTTTTTGTTTATTTCATAAGTTCCAGAGAGATGTAGTCTGGGGGCCAAATTCTGAGGAATGAGTCCCCTCCAGAGCTCATGGCTTCCTAATAGAGACTGATTTCTCTGCTAGTTAGAAGTCTACTTGCACGGTGCTGTTTGTGGGTGTTGTTTGCAGTTGTGCATGCGTTTCCAGCATAAGCCTCACTGAGAACGTTATGGTGAATGGGGCACTTCTGTCACTAGAATGAATTTCCTTTATACTGTCAAGTGAATTCAGATTATGCTGAGTGATGGTGAACTTTGTATTCTTATTGGTTTTTCTATTAGCCAAGTGTGATAGAGAAGAAGCTGCAGGAAGGAGAATCCGCTGGCACTTTGGTTACTTCTCATCAAATCATTATCCAGAAAAGTATCCCATCATCCCTAGAGGTTATTTTTAATTCATTTGATTTTGAACTACCATGTTTCCTTAGTTAAATACAGCAGTTACGGTCTGAAGGTCAAGTAACTGGATGCTGATTGCTTTGTCAAAGCAAATCACGTAGCGTATTTGCATAAGGAGGAAAAAAGATGCTGCATTTAGTTAGTTTCTTTAGCAGTGTGGCATCTATGGTGTTGTGCTACTCAATTTAAACAATGCTGAAGAGGGTTGATGTTGTTCTAATGAAAACAAGGAAACTGAGTGCAGGCTACAGCTATCTATAAATGCAGAATATTCTAAAATCTCATTAACAGTGTGTTGGTGACAACTGGGGAACAGTTGGATGGGGTTATATGCCCTGTTTTTGTAATTTGTTTTTGACTGTAGCATTATTAACCATTGTGATACAGGATTTTTATCCTCAGGATGATTCCAATCATCATTTTAAATGATACATTATAATTGCATTCTTCAAATTAATACAGAAATAGTGTGACAAAAGTAATTTTTCGTGTCCATGTTATATGGGCCTCTAAGGGGAGGGAATATGCAAAGAAATCATACTTTACCTAAGGTGATTCTGTTTATTTGTTTGATAACTGCTCTAAGAGTAGAGTGAAATTGTTATATGCTTTCAGAAGAGGCAGCATTGATTTCTTAAAAGTCTTCATACTTTACTGCTCCTGAAGTACAGATAAACCTTCAGATATTCTAATTTAGCTTTTATATCTCAAATATAGGGCACTGAGGATTGGGTTGTTATAGACAAAATACCCTCTGAGGTAGTTGATGGTGAATCGAGAAAAAAAGTGGCATACAAAGTAGTGACTGTGAGCAGTAAAACTGCCTTTCCACCTGAGGTGTTAAAATCCAGTACCATTCTAATGCAGAGCTTTGAGGACTTGGAAAGTGAAATACAATCCAAAGAGGAGAATAAGCAGAAAATGTTCACCCTAGGAAAGTCCTATGATACCGTATCTGGGAAAATTGTAACCATGACAAGTAAAGCTAAAGAGGGCGAGAAAGCAGTACAGCCTTCAGTAGAAGCTTTGCAAAAGCTGGAAAGGGAAGTGCAAGAGTCTGTGAAAATCATTCCGGTAGTGGCCGAGTACGAAATCCTCGAGCCTGTCACTGATGAGAAAGCCAGGCGGGGATCCGACGTGCAGAGCACGAAAAGAAAGCTGTCCGACTCTCTGACACCCATAAAGGAAGCAGAATCTCAGTTGCAAAGCCCCGAAGAGGAGAGTTTGAAAAAGACACTAAAGATGGACCAGGATTTGCAGTTACATGGTACACTGGGAAGCTTGCAGCTTGGCAAAGCAGAAAAGCACCTTGGCAGTGAAGCTGTAGAAGCAGGGGCATTTGCCCGGAGAGATAAGAGCCTGTCTGAGTGGAGATATTCCAGAGAACAGCCATTTACCATTGCTACTGCTCACTATGTTACCGAGTCGTCTGCGTCAAAAGTAGTGGTAACAAGTGGCTTTTGACTTCACGCCACGGTTTAAAGATTAAAGCATGACTTCTTTTAGGCAATCCCCTCACGCCACCCTACCTTTCGGCTCTCTTGCTGCCTGGCTTTGTGTTGACAGCAGCCAACCCAGCTTGTTTTTTTTTCCCCTCATACTTTGAATCCGTCCCATGGTCTGAAGCAGACATCATACAAGGCTTTCAACCTTGCGGGTTTATTTAAAGACCCGTGTTACTGAAACGTGGTATTGCTGCTGTGGCTTCTTAATAAAAGGAAAAAAAAAAGGTTTGCTTGAACCAGCAAAATGCCAACGCTAACAACTATGCTTTGTAACTATTGCTTACTACGGCCATTATGAATTTGCTCTGATTTATTTTCCCATTCTTTTCCTGTTTCCAACCTCTCCGTGCCCCCGCAACCTTCTCTCCTTTTCCTCTGTCTCTGCCTCCGGTTTTGGCAATTAATGTCTGTGCATGTGGGTCTGCCTTTCTGCTGTGTATGACTCTACATTTCTTTGTCTGTTTAGACTAAACAGTCCACCACTGAAAAAACCTTGGATGGTTCAGATATCTTCAGTTTAATAGAGTCCGCCAGAAAACCGACGGAGTTCATAGGAGGGGTTACTTCTACTTCACATAGCTGGGCTCAGGTGGCCGTTTGATTCCTTCCATCAGCGTTATAACCACGCACCAATTACTTTTGCTTTTCTTTCGTTTCCTGGTTTTATGCATAACTCGGAACCTATATAACTAATGCATGCATTTGTGTGCCTTTTCCTTTCTTACAGCAGATGACAATAGAAACTTCACCGAAAAGACAAACAAAAAACCCCAGGTTTTCTCTCATTTCACTTTATGTTGGTCATTTTGCAGGGTGGTGTATTTTGCCTTTATAGAACTCACGCAAAAATATCAACGAGAAAAACACTGCGACATTTCTCTTCACTCGCTAAAAATTGAGATTCTTGCTTTGGTTTTCATTTCTACTGTTCTGATAATGTCCTGAGTACAAAAATCCGTGCGACGTGAGAGAAATAAACTGGCAAAATGTAATACCCATTTTTTTCATTTATGTTCAAGGTACATTAAGCTGAGGAGCTATTGCAAGTAGTGGTCTGCCTCTGAGACTGAGGGGTTGTTTTTTCTCTCCCCTCTTTCCCTGCAGAGAATAGACACCACGACATCTCAGGAGGTAACTTCCAGTGAAGCGAAGCAAACAGTTCAGCCGCACCAGGACGCGGTGAGGAAGGTTGTGCAGGAGACTGTGGTTATTGAGGAGAGGCACGAGATGAGCGTGCCTGCGAGCGGGGCTCCTGCCAAAGCGGCCGGACTTGCGCTGGATGCCCCGGCTGCGTCGGCAGTGGCTGCTGCCCTGAAAGGGAAGGAGGGCTCTGCCGGGGCCGAGAAGGAGGAGACAAGGGAGGAGGAGGCTGGGAAGGCCCCAGCCAAACAAGAGAGAGTCACCGCTGCTGCGCGTGAGCGGGCGGAGGAGCGCACTGCAGCAGTCCACCTTGCAGAGTCTTTGGAAAGGAAACCTCATTTTGAGGTAACTCGTTATTAGATCGGTTGAGCCTGTGCTGAACTGTGAGTGTAGGCAGCAGTGGGCAAAGTTAATTCCTGCCTTGGAAAGCCAAGCGTACCGAGCTTGTAGGATTGCATCTCTGCTGCAGGCGCTTTGTTTCTCCTCTTACTTCCTGCGTGCGTGGCACCTGCAAGGCTTGGTGCTGGTTTCCAGCGCTGGCAAAATGCCATGCATCTTTTCCCTAAAGCCACTTTCCATGTTACAGAGAAATACCTAATTCGGTGGCTTTTTATGCAATGGATAACAAGAATTCAGCTGGCATTCCCTTTGGGAAAGTCCACCAAGATTGGCAAAGTTTACATGTCCTCAAAGACAGAAAATGCATTTTGTATCATGCTTGGTGCAATTGTAAATTAAGCGTACTGTGTCTTAAACGACCCAGGTTCCTTATCTTAGCCCTAATAGCAGAATTTCAGGAATTATTTTGCAGAGAGGTTAAAAAAAATTGTTCTTGCTCTTTTTTCCTGAGAGCTGAATGGAAAACTAACCCCAAGTAGGAGTCACGCTCTTGTCATTTTAAGAAAATGTATACCCCAGAATGGTTGAGGTTGGAGGGGACCTTTGGAGGTCGTGTGGTCCAACCTCCCCCTCAAGGAGGGCTACTCAGAGCCAGTTGCCCAGCACCACGTCCAGACGGCTTTTGAACATCTCCAAGGACGGAGACTCCACAGAGTCCCTGGGCAACCTGTGCCAGTGCTCGGTCACCCTCACAGGTCAAAACTGCTGATGTTCAGAGGGAACCTCCTGTGTTTCAGGTTGTGCCAATTGCCTCTTGTAGTGTTTACATATTTTCTGAAGTTTGCATTCATGAAATCCAGGATAGCGCTAAATGTTGCCAGCATTATGTACATTTATGTACCGTTATAATGAAGAGAAGTTTCTCTTTTTTTTTCAAATGCAGAGCGCTTTTGAGTTGTTCTCCCTACTTTTCCCAAGAAAAAAAAGAAAAAAGTATTCTGAGAAATCCAGAAGCTTTACTAAACGTTCCAGTTCTTTTTTTTTTTTGTTCACGCAGTCACCAGTTGTGAAGACTGAGACGATTAGTTTCAGTAGTGTCTCTGCTGGTGGGGAAAACCTTGAAATTTCAACAAAGGAAGTGCCAGTAGTCCATACAGAAACAAAAACCATTACATATGAGTCTTCTCAGGTAAGAAATTCTGCAAAACCACGTGGCCTTAAGGAACCCATGCTTGTTCACCAATCTTTAAGTGTATGCCTTAGTGTAAACTGTTCTAAGCTGTTGAAGCATTAAATATTTAGCATGAGGAGGATGTACATAAGTATAGTTTACCTGAGGGTGACTCCTGTCCTGGGGTAGGGTCTTTAGAGAACATTGATGAAATTACAGAGTTCAGAGCCCCAGCTTCTAATCTGTCCTTCCAGAAGTGAAGGGGAGTCTCCACATGCAGAGGGAAATACTGACACATGATCATCCTAACAGCAGTTGTTTCCCTACCGTTAGATACTCACTTTATGAGGAACTATAGGAACAGGGAAGTTCAGCCAGCCCAGTTCTTGGCACCCTGTGCTTAGGAGCATGGTTTTGACGTGTGGTTTTCTCTCTCTGTTCCCTAGGTGGATTGCAGTGCTGACTCAGAACCAGGTGTATTGATGAGTGCACAGACTATCACATCTGAAACTACCAGCACTACAACCACTACACATATCACCAAAGTGAGTCCTTGGAAAACAGGGAGGGTCTTTTTCACAAAGGTGTATGTTTTATTAATTTCAGTTGTATTATTTATTTTAAAATGTGGACACATTCTTCTATTCTCTGGACAAAATCCTGTCTGTTTTGGGTACCTGTCTTCATTCACCTATTTTGGGTATGCTGGCTTTGGTAACACGTCATCCAAGGACTTGTAAGAGTCCTGAAATTCATAAAGCCTTAGGGGGTGTCTACACAAGCACAGAACATTGCTGTGGAGAGACACTTGAGTTAGCTGCAAACACTGTCTGAAACTGGAAGCAGTGTTGCCACACTGGCATCACATGGTAGCCAGGAAGGAGTAATTTGCCTGAGCATGAGGCTCCATCGTCATGGCTATGCTGCCTTTGAGTCTGGAGCTGTTACACGTGCACAGTGTAGAAAACACATAGTAAATCTGTATCATGTAGTCATAGCAGGACATTCAGTCAGCTCAGATGCTGCAGTAGCATTGCTGGGTGGTACCCGAAGGAACTTGCCCACAGCCAGACAGAAAGCTTATGGCTGCCCAGACAAATGATGTTGGGTCTGTCAAGTTCCAAGATAGCACCTAAGTAACAGTTCCTCCCTAAGCAGAAAACCTCGTAGTGCCATGATAGGTCTCCTACCAATATTGGGCGTGTTGGTTGATGAGAAGCCCAACATGACCCACCAATGTGCACTCGCAGCCCAGAAGGCCAACCATATCCTGGGCTGCATCAAAAGCGGCGTGGCCAGCAGGTCGAGGGAGCTCATTCTGCCTCTCTGCTCTGCTCTGGTGAGGCCCCACTTGGAGTCCTGTGTCCAGCTCTGGAGCCCCCAGCACAGGAAGGACATGGAGCTGTTGCAGTGGGTCCAGAGGAGGGCCACAAAAATGATCCGAGGGCTGGAGCACCTCTGCAATGAGAAAAGGCTGAG
>Ga0181612_164918_pt1 | contig 11265 bp, 8 predicted proteins | sample HoacroProtozoa21_FD_119630 | JGI IMG/M metagenome (GOLD analysis project Ga0181612, IMG submission 119630) | Hoatzin crop microbial communities from Cojedes, Venezuel. Combined Assembly of Gp0051906, Gp0051904, Gp0051908 | reverse complement strand
TTGAAAATGGAGGATGATACAGCAATTTGTGCTCTTGGCCTGAGTGCTGCACTGTATAAGGATGTCTATTTTCAATTTAATATAACAAACCTGTCTTTTGTCTAATAGTTAGTGGCTCTTGGTCACAATTACCCTCAGATAATCAATAATCCCTTGGAACAGAGATGCTCTGGTCAAATTTTTAGCCATGTGCCATTTTTGACTGTGAGCCAATGATTCATTCCAGCAGCCCAGCAGCCACAGCCCACACGAACGCAAGCAGTTCAGAGACATAACCAAATTAAAGCAAAACTTTGTGCGATGTGAGATTGGTACATGCCAACCCCCTCTCTGGTCTCACTTCACCCATCACACTTCGGTTACATGGGGGTTACATCTGGGCAGTGACGGCTGAACATCCTGATAGTGAAAAGTCTGAACTCCACCACCAGCATTGTCCTGGTTTGGGCAGTACCTCCATAAACTAAGTGCAGCCAAGTGTTGTTTTCATTCTTATTCTGACAGATCAGCTAATTAGAGTGCAAAATAATATTCTCATGCTTGGCAAATATTGACTTTGAAAGACAACATGGAGACTCTGTGCTAAACTACACAAAACAAATTAAATATCCAAGTCTGAAGCACTTCAGTTGATTGCCGTGATCCAAAGAGAAAAATTATTTCATTTTGAATACTGTAATGCTTTTTAAACAGCACATTGGCTGACCCATCCTGGGTCATGACCTCAAGAGCTTCACATCCATGTTTTTGAAAATAAGGTTTGTGCTTTGCCCCGTCAAACGGATGCTCAAGCTTCACAGCTGTGGTAAGGGGAGCAGAGTTGCCCATCCACCCCTTGACACTGTTTCAAGGGAGACAGGAGACACACTGAGGTCTAGAGTGACCCACACTGGCATGTTATCCTAAACCCAACCCCAGCCCCAGCCCCAACTGCACGGTCCTGAACCACAAAGCAAAGTACAAGAAGCCCCGTAGTAGAAGTGGGCCGTTCTTCAATGATGCCAGGAATGGCTCACTTGTAGAAGTGTGTGTGTGTGTCGATAAGTGTAAGGATTTAAAAAATCCTGGAAAAAAGGTGGAGAGTGTATTTTTTTCACAGATTCAGCAACTTCACTTTAGGGCTTTCCATACATCCCACCACTTTCTAAAGATCCTTCCTCCTTTCTGTTGAGTATTTTTTTGAGATTGTTGTTTCTAAGAGCAGGGGTCAGTCTGCCCCCAACAAGCCTGCCTTGCCCCTGTTGTTGGAGGAGAAGGGCTGAGCCACCACTTGCTGGGGCCCATCTGCACCAGGAGCACTTGGAGACCACAGGATAGCAAGGAAGGGGCATGCTGCTCCACGGGTGGTGGGTTTATATGGGTGACCTGACCCAGGCTGTGAGGGCAGAGAGCCATATCAGCTGTGCTGAAGGCCATCACAAGCTCAGACCACCAGAAGAGACTGTGGTCAGTGACACCCGGGTGTATTACATCCCCAGATCTTCTGCAGCAGTATCTGCAGTTGCTGCCATCAGAGGCTGACTGAAGAAACCTATCCTTTTGGGCTGGATTCACACCAAAGGGTGTTTTTCAGATCCAAAGCTGAAACATCCTAAGAAGCCACAAATCTTTATGACTCAGGTGGCAACAAGCAGCCATCCCCCAGTACCTCTTCTTCAGCTTCACAAAGGGCAGAGTTTTACAGCAGAAGCCCATGGCTTTAGGAAAAGTCTTGTGACATAACAGGAGGTAAATGAGATGGCTGATCCTGCAGAGGAGATGTTTGTGCTCAGAGGTGTGTTAAGTTTCACAAGAGTCAGCACAACACTCAGGCTCCATGTGGACCACCCAGTTGCCTGGCAAGAAACCCATTTTTCTTATGGTTTTGGCCATGTCTTTGCTGGACTGCTGCTTTTACAGCTCTCTTGTTTTCCCAGCTGGTTTGTGTGCCTGAGATCAGGTCACTGAAAGCAAAGGGCTTGCTCAGAAGTTAAACAAAAGTTCTTTCAAGTTTAAAAAGAAGGAAAAAGAAAAAAGCCCACCTGCAGGGAGCCCCCTTCTCCAAGGAGGAAAGGTTTGCTTTGGAGGCTTTTCTCCAAGAAATCCAAGGCTGAACTGGCCCATGACTAACATTGCCAAGGTGTGTGCGGGAGCAAGATCTGACTACCTCTTTAAGACAAGAGAAATTCAGGAAGAGACTTCAGCAACAGAAATACACACCCAGGATTTAAGACAAGGAATCAAATCCCCTTCCTGATAGACAGACATCAGGAAAACTAAGGACATAAGGGACTGGCTAAAAGGAGATCGATACTCAAATGGATAGATACAGAACATAGAAGCTCAGTTCCCACCACAGCTACAAACTTCACATGTGATTGTAAAGCTAAAGTCACTGAAAGGAGGAAATCCAAGACTGGCTGCAAGGTAACAGGAGCTGTTAAGTCACCTGAATAACAGAGGGAGAAGGGAGGAGACAGAAGGGAGAAGTCCATCTACTCCCAGCCCCAGTCCCAGTTTTCCTCCCCAGTCCTCATCTTTTCTCACTGAATACCCTGGAGAGCAAAAGCGAATAAGACACTTCTCTCATAATTTTGTTTTTCTTAGAATATGGGTCCGGCCACTGCTCTGTGGGAAAACAGAGACAGGCCCATCTTGCACTGTCATAAAAGGGTGATCCCACCCCAGACACCTGCAGACTCTCACAGATATTTTGGGAAACACCAAAAGTAACTGCTCTGATTTTACTCTTTGGGACCAAGGTGCACAATCTGTAGCTAAGAGCAAATTGCAGTCAGCCAACAAAACACACCCAGCTGGCGATGTAACCCCTTCTGCCCTGCTCGAAGGTGGTCAGAAGGCAGGCGTCTGCCCCAGCTTTTCCCAGCCCTGTTCCCCTGAGCATGTTCAGGCCACTGGTCCTGGCAGAGGACCTACAGGATATGGTCCAAGGGAGGAAAATCCATAGCACGTGCCTAGGGAGCTGCCAGCATGAAGTCCCATATGTCCTTTGGGAGGTACCACCTGCCCTGGTGCTGTCACAGTAATTTAAGAAGCTCAGCCATGCGCAGCCACAAGTGAAATACAGCCATGTGTCCCGGTGGGACAGCCATCTCCATAGCGTGGCTGGGCTGCAGTGCAACGAGGAGGAGCTGGTGAGCTGGTGAGGGGGGAGATTTTAGAATAACAACGTTAAGTGCTTTGTGGGCACATCGGGGTGTCATACATCGATCCTCTGATATTTTATGTCATTGTAGACATACTGTCTTGATTTTTAAACAACTGCAAGAGCAGAAATTTTGTTCCCGTGGAACCTATTTTTTGTTACACTCCTAAACCTAATCTTAATCCTTCCAAGTGTACTTTGGACTGTGGCCAATCCATGCACGTGTGGTAGGAAGCTGCCTCGCACAGCTCCCTGCAAAATGGGACAACTGAGAGTGGCTCCATGCGTTCCCGTGGCACCCAAGTCCATGAGAAGCAGAAGGCAGCAAGAGCAGCTCAGCTGGCGAGGAGAGGGCAAGCAGCACGCCTCAGGGGCCAGGGAATAGGCTGTGTTACGGTAACAGGGTGGAGACAAAACACGTAGAGATTAAAAAAAAGAGGAGAGTGAGCTACTTTGATAGGCTTAATATCACAATCAGGAGAAACTTCCTGGCCTCATATTTTCCATATAAACACTCTCCACTGAATAAAGTTAATGGTTCCATAACTGCAACGCAGAAGGGCTTGATCAGTTCGATTGACGTCACAGATTGAGTATTTTAATGAAATGTGCTGTACTTCCCCCATTTATATGTTTGACCCTAACCTTTACCAGATGTTCAATTCATGCTCACTCACAGGCACTGCAGCACTGTGTTTCGGAGGCTCTCGGAAATCTGAAATGCTGAAGTGGAAATAAAATCCTCTGACACGAACCCTTTTGTTTGAGCTGCTCCCCACCATGGGTGACGGGCTGCATGGAGAGCTCTACTCTGCTTACGCAGGAGCGTACTCAGGAGAGAAGGGGAAAAAGGGGACAAAAGGGTTATGCTGTGCACTGCCTGCCTATGCGGGAGCGTAAAGGATCCCTCTGCTGCTGAACAGTGCCAAAATCACAGCTCTCCCCTACACACCCTGAACAGTGGCCCTGAGACGAGCAAGGAAAGGTGAGCCTGTGTCAGAGGGAGCAGAAACAGAGCTAGAAACCCTGAATTCAACCTCTGTCTGTGCTGTGTCTTCTTGGGTAAACTGTTTCTGCTGTTCAGCCTTGTTTCCCAGCCACAAAACAGGACAATGTCCCTTTGCCCGGTTACATCCTGGGTTATCAGGGGCAGGGCTAGGCTGGGAAGAGGCTGTGTGGTCACTCCTGTCCCCTGGGACAGCCCAGGCTCTTCCCTGGGTGTGAGCAAACTAGTATCGGCACTGCAGTCCCACCGCCCTGGTGTTGCTCTGGACGCAAATCTGCTCCACACTGAGATTCGCCCCCCACAGTCACACCTCCAAAGCAGTGGGTCGCTGAGCTCTGCAAGAAGTGAAACCAGCTGGAAATAAGTCACAATCAGGAAAAAGCACATCATCAAAAAAGATGCCATCAAAGTTTTCTGGTATTTGATGCTCAGTTAGAAAGTCTCCTGCTCATTCTTTCTGCAAAGAGAAGATAAAATGATGGAGCAAGAGAGGGTTAAAAGGAGATCTATGTTCCCAAACCTCATCTTTGGTTTTCAATCACTTCATTTTAGATAAATTGGAAGCTGGACCCAAGCCACCCTTTAGTTCTGGGTTTGGAGTAGCAAATTGAAAGTTACTGATGAGGTTTTGCAAAACCAAACCCATATACTCCCTGGCATGCTCCTAGCTGAAAATGAGGTAGCCCAGAGCAAAAATAAGTGATTCACTCCTTAAAACACACCCACCAAAAATGCTGAACTCAACAACCACAAACTGAGAGAAGGAGCATATGAAAGCCTGTGCAAGGCACTCATTCCTTTTAACCCAGGACCAAACTTGCAGCGCCAGCACTTTGCAACAGATTATACAGTAAAAATGTTAGGAAATGTTAAAAAATAAAAATTACTGGTTTTGTTTTTAGTAATTCCATGCACACATATAAAAACTATGTATTCTGAGGCCAAACAGTTTGCATTTGTCCCCGAGCAGATGAGAGTGGCTGTTCGTGCGGCAGCCTCAGACCTGCTCATGTTTCGCTTTGGCATCGATCCTGCCAACAGAGTTCAGTGGATTGAATCAAAGCAGGGCTGAGGTTCTCCTGACCCCAGGATAAAAGCAGCCACGTATGGAGCCAGACCAGCACAGCTGCCTTGCCTCAAGTGCACACCTTGCTATAACACAAAACAATATCCGTGTTTAGGTGAGTCTAAATTGTTGATTATGTTCTCGAAAGTCACAGCTGCCTCTCAGCCCTATCTAATTGCAAAGGAAATCTGCCTCCTGCCTGGTGTGGCCCAAGGATGAAGCAATGCTCACACAGGACGAGCCCTCCCCTGCCCGAGTGCCACAGGCAAAACGTGGGGACAGGACCCCTCGGCTGGGTGCAGGCGGTGTGCAGCAATACAGATACCCGAGCTCTGGCTGTGGGCTGGGTACCGTGTGCCACAGGAGATGCAGCAGCACCCTGGGAGTTGTGGGTGAGGGGCTGGGTGAGGGCTGCGCACCACCACAGTGATGCCACTGCAGCACTGCCCATGTCAGCAGCCACTGCCCCATGGCACCACCAGCCTGGGGTTTTCTTCCCAGAAGTTGCAAAAAGAAGTGGGAATTACACAGGAACTCAAACCATGCTGCAGAAAGCAGATGCTTGCTGCAGCTGAGGTGCACAGGGCTTGCTGCAGGGTATGCGTGGTGTCCCAGACCTGCATGGCCGCTGCGGCAATGCCCCTCTTAATCCTGTCTCCTGATCACCAGCCCATTAACAACACCACACTTTTATTAGCAGGAAATCCTAAATCCAACAATGTAATTGCAGTCCGATAAAAACAGCAGGTAGAGCTCCTCTCGGCCCTGAGGCAGGCAGATGGGCTCCTCTGAGTTCCCAGCATCACAGTAAATACAACCTGAGCATCAACAGTTAAGAGTATTTTATCAGTGGCAACAAGAGGGATTGAAGCAGAGTAGGAAATGATAACATCTTCACTTGGATCTGGGCCGTGAACTTGACCAGGCTGCCTTCCCTGCCATAATTTATACATCTTCACAGACATACATGTTGGAAGTGATTTTTACAGCTAGCCAGGAGACGGCCACACAACCCACACCAGCTCTGGCAGGAATCAGATGCCTCAGTCCCCTGCAATGTATCTGCCTCTCTGGTAAGAAGAATGCAGAGGGTTGTTTTTCTGGTATCCCTTAAAACCATTTGTTTTTATTCTCCTTTACTTACTGGCAATAAATTGCTCCACTTCTCTTGCTCACCAAACACTTTTCTTTATATTGTGAGGTGTTTTGTTTGCTCATTTGTTGTGACACGAGTGATGAAAGACTCTGTGTGGGTTCGCCAGATCACGCACCAAAGCTAGTACAAGGTATACTGATTCTTTGGAGTCACTTCTTAAAACCCTGCTTTCAGCTTCCAATCCCAGCCTGCCCCCGAGGGCCAGAGCCATGCAGGAAGAGGTCCGGACCCTGGATCATCCAGGCTTTCCTATCTCCTGCCTTCCTACTCATGGCTTTTCCACCAGCCCTTTATCCCAGAGAGGGTTCAGGGACTGATGCATCTCATAGGTGCTTGTTGTGTAAGGGTTTGTACCCCGAGGACAAGCAGCTAAAAGGGAATTCTGGCTTCCCTTTCTGAGCAAAATCACTTATCGAGGGAAAAGCTCTGTCCCTGAGAAGCTCTTCTTTAAAAAGTCAGCTATGGCATAGTCTTACACAGTGGGGTGGAGAAGATAATTCGAGTATCACCTGGTGTGCATTGTTTGGAGATCAGTTAGCTTTTCCCAGTTTATGTACCTTTTTCCCTGGCTGAAAAAGCGCTAAAAGCAATAACCTGTAATACCGAAAGTGTCAAGACCAGAGATGCACTGATCCCAGTTAACCAACAGCTCCTTTTGCAGCAACTGTCTCCCTGGACGGCTTAACTCAACTGCAGAGGGAAATTGCCTCAAGTGAAGGAAAGTGGACCCAACAAAGCAGAGAGTATAATCTTTTTTCTTTTTTCTGTTTTCACAACTGGGCACAGAGGACTGACAGTCTGGATTTATGGCTGAGTTTACAGCCTTTGTTGCCTCCTAGCAGCTGTTGTGCAAAATAAACCACCATCCAAACCAAAAATCACCGAGTCAAGAACACTCCACCTGAGAGGAAAAAGTGCAGGCACTTATTAATGAAATTAATCATTGATAATAAAATATCCAACAGGAAAAAGTATTTATCATCTTCTTATTGAGATGAGATGTGTAACTCCCTCTTTCTTGTATTCATGAATACCTGCACACTCAGGAGAAACGTTTGGCAACTCTGGTGCTGGTCCGGCACACAGGCTTTTGCTGAAGGCTTTACCCAGCTCTCCCACTCCAGCTGGGGCTGAACCAGAGGAATAAACTAAGAAAAATGTGGAGGAAAAATTGCAGAAGGTAACTGAACCCCAAAGAAGTGTGGGAGCCACAAAGAACAATCCGGCCTTTCTTGCTGGGTTGCAGTATTGGATGCACCATGCAGCACCAAGGTCCGACCAGGCTCCCAGGCAAGATGTGCAGGCCCCGGTCCAACCCAAGTGGCAAAGCTGCCCCTGGCATTTCAAGCCCTGCTCATCTGAAAAACCTGCCCAGAGCCTGCAGCCTCAAGCAATCAGAAAAACTCGGGGCAGGGGGGGGAAGAAAGAGTGGGTCAATAGCATGGATAAAAGTCGGGTTGCTGTTAGGGCTCAAGCGCAGTGTTCGGTCTGATGAGCAGGGACGGGGTCACTTTGGGGCCAGGCTGGCAGGAAGGTGATAACCGCAGCGAGTTCGGCAGCTCTGAGCTGAGCTCCCTGGCTCACACGGGAGGGGAAGGGAGAAATGGGATTTGAAGATGGCTGTTTTATTGGACATGCAGGAGTCGCTGTTGACTTTAGGCCAGGGAAGAATGATCTGCTGTGTTCCCTGGTTGTCTTGGCTCCCACTCATAAAGGCACTTAAAAAGCTGTCTAGCTTCAAGTATGTGCTTAAGTGCTTTGCTGAATTAGTCAATTAGCATATTTAGTTGCCTGCAATCTTTGCAAATGTCAATGGAGAGCACTGGGATTTTGATGAATGCTTTCGATGGCCTCTGGAGCTGACCACAGGTACCAAGCCACCCTCCCCGATCACACCTCCACAGCCTGTGGCAGCCCTGCCCTGCGGAGCTGCTGTGTGAGCAAAAGCTGACTTTGGCTGCTTGTCTCTGGTCGTCTCTAAGCTATATCAAGGCAATTTCTGTGACCAGCTTCGTCGTGTCACTCAGTGCCATTTGGAAATTCCTGGCTGCATGAAGCAGAGCTCAGTGTGTCCTGCCGGAAATGGTTTTAAATGCTTATGTTTGGAGTTTGCTTTTCTTGCTAGTTGAGGCTCTGAACTCCAGTGATGCTTTTCTTTTGATTTAATTAAGGGAAGCTGTTTCCAAGGAATCATACTTATAGCTCACATCAGAGTCTTCAAGAGCAGTGATGCACCCCAAGATGCAACAGATGTGATTCAGCGTGATTCACGGGCTGTGTCCAGCTGCCAAATGAGTCAGCATTGGCAGCAACCTCGTCATAATCCACCTGCCAAAATTAAGGACCTGTGGTACTTTGTCCATGCCAGGTGGAAGGAGATGAGCCCCAGACATCCTATGGCTCCTCAGACCACAGCACCCAGCAGTGTCCCATCCCCAGGACGGTGTCCCATGGGACCTGCAGCTCTGCACCATCATGGACAAACTCCCCAATAGGGAATTAAAAATCTTGCCTTGCTCATGTCTCTAGTTTGCTCATGGAAGTATATAGCAAAAAAAGAGCTGAATTTCTGGTGAATATCAAGCCTGGGTGCCGAAGACCTGAAGTCTTCTCAGCTCATTAAAAGCCAGACTCGAGCCAATTCCAGAGAAACTTGTAGCCAAATGAAGTGCTGAAACAAGTTATGTCTTATAAAACTTCCGCGGAAGCAATATTCTCGCTGGTGCAGCCCAAGGGGAGGATCACAGCGCTGGCCTGTGTGCCCCTTCTCCTCTCACATTTGCCAAACAGCAGCAAATAATGGATTTTTTTCCTTTTCCACAGAAAGTTTAATCTGAATTCTTGCCAATTCTTGTAAAATTTGAAAGCTGAGCAAGCCTGAATTTTACACACACACATGTGAACACACACACCCCGCCCGCGTAATCTATGATGCATTTCTGCAGATGCAGGGGAGGACGGCGAGCATCTGTTTCTCTGGATGGGAGAGCGAAAGAGCCGCGAGGAGAGTTCTGGTGAGGCGGTTCAGCTCAGGGCTGTGATTTATAACTGTTAATACAACAAATCCTCTCCAGTTGCCCTGGCGTTGCTCAGGAACCAGCATCCAGCTAACAGAGCAAGCTAAAGTCAGGCGAGTTTAAAGACAGCTGACTTCACTGGGAAAGCGAGGGAAAGGCCAGATAAATTGCTGCCCTTGGGGCCAAGCTAACAGGCTGTGGCTCCACAGTTGCCAGCCAGGATGGAGCAATGGGCGCTGCCATGTCCTGGTAGCCTCGCTCAAAAAATGGGGATTAAACTGCAAATGCAAGGGCTCATCCCTCGCCTCTGCCCTCCCGGAGACATCGCTGGAGACCAAGGGCAGTGGTCGGCTCTGTCCCAGTATGTCTGAGTCTGGACTGCTGCATCTGCAGTTGTGAGGAGGTGGCAAGGCTGAAATTTTATTTTGGATTGACTGAAAAAATAGCTCAACAAATCCAAACTTTTTATTTCAAATTTTTAGGGGTTTAAATTTTTTCTTTTTTTTTTTTTTTTTAAATAATTACTCAGTTGGAGGAAACACTGAAGCTGTTTCCATTACCCTGTCCCAAAATGGGGCACCACCTTAGTTCTGAGAATGTTAGAAGAGGACATTGAAGTTATTTTTGGAGAAAAACCTAATAATCTAAACAAAAGCTTCAGCAAACACAACATAGGCTCAGAAAACATCCTGATGTCACCAAATCTGTACTTTTCACTGCAAAAAGACGCATGAGAACTGTTTGCCTCTGTTTACAGAGAGCCGATGGGAACAGACTGGCTGCTGCCACCCCACTGGGGCCCATTTCTGTCCCCTCCCAACCATCCCTTCCAAACTGGGAACAGCCCGCACGCCTGCATGCATGTTGCAACTGGCAGCACCAGTGTTGAAGACATGAGTTACAGGATGGGCAAAGAGCCAAAACTGTGCCTGGAGCCTCCCGAGCCACTCTCTCCACATGCAGTCCCTCGTGGGTCTGTCCTTCCAAGGACCAGGCTGGCTCATGGCAGAGCACATCCCTTAAACCATTGCTGGAAGAAGTCAGCAGGAGCAAAACTGTCCTGTCCTTGCTGAATTCCATGTACAAAATAGCTTGGTGTGTTATTTAATTTAAATGATATTTTTTCTTTTCACATCCAGCAGGGCAGAGTAAAGAAGTCTGAGCTGGGATACTATGCCATGCACCACAACGCCCGGAGATACCCAGCTGGGGCTCGCTCACGCTGCAGCAGTTGGGTGCTTCCCTCTGTGTTCCCCACAGCAGAGCGTGCAAACAAACACTGACAACAAAACATCCGTGCACACCTACGCGGGCACCGTGAGGGCTCAGCAGCCTGCAGGGATGCCCCGAGGAGCGTGGCTGTGGGCACACAGCTAAAAATCCAACAAGAGGAACACATTCTCAAGCTTTCCTTGCCTGCTTCACCCCTGCAGCTAAATCACTGCTTTTATGAGGCATTATTTAATTCTTTTCACGCTGACCATCCAGCCCCTCCACAGCCATGGAGCAGACTGGCACAGGGTGGTCTCAGACAGGATATCCTCCAGGGAACAGCCTCTGCACAACGTCCAAACAATAGAGCCCTGCCTTTCGAACTGTAGGCATTTTAAAATATATACAGTGTGCCCAGCCTCTCCTCCCCACAAACCTCGGATATCTGCTATCTGCACAGCGGTCAGCACCACAGTATCAGATCTACACAATAATTTATTTCCTGCTGTTTGTGAGCAATTCCCACCAACGTCAAAGGGAGCGGAGCAGAGTCTGGTCCTGAATCTCTGTCCCTCCTTCAGATGCTGCGGGTTTCGAGAGCTCAGGTGTTTGTACTTTCGTACACTGAGCCTAGATAGGTTGCTGTGCTCCCAGTGCTCGGTG
>Ga0181612_159078_pt1 | contig 11265 bp, 6 predicted proteins | sample HoacroProtozoa21_FD_119630 | JGI IMG/M metagenome (GOLD analysis project Ga0181612, IMG submission 119630) | Hoatzin crop microbial communities from Cojedes, Venezuel. Combined Assembly of Gp0051906, Gp0051904, Gp0051908 | reverse complement strand
TTCCCTTTCAAGGTAGTACTGATGCTAGCATACCTCAGAGATAGGCTGCCACAACACCAAGACAAGAGTAAAGCTATATTCAAAGAATGCAAAAAAACATGCTCCTCTCCTTCAAGCACAGCTGCACACCTTGGTTTATCAGTTAACAGCTTCCTCACTATGCCACTGACTGACCCTGGACAATTCCTGCTTCAGTTCACCATGAACTGCGTTGCTAGCACACTGGATCTGCTCCTGCTCTACACCGGACAGATCTACCAGGTGCATGAAGTACATGTTTTAACACTGATATTCTCTGGCAGAAACTTAAAATAATATCAGTGTTCAGAGTTTAAAATAATTCACACCAAACGGGAACACACACGAGACTTTCAGACAAGCCTTACCGCCTGACTGGTTCAGACAGGGTGGACAAGGCGCAAAAACAGCAACTGAAAGCAAATGTTCATGAGTCCAGCTTTTAAGTTTGCTGAGCCTTAAACACGCTGACCGACAGCTGGGCCTGTGCTCAAAGTCTCCAGCAAAACTCTTGAGTTAGTTTTCCTTAATCACATTCACTATTATAGTCATCAGTTAGAAAAATGCAGAGATACAGCAAGTGACTACAAATTGTACTGTAAAGCATATATATGGGTATGTGTTCATGTGTATATATGCACACATACAAGATAAAAAGTTAAAGAGCTAAAAGGCTCTCCTGGTTACTACACCCTGCCTCCTTCCAGGCTTGGCAATCACACTATACAATCCCATACATAAATATGTTCACTCTCCTGTCCTGTACTTCACACTGGAGGATCTGCATTAGAGCCTTACTGCTTCAATGATTATAAACATTATTCTAATTTCCAATGTAAAATTCATTCATGACCCGTTTACACTCATACAATTAGAGTCCCTTGCAACCCTACTGGCCAAGCTAAATCAAGCCTGTGCTTTTTCTAAGATACACCCTCCACCCCTCTGATCATCTCCCTGCCAAACTCAACCTGCTTCAGTTTGAATTCCTGCTCTGCAAAGGACCTCAGACCACTCCACTCCAATGAAGGTTCCTCAATGCCTTATAAAAAGTCACATCAACTCTTTCTCATCTCCGCTGGAAAATCCACCAAAGCTGTCAACACTTGCTAAAGCTTTTGAGATTCATAATCCAGAAACTCCAGGGTTTTCCTGCTGCTCCTAGTGGAACCAGATTTCACGAGTTGAGTTTCTAACTAAACACCACCTGACCTGCACACCCCAAACAAGCCTAAACAACCGGGTTTCCTAATGCTTGCAACAATTCCACCCCTCACAAGCAGCCACTCATTAACAACCTAAAGAACAGTAATTATCTGCAAAAGTTCACAGCTGCATAATTCCTGATGAAACTGGGAATCTTGTGCAGACCATCCATTACTTGAAATCATTTGCTCAGCTCAGAGAAATAACACAGTTATCCCAACATTCAGCCAGAATGGCCTCTTCTCAAGCGATGTAATTTTCTTCCTTCAAAACTTTCTTTTTCAAAATTGTGTCTCAATCAATTTTGACTGCTCCCTTAGCACCACGACTCTTCTACATAGCCATTGTCAGCATAATAATAATACCAAGCACTTACATAGCTATTTCCATCTTCACAGCACTTCACAAGCATTAACCAATTAATGCATACTCTTCCCATGCTGTCTCTAGTGTAACAGCCTCACTGGGTTTTCCTGTGACTTCCCTTCATGGCTCTTCAGTTGTCCCAGTATCCTTTAATGGAATCCCACTGTCAGTCTCCTTTGGAGTCTTTATGCATCAAGTTCCAAAGCGAGCCACAGAAGTGCTGCATCCTGCTCCGGTAACAGGAGAATGGCTTTGCAACACACCATACAAGCTTGCACACTGTTTATCCGAAACTAAGAGTCAGCCTAAGAAAACAGTTTACCACATGGTTAAGGCACTAAGCTGGAACTTGGGAGGCCTCCGTTTGACCCTGGACCCATGACAAGGTGTCAAAGATTAGCCAACTCCTTTGCGCAAGATTTCACTTTCACACAGAAACCAAAATTAATTCACCAGGGGACCAGAAGTCCCTTTTCAAAAGAAACTTAAGTGGACCAGATTTACAAACTTTTTTTATAACCTTAGAACTACAGACAGGTACCTCATAGCCTTTACAAATGCACCCGAGTTCTGCAGCTAACATATTCTCTTATAAAACCCCACTGGGCAAGTATACACTTATTTAGGCATCTAAACATCCTTGCAAATCTTGCCCCAGGAGTCCAAGACTCAATGAAAATGTTCAGAATGATTCAAAAGCTTCTTAAAGTTTTACTCTTATTTTCTCTCTTTTACTCTGCACCTGTAAAATGAACACAGTGAAGATTTCATCTTTCCCCACCTTCAGTCCACACAACCATAAAAATGACACAGGGCAGGCACAGTTTTCCGCTATGTCTGTGATTCCCAATATGCAAATCTCACGAATCTCAGATTTTATCTGTCTCCTACAAGTCTGGTGTTTCACTTGGCAGTTCATGTCAACCCACAACTGAAATGAAAATTCAGAAAAGGGAAGCTAATTTGATGAAAAACATTTGTACAAACCCCTGCAAATAGACTTCACTTATAAGCAGCATTTTTACTCAGTCTCATTTATAAGGTGCTAATTATTATCTCCAAAACAAATTTTTCAATTTGTGTTTCAATTATTTTCCAGTAAAATAATATTTGCATTTAAATGGTTTATCCACTGTGCTCAAACACAAACTCATTTTCATCTCCGGTGTTAGGACTCCTTTATCTCAAAACAATGCAAGAAAGGTGAAATAAGGTTCAAGGTGAAACCCATCTCACAAATCAGAGTGAAGGCCTAATTTAAAGATTTCCTCACAATAAATTTTCATTATTAGTCTCCATTCCCCCTGTTGCCAAATCCATGTCATCACAAAAAGACTTAAAAGTAGCTGCAATTCCATTTGCCATTATTAGTTATGAAGCTGTGTGTCCACCTATAAAGTTCAACGCTCCCTCAAGGCCAGCAAGAATGGAACCTGCCCCAAGAGAGATCTTTGACCTAGCTACAAATCTCATCTCACTAATAATTTAGAAGACCTCAGTCCTTGAAATTGTCAGAATATTAACAATTTCATCATTACCCTGATAGAGAACTGACAGTTTAAAGAGTAACGCAGTGGATATAGATTCTTCTAAAGAAGTCAGTCTGCCCTAAACTCAGAGGGATTTGCAAGTGGTTTTTCTTCCCCTTCCCACCACATTTCAGTTTCTAGCTTAAATCTTTAAACATCAGCAGAGTAATCTGGTTATATTTTCACACACTTACAACTACACAGAAAGCACAGAAGTTGCACAAATCTACTACATACTCTTGGTAGTTGCAGGGGGGACACCTTCTCTTTACAGCACCTAGGGCTCAGAACAGAAAGGAGACACAGAGAAGTTCTGCTGAAGACAACACAGAAGAACTGACTTCAGCTACTCAGCTAACGCCATAACCAGCTAACTAGCTGGCACTACAGTGACCAGAATCGTACACCTTGAGATATTAAAAACCAAAAAAATCACCCCGAGTAAGCAGAGCCTCCACTTATTAAAAGCTCTTCACTCTTCTACCACAGTTCTCATTTCCCCATGCTCTCTAACGAGAAACCTACAGTGCGTTTACGAGTGCTTTGAGATCCTCCAACAAAACACTCAGAGGCATTTGTATTATAACAGCTTGCACTTGTATTATCATATTTGAATTACAAAAAGAGGCAAACACAAGGCAATTTCTCGTGGGAATTTTTGTTGGGATATAAATCCAATTTTTACTTGATTCCGTTAACAGCACTTTCATTCACTTCCTTTAAGTCTTGCTGCACTTGATATTTATTACCTAATGCCTACTTGTCACCTTGAGCAATCAGTGAAAGTCACCAGACATTGATGGTACATAGAAAAGTTAACAACTCACTCAACCCAAGGGGACAAAAAAAAAACCAGCAACAAAACCAGCCACACATTCTAGACAATAAATAGCTACAAAAGATTTCCAACAGATTACCTGTAGAAAAAGTGAAACATTTCCATTATCTTGACATTTTCCATCCTTTTACACAAGAATTTCACGTATACAACAGCAAAAGCTACATTCTTCACTGAAAACTATCAGCTCTGTTCTAACGATAAATGTCCCTCTGTGCAAATATAATCTTGGCAACTGATGGATGCTCTGAAATTACAAAACCAGACTTATTTTTATCCTGTTCTAATCCAATTCAGAAATATTCTCTCTATGTCTAAGAAAGAAACTTCAAACATATTTCCATTACCATTAACATTATATTGTAGTATCTTATTTTTCTTTTACCTCCTCCACTCATTTAAAACCTCGTTTTCACCCTTAGACGTATTCTATTTAATCTTAGCTTTCGATCCCAAAAGTAGATCAATACCTTTCCTCTTCAATCCACACAGCTCTCAGAGTTAATAAGGAGTGAATCAAATTGACTTCTAGGTTCAAATCAGGTATTTTTTGTAAAAAGTCTAATTTGTTAACTGCACTTGTGAAAAAGAAGGGAGAAAACTCCCCATAATAGCCCTCAGTGTTAGATTCCTAGGCAAGAAAGGTCATAATTTGTCCTCTAATTTAAGACTGTCACAGCACTTAGTAGGAATAAATGACAAATCCTCCCATAACAACATTATTTTCTGGAGCACTTCAAATCCAGTGAAATTAACTTGCTCTTCCTAAGACAACTTCTTTCAGTTTGAACAGATTCAGCCCCTTATGAAGAGGTAACAACAGCATGGGCCTTGCAGGGTTGTCTCTTAAATCTTGCCAAGGTAAAGAAACCAGCACTCCATGTGCTACTGGCAAGAAGATACCTTGGTCTATGAGACACCCATGGCAAGACAGTACATGATTGATCTCCATGATCAAGACCTACAAACTTCACTCAAAAAGCCACAATGGTTTCAACGAGGACCTAACAGTTTGGTTTTTTAATGCATTTTCATTAAAGCACCCCACCAGAGCACAGAAATTCCAGTACAGCTCTTTACCATCCTCTGAAAAGCTACATGATGCTGCAACACAGCCTGCAGAAGGGGAACTGGAGCCCTCAGAAAAGGGAGCAACCCTGCAGAGACATCAGCGTGCGAGTGACAGGTTGTCCCTCTGATCATTCCAGGACCGCTGCCTTCAGAGGTTCTGTGTTAAACCCAACATTAGGAATAAAGCCCCAGCACCATCAGGGACAAACTCCCCATCCTTCAAATGTTTATTATTTCAGCAGACGGAGATTACTTTATCATGAACAGGCTGAGTCCCTCTCCAAGTGGTGCTTGACTTCAATGAAAACGTCCCAGGACAGTTGCTGACAGATGTCCAGTGTCCACAATCAGTGCCTCACCTTTCCCTAATGGAGACAAGACAGCAACCTCTAGTGTTGTTTTGTCTTCATTAGGGAAAGGTCGGCATATAAAAAACAATAAACAATATGCTGCACAACACAAGTAGCATCTCTAAAAATGGCATCAGCTTTGGAAAAGAACCAGGCTTCATTATCCTTCTGAATAAGGAGAATTCCTTTCTGGGAGGAAATTTCTTTTTTCTCGATATTATTATTCGGTGCATCAAATGGAAAAGGAACATTGAATTGTGCCTTTGTTACGGAAGAAATGAGCTTCCATTTTCTGTACCTCCAACTTGGCTTTAACTGCTCACCAATGTCAGATCAAGCCTCTGCCTAACAAAGGACCAGATCCTCCCTTGCCCTGCAGCAATGAGAAGGGGGAAGAATCCTGCTGTGGTATCAGAGTTACAGAAACATGAAGGAGGCCGGACTGGAGAACCGAAGCAGACGCAGGACATCCTTACATTTTCAAGCTGCAAGACACTTAAATGGCCAGCTAGCGTTGCTCATTTCAGCTAGGAGAGCAGCGAAAGAGTCCTCCTCACAGGTGATCACATCTCAAGAGTCTGGGAACACACACATACACTGGGAACAGAAGCAAAGCAAGGGGAGAGCAGTAACAACGTGCAAGACATTACACAACAGGCACATCATTCCCCACCGTGAAGTTCTTCAGTAAACTTTCTGTGCATAAAAAGCCAACTCAGACCTTAAGGAAATCCAATCACCCTGCTCTTTCAGGCAAAAAGCTCCACCTCAAGCCCTCTAGCTCCAAAAGCCGTGACATAGATGCCATTAAAAGAAATATATATATTTTTCAAATTCTGCTTTCACTAGTTGAACTATTAAAAAAAAAAAAACCCACTAAACTGCTGATAAATAACAGGCACTATAGTTAAGAAACAAGTTCTCTATTTGATCTCTGCAGTCCTTGAGACATTCATCTTGACAATACACCATATACTACTATTTTTCCACTCCACAGACAAGAAGCTGAAGCTCACACAATTTAAGCAACTGCTCCAAAGCCAAAGAGTGGGTGGCAGGTTAAGTTCTGATGGTCCAGAGCATCCTTTCTACTGCCAACACCCTGCTTTTGATAAAGACCCATATCCAATTCCCTGATGCTTCTGGCAAATTCTTAGTCCGGTACAAGTCTCCTACCTTCCCCTCTACATTGGAGTTCACTACACTTTTAAAAGCTGTGCTGCAGTCTTTTGATATAAGGCACAAACATGGATATAAACTTGTAAAAACTGTACAAGTGGTACAGCACGAATTACAGAAGGAGCTGAGCAACCTGTGCAAATCCCTGCTGGAACAGAAACTGCATTTGATTACATTTCCGACTTTTCTTGCTATTAATACTTCCTGAAGTTCAGCAGAAAGACAACTTTCACCTCAGAATGTCATTCACAATTAATCCTAAATTATACATGAAATGGTTGAATTCACTCCACGCAATCAAGGGACAGATCTAAGAGCATAAAACTTGTGTAGCTAATCAACCTAGTGCAATTCGTATCCACTGAAAGCTTTTCACAAACATCCTAAGATCTCTCTGCAGAATAAATCTGTAAATCATTTTAGGGTTTTGCAAATTCTACTTACCCCCATTTTACAGATGGGGAAGCGAAACAGAATGACTAAAGCTCACACCCTCAAGGATCTGTAAGTGCCAACAGACATGGCAAACTGCAAGAACTGGGCTTTAACGATTTCTGCAAGTCAAGAGAGAGAGTGTGCAAATAACAGAGGAGCACTGAACCAGGAAACCCTCGGTTGTAGTTAATTCTCCAGCTGTGATTAACCCATCTTTCTTGCCTTTTCCAGTACCCCTTCCACCTTCTAATACAGCTGGCTCGGACACTGACGGGGCCAGGACTATCAGGCTATGACCATGGTTTGGTGAAACAACGCGTTGATCTGCATCTCACTAAACCAACAACTGAGCAGCAGGTGAACTCTACACTGAAAGAAATGTAGGTGGCACTAAGGCAGGTGGACGAAACCCAAATACAGCCATTTCATTAGGACAGAACAGACTTAACATTCGAGAGAGCTAGTGCAAGCCAGAGGCCAAAAGAACCAATCTTCTCTTTCTTTTGTTTTAAAATGTTCTGGATAAGGACACCTTTATTTGATATTCATTGTTGTTTTATCTGCCTTGAAATGGGAACTGCAGACATTTTGATAAATGGATTGAGAAATTTTTCTGTTTCAGTAACTACTGTAGAATGCCTTCACAATCACTAGCACAGCTATAGCTCAGACTCATACGCAGAGAAAAACCATCTCAAAAACATCTCTCTCAGAAGCAACAGCATGGCATTTCTGTGCTGCTCTTCAGCACGCACCACTACACAGGAGTGAGAAGACCTAGAGTCTGTTCCTAGCTCTGCTGGCAACCTGCTACGTGACCTTGGGCGAGCCTTTTTGCATCTGGCTCTCCCTCCTAACTTCCCCACACTTTGAGTAAAACATCTTTGGGCACAGACTGCTTCTGCCTAGCGGCCTCTTCTTACAAGGCTAATAATGAAGCAGAAGCAGCAATGCGTCCTTCCATGGAGGGCAAGGAAAAAAGTTTGCCAGCAGGGTACAGGATGCTGTTTATTACCTTCTGGTTACAGATGGAGAGAAAGAGCTGCCTGCTGAAGTCACCAAGAAGCCCAAATGCCAGTGAGGGTTGACATACCAGGCTTTTGTGAGAACCTGGCTGCAGCTCCAGCCTACAAGTCCTGCACAGCAGCGTTCTTATCAAGGCCAGTCGGATGTATGTACCCGTATAAAGCCGTTTTCTGGTGACACTGGTTGCCTTTCTCATGCATTGTCCTTAGACAAACCTGGCTTAAGCAGCAGCTCTCCAGTAGCGTGGGCAGAAAGCCCCTCTGTGCTGTGGTCACCACCTACCTTCACAATCTTGCAACACTCAAGAATTCTATCCAATACTTATTGACAGTTTAGCACACTCCTCAGGCAAGCGCAGCCTCCAAATGTATACTTAAACTGCTCGAAACACAAGGACTACTGCTCATAAAGCTGCCAAGTATACCATACTGCAAATACACTAATACAGATCTTTCTTCAAGTCATGCTCCCCTTCCTTCAACTCTCTAAATACCTGCTTCCCCCAAACCAAGGCCATCAGTTCATTTTCAAGTAGATTTTTGCAGTTAATAATGAGAAAGGATTTTTTTTTTTTAATTCCCCCCTATCACACATCTCCCTGGCAACCACAGCTGCTCCAGGCCTCACAGTTGCAAGACCCTTCTCCTCTTCCAGTGAAAGTCACAGATCATCAGATGTCCCTACTCCACGATTATGTTGACCTCTCAGAAACTACCAGCACCAGCAGGACTCTGACACAGTCCCCAGGACTCTTTCCATCCAGCAGACAACAGTGGTGTGCACACAAAAACCAGGCAGTCAGTTTATTACTACAGTGGTGATGTCTGTACCTCGTAAGGATAGAAAATTACTGCAACCATTACTGCAAGGGACTGAATCAAGAAATGCACCTGACACTGGGAAGAAAGAAAGAACAGACACCATTCACTGTGAAGTCACATTAAAAGGGGGGGGGGGTAAAAAACCACCCCAAAAGAGTGCTTTCCACTTTCATGCAAGGGAGATATAGAAAAACTACATACAAGCAGCATACTGTCTCCATTCTGGCTGGCTGTGTCCATGGCAGCAGCAAAGAGACTGAAACAGAGTTAATTTGATTTCTTCAATCAATGGGATTTTCCCAATTACACATTAACCACTATCAGATCATTCTGCCGCTGCATAGCATGGCAGAAGCACACATATTTTGCAGTTTACTGCACTGCATCATGTTTATTGCAAGCAAAGTACATTGATTTCCATAACTGCACTGTATTTCACTCCCCCAGAAACACTGTGTAAACACAGAAACTGTGGATGCTACTATCACTTATTTTAATCTCTATATCTGGCTTTCTTTGCAAGCAATGCAAGCACCTACCTCTCAAAGAAGTCACTCACACACCACAGGCCTCAAAAATAACCTTATAGTTGCAGTGAAAGCATCTCGCAGCAAGCACCTTTGTGCTCCTTCAAAGAGAAGTAAGAAACAAAACAGGGAAAAGTGATCTTGTGTTTAAGGCTAAGACCACCACGTTTGCAGCTCTGCCACAAGTTCCCCAGATGACCTTGTGCAAGCTCCTGGGTAACTCAAGCTGCCTTCCGGGCGAGAGGCAGCTCCGTGAGCTGCCCTGGGGAGAGGAGCGAGGGCAGCCCCACATCGGGCCGGCTGCCTGGGGCAGGGGTTCCCCCACCTCCGGACGCCTGGGCAAGGAGAGGAGCAAAGGCAGCACACGGTGACACCGCTCCTTCAAAGCGCCATGGCAGAAAGACACGGTGGAAAAGGACTCGTACCTGGCTTCTGTGGCCTTGCACTCGTAGAAGATACTGAGCAGGCAACAGTAGTGTTTTCCCTGGTACTTCCACAGCCCCCTAAGTATGCTGCATTTTCCACAGACAGAGGTTAAAGGAGGCCTTCATTAGGAAAGTCCTTTAATTCTACGCCTGCCTCTACTCTAAAAGAGGTTACCAAAGCTATTGGATGGTATCGTAACAAGCCTCATTGGCTGGACTTCTGTATGCAGTGTGATAGCTTGGTGACAATTATTAAGTGCACATAGTGGAATTACCAATAAAAGTATTTTTAAGGGAAGCATTTCAATAAGCGGTAATATACAGACTTCATTAAAACACTAAGCTGGAACACAAAACCCCAGTTAACACGCAGGGTTGATGAGGTGATTTCTGTTCCTACGGCCAAGTCTTTCTGGGCAGAGCAAAAAGCCTACCTGGTTTTAAATCCCTTTAAAGCCTGGTACTGTTAACCTTCCCATCATTCATCTGCATCCACAGAAGCTGCGTTGGGGTATTAGAGCCAACACACACGACTACACTACCTCTGTCATTTTTGGCTGCTGTGTACATCAAATAGACAACTCAACGCTGGACTTTACAATTCAAGCAGTACAGAATCTTTGTTACTGAACTTCGTAATTTCTTTTTTTATAGCCCTTAAAATTTCATCTTTCCCCTGACATTTGTATTTGCTATACTTTCTGCTGGGCTAACGGCTAATTCAAATCTAGGCCTATTCATGGTATTTCTGAACCTCCCAATGCCTAGAAACATGGAGGACAGTCTATGAAAAATTACTCCAACCCTACATCTCCTGATACTTTTGACAAAAATGGAGTTAGTAAGACTTCTCTTGTAATACTATGGGCACAGATACCTACTGCAGCTTTCTCCCCAGAATCTGTATGCCAGCTATACCCATACAATATGCCTCTAATGTATGTGTTGCAGTGAAAGCGGAAGGTCTTAAGGTTAGCTGCACAGTCCTAACAAAAAGCTCAAGTTTAAATCCAGTACTGGTCTAGCCAGAGAACTATGCATCCTTCCTATCTCCAAAGAAGGTCTCACAATTAGAACACTAGCTGAGGGCTTAGCTGCACCTGACAGAAGCAGCACAGAGCTCAGACTCACCCTTCAGCCCACCCTCCACCAGTGCTTTATTGCTACGGCCGGACGTGACACAGTCAATGTTATGGAGGTTAGGCTGCCTGACCTTACCCCAAAACCTGTCTAACCCTCAACATTATCACTACAATTCCCTCCGGTCAAGATCCATGCCAAACTGCAGGGACATCAGCAGGAACGTAAGCACAGCTGTGAAACTTGGCATTTCACAAAGGACTGGCCTCTCGGGAACCAGAGCAAGGCAGCAGGCAGTAACTCAGAATCACAGAATCACAGAATAGTAGGGGTGGGAGGGGCCCTCTGTGGGTCATCTAGCCCACCCCCCCTGCCGAAGCAGGGTCACCTACAG
>Ga0181612_143816_pt1 | contig 11265 bp, 9 predicted proteins | sample HoacroProtozoa21_FD_119630 | JGI IMG/M metagenome (GOLD analysis project Ga0181612, IMG submission 119630) | Hoatzin crop microbial communities from Cojedes, Venezuel. Combined Assembly of Gp0051906, Gp0051904, Gp0051908 | reverse complement strand
TAAGGGTGCAGGCTCTCATGACAACTATAGATCTCTTTGGGGCAAAATGAGGAAAGGCAGAGCACTTCTAATTTACCAGATTGACTATTCTCTTGGAAGCACTGGAAAAAGGTACTATCCCAGACAGAAGACTCACCATGCAAATGCAGGATGAAGACATAGGTGGTCCCTGCTGCTGCGGGGTGAGGTGTATGAGCTCAACTGGTACCTGCAATGTCTGCAAAATGAACAAGACTCATAGCAGAAATCAGGCCTGGCAAGAGTTCCCACTGCCCTGAAAAATCTTGCATGTGCTGAAGGTGGAAGCAGGAACAGAGCATCTCAAGCTGTTTATTTAAGTTGTTTAAAAAAATTTGTGCTGCTTCTTCACAGCACGCCCTGCTCAGAAGGCTGTTACTTAATCACTTCAACCCCATGGAAATCTTTATCACCACTAAGAGAGGCAGTCCCATCTATGCTGCAGCCCATTGCAATTCAGTGATGCTTTCCTTGTGCGAGCTGCAGAATACATGCAATTTTACAATAGCTCAAGTCTGACAGTTTTTAAGTATTTCTTTAAGGATATTTTTCAGCTGATCTGTTCTTAGGCCTGGCTGACCATTGCTTTGCACAAATGTTTATGCCAGTAAAGCAGAGGAGTGGGAACTGTCATGCTAGGTTGGGGAGAGTGTGGGCACCTTCCCTTTGAGCACTAATGCAGGCATACAAAAGTTTAAAGCAACCAGAAAACCACAGGTTTTTTATGGAAAGCAACTTATAGAAAAGAAAGCATCTTGTTAATCCATAACCTTGAAAATCAGACCATGTCCCTGAGGTTCCTAAATGTAAGCTAAGTTCTTCAGAAAACCACTTCCCTGTTCTTCAGAAAACCACTTCCCTATTCTTTCCCTTTTTCTTCCCTCTAGTAAGCTTAATAACACAACGAAGCAAAGTAAAAGTTGAGTCCTTGACAGTTAGGTGATGTTACAACACAAAATTGAATTATATGAATTAAAGCTTTGTAATCTCAAGGACGGTGATCCTTGTTTGAAGCTTAAGCATCTGGATGCCAAATTTCTGGAGACTTTAAAGATAAACACTGAAGTACAGCACAGAGGTAAAAAAGCAGCAAGGCAGAGCTGTTACGAGAGAAAGTTTAGTGGAAGAGATTTTCAGGAGTCAGCAGAATTCAGAAAACTTTCTCCTGCCCTTCCTGAAAATATGTTTATATAAGTAGACAATCATTCTGTGCTGCTGCCTGTCAAAGATTGCCAGAATAAGGCATCTGGGATTAGCTTGCCTAAGTGAAAGAAATTTTGTGGGGAATCTTTCTTTCTACCTTGGCTAACTGTAGACTCTGGCTCTTTTCTGTAACATGCTAACGAGACTTTGCAAGTTGATTTTCCCATACTCTTAAGCAAAAATTTGAATACATGACTCCTAGGTTCCTGATTCAACAGACCTTGTTGAATGGCAATGGGACCTGTGTATGTTCTCAATGAAGAGTTCATGAAGTGCTTTTTTGGGTAGGTATCGATTAACGGACAGACATTCCGAAGGTGAGTACAGATAAGAGAGTCTCTGCAGTTAACAAAATTCTTCGTTGAAATACATTCTCTCTCCCATCTTTCTCTTTGGTCACCTCCAGTTTTTGTGTGCAGGAGAAAGTGATCTTACATGCTTGTGTCTGTCCTTCATCAGTTCCCTGTAAACCTCAGCTTAACTTTTTTCTAGAGTACCAGTCTAGTTTACCCTTTCCAGAAAGCTTTACTTATCAGTGAGTCCCAGAGCAGCCCTTTGCTGATCTCTGACTCCTCAGAGACAAACAGTTCCCAATCCACTTACCAATAGTGTTACACTCAGTTTCTTAATTGAACATGTATGTGATACAGTCAGAAAACACTATAAATGGCAAAAAATTGTTAGCTTCTGGAGTGTAGAAGATACAGAGAATATCTGTCAATGCGTCTATGGATCTTCTTTCCCTTTTCATTGCCAACACACATTCTGTATAAAACTTACGGGACTACACTTTATCACATGGATATAAGCACACTGGACTTTGCAGGTTTTGTGTGGATTATTTCCTGGACTTCAAAGTGTAACCACTGTATTTAATGTACAGGCTCTGGACTCTGCAGAAGTAGTAGAGAACACTAGATTTTCATCCACTTCAAAATCTTTCCAAACCCTGTCAGCAGATGGCCTGGGATCACTGGACTCAGTAATGTCACTGAAGTAAGACTCAGCCATCTAAATTACGGGTGTCAGAGAAATCTGCAGATCAGTGAAAGCCTTAGCCATCACAATGTAGATAATAATAACTTACTAAGTCCGTAGGGCTTTCTTGAACCAGCCTGGAAACTGGCTCAGCAATTCAGGGGAAGCTGAAATTTACCAAGGGGATTTTTTTTCCCATTATGAAGCAGACAGGACCAAAGATTGCCCTTCCCATTTCCAGATATTTCTGGATCAATGCAATTGAGTTATCCTCATCTGCCCTTGTGTACACATGTGAGGAAATAATGAGTTTTCCAGCACCTTTAATTGCCAAAATTTGTTAGCTATTCTGTAATTCTGCTATGAGAAGCTGACATTCTCTGAATGCTGACAGATTTACGTTGAGAGCAACAACCACTTCCATACAGGTTTCCTCCCCAGTGCTTATGTCTCTTTCTTGAACAAAATTCGAAGATTGTAAAGTAAAGCACGTAAGAATAGTCACACTGGACCACACCAAAGGCTCATTTAGTCCTGAATGCCAGCAACACACAAAACCATATATCTAAGAATGCATCTAAGGTCAGCACAGACCTGCAATGATACTACCACAGAATATTATCACAGATATTAACAGTTTTGTTGTTCTGGAAACTTCATAAGCCACAAGCATTTTTCTGTATATTAACCACCCTCCAGGTGGGACAGGACAAATTCTCTTCCATTAATATGTCCTGTCTCCTGAAACCATGCAAAATCAGCTCCATAACATTTTGGAGCAAGGAGGCCCATGGCTCACCTATTTATTATGTGAAGAGCCAGGTCCTTTTCTTTGTTTTAAATATGCTACCTCATTTCGGCTGCCTTATTTCTTTTACTATAAGAAACTGTAATTTCCTTATTTATTTTCTCCATTCTTTTCAGGATAGATCTCTATCCTATTTGTGTCAGTCAACTTTTTTCCAGCCTAGAGCATCCTTGTTTGCTTAAGCATTTCTGCTTTACTCCACACCTTGAGAAAGCCTGCACTATGTACATACAAAGAACCACAGGGCCCTGGTACCAGCTGGAGACCCTGAAAGCTGCTGTGGGACAAATAACAACAGACAAGAAAACTAAAAAAACCTATCTAAAATTGCCCAAAAATGATTAAAAAAATAACCAGAGGAAACAAAAGCTATCAGAGCATCCAATTCTATAACCTTCCCTTTAGTGCAAAGCAAAAACCACAGCAGTTTCCCTTTGCATTTCAACAGGCTTACTTCTAGAGAGATGTGTGGGCAGGTCTGCAAATCAGAGAAGACACTGATGTTTTGCTGCTTTATCAAAAACTCTGGTCATTGTGTCAAAAAATCACCTGTGTACAGCTAAGCATCAGTAGAACTTGCTATCAGAAGCCTTAACTGTCCCACTTGCCCCGCTGATAATCTATGTCTGTGGATTTGAAGCGTCTCAGAAATGGCAAAAAGTGAATCTCATTAATCATAAAATCCTCTTATGACTGGACTGACAGCTACTATGAGAAATGTCAGCCTCAAGTGACACAGTCACAGAGAAAAAGCTTGTAATGGAAAAGCTGCCTCACCTGTTACTAGAACATCATGAGTGAGAGGCAATAATTGGCCCTACAAGCAGAAAATAATGTCCTCATTATTCTTACTACTTGTCGCTTTAAATCTTGGTGTTAGATGATGGCTCTAATATGTTCACAGCTAAAAATTTCTGGCTTCTGTCTGTGTGAACACCCTATTCCCTGTCTGTTTGAAGTGGAAGATGCAAATAGCCTCCTGTGTTGACCACTATCTGGAGTGCAATTTCAGTGTGAGAAACTGGCATGCTCTGAATATGGCTATGCTTACTATGAAGTCAACACGGATTTCTGTGCACAATGAATTTTTAAGCTTTAATAGGATGATGACCTTCATTTTCCAGTTTGATTTTTATCTACTGAGAATAGGCCCCATTGACTGGAAAAAATATGTTGCTCACTGGTACAAAATTTTCTTTGTGTAAGAGAAACACTGGATATAGCTCAAATTTTCAAGACGAAGAAAGGAAAAGTGAAGAGGTGTTTCAACTGAAGTTGGTTAGCATCTCCAAGATTTCTGCTACGTAAGGCTTCTTAATCTGTTGCACCTGACCTGCTCCAAACTCTGTAAACTGAAAAAAACTCATGTTAAATATGTTACAAGTCCTTAAATGAAAGCAGTTAGCCACTGGAACAGGGATGACACAAAACATGACACCGTATTATGTTTCTAATAGTAATTTTTTCATTCCATTAGAAGATGCAGATGTGATACAGAAACTGCTGAGTGAACTCACAAGGCCTGTTTATGTTAGCATTCATATTATATGAGCGTATGTTTCCTCTTGCTTTGAACTCTACACTCTGATTTGGTGTAGCAAAGACTTCAGTCTAGATATGAAACACCAGAAAATGTCTACTTTTGGCAGATGTACAGAGCAAATGGCAAGACCTCCACAGTAATCATCTCTCACTTCTGCAGAAAGTGCTGTAAGCTCCAAGAATTCGGATACAGAACTCACATAAATGTTGGCCTGCTGTACAATACCGGACTTCAAGCTGACATCATACTCACTTTGAAACAAACTTTTCTAAACTCTCTGTGCATGCTTCTGAATTTAGTGTAATTTTTCTTTGGTGGATCTGCTAATCTAACTAGATCTGGCCAACCTATTCAAATAAAATTGTTCTTCCTGAGAAGAATATGTAAACACAAATAGAAGCAGGAAACATCTGGATTTGTCTGCAAAAACTCTAACGGGAATTAAGAGTGTAATCTGATCTGGGCAACCAAGAGGTAATTTAGGGTAAACTGCATGTGGTCAGGACTCCAATATCACTTACCCAATGTTTTCTGTGATTCTTGAATAAAACGTTCATTTGTACAGTGGGTGCCAACTTTGTATTTATGACCTCCTCAGCACCTCTTGTCTGGCCTGGCCCAAATCATTTCAGTTCTGGGTTGCTGTGGTTTTTTCCTTGGCCACTTCCTGCCCTGCTGGTTTTGGAGCACTTTGGAAGTAGACAGTATCTCATACTCAGTGGGGTGTGTCTGTCACCATCTGTAAGTATCTAATGTCAGTGATCTGCATCACGGTGCTTTCCCTGGAAGCGGCACATACAGAGATAGTGTGCACTAAACTTCTTTCCTTGAACTGCCTGCAGGAAATTCACAGTGTGAATTTTCATCCCAACATGATGGGGAACATTTTCACACTCCGTAGTCTCATCAGAATACTGATTGTAAATGAAGATAATATAGGAAGTTATCGTCCACAGTCATCTGATAGCTTAACTCCTTTTTCCTGCCAGGCAGTAATACCCATTTTCACCAAATGGACTCTTTCTTGACAATCTACACTCATAAGTATAGCCAAGGTTTTCCTGTCTCCTGAACTAGGCCAGACGGTACCTGCCTTTAAACTGAGAGGTGTCTTTCTAGTAGTGAAGCAGCTGAAATTCAAGCAGTTCTGCACATAAAGAACTGAGAATGTAATGTAAAAGTAGATGAGGGGATTTAAAAGCAGCCATTGACATGGTTACGAAAGAATTACTTCCTGTAACATCCAGTTGTATCACATAAAAGATGGGGAATCAAAATTGCATTTGTCTAAATTCCTTGATTTTTTATTTTAATGCTTTTCCTCACAGAAAAAAAAAAGGAGATCCAATCTGATGAAATATAATTTATCACAAGGAAAATGTGTTGGTTCAAGGTCCAGAGAGTTATCACTTAATTGAAAAGTACTGAAGAAAAGCAAAGACTTCTGACTAGCATTAAAGTGAATTTCATTAAAATCAAAGCAAGACAGAGCTGCACTGCACTGTGCAGGAGACATCACCTCCAGGAAGGACTCTGGGCTAGCTGGAAACAAATGCAGTTAATAGACGTTTTCTGGGAGAAAGTTAAAATGTCATAGGCCAAGCAGGGTAGTTAAAGTTATCTAAGAAGAGATAGTGGCAGGACAGGCAGCATCATGGTACCTCAGTCTGCTCCACCTCGCGACTTGTCTCAAGCACCTTGCAAAACAGTGGCTTAAATCCACAGCATACCTTGCAACTCTGATAATTTGAGAAGTTCAGTTTGCAATAATTTATTAGGCTTTGAAATAAAGCACATGGAGAGAGAAGTGACACTTGTAGTTTAACACTGAAGAAAGTTATTTGATCTAAGAACAGAAATTCCTCAGTTTTCAAACAATAAACATCATTGGTGTGCAGCCCCAGAAAACAGACAAAAAGTTATTAAGAATTTAAATTTGTGACTGTGTTTCCTCATATCTGAAGAGTGTCTACAGTGGGTCAGACACTACATAAATAAATATATGGTCTTGCAACAATATAAGCTTTCTTTCACTCAGGGAGAATTTATGTTGTGGTAAGAAAGTACAAGTTAGAGGATTCAATCCCCTTAGGCTCCTTTGGAAGCCAAGACTGTCACACCTGAATAGTGCAGAAAACCCTGAGATAGCATTGCTATCTAGGTAATTAAAAGAAGAATAATTTCTCCGGTTTCTGAACGTCTTGAAATTTAAGACTGCATAGACGTGAACTGGCAAAATAAATCCATATCCCAGATGAAAAGGCATTCTTCAGATTCCTTACTGGAAGTAGATTTTACAGCCAAAGTATAAACGTGACTTGAACAAGAGAAGGGAACAGAGCTGGGAGGTCCAGCCCCTGAAAATACAGTCTGTCAAGTAAGGAACCAAGTAAAATGCCAAGTACAAATCTGCCTCTGAATCTTAACGAAACAGTCCACCTGGAGAAAAATTATTTGTGAGGTCTTTGGGCATGACATGAGGAAACTGGAACACAGACTTACCACACAATTTAAACGTAGCCACGAACAAGCGGATTGTCCCAGTTCAATATCAGAGAGTTTCCCTCTCTAACCTTTTGGTGCCTGTCTCTCCCACCTAAAAGTGTCCCTCCTAGGGTAACAGGCCAGCAGGTAAAAGAGGTGCCTTTTGTAATGACTGTCTTCACATTATCCTGCTTTGCTGCTGATACTGGAAAACATGGAGGGTATTCTGCTGCAATGCCCTTTTCGGCAAGTGCTATGGAAAACCTGACCATGGACACCACAGAGGCTCATAGAACAGAAAGCTCCTTTGATAGCCTTCTTGAAAGAACACACACGTTACGGTCACTGAGAATAGACTACCCTTTTTTTCATCTTCTTCTGTGGACTCCTATCTCTTTACAAAGCTAAATACCTTTTGAAAAAGTCTCAGAGCCTGTGCATGCCCCAATATTCATCTCATGGACTACCTTAGAAGCCATAACAGCCTCCCAGGACCCCTGCAAACTTCACAGCAGCAGGATTTCTAAAGATTACTAAGACTGAGGCTAGTCAGATGAGAACATTTCTCCCGTCTGCAATGATTAACATCTGTGTAACTACCACACTGTTTTTCTCAGCTTTGTGAAGCATTCCCTATTGCTGAGATGCCTCCCAAGCTAAGCTGCAGGGATAACACAACAATGTTTGCCATGCTAATCAATGTTGTCTCCACACTGTGTGGTCTCCTGGCCTTGTCTGTCTTTCCTTTTGTGCCTAACACTCAAACTGGATGTCCCTTGGAGAGCTTTATTTTGGACAGCCCATAGAAAACCACACAGGACCAACACCGGCAAGGTTCTTTAACACAACATCAGGCATCTTTATAATAACATCTCTTAATTTCAAATGTGTTTGCTGGTAAGTCTGATCCCCTTCGATTCTGAGTGCCTTTGTATCAGATGGGATCTGGAAATGTGTATACAAGGGAGTCAAAAATGCACACACGCACACACACACCCCCTATATAGTGATGACATGCTAAAGGGAGCTAGCTAAAAACCCTAAATGTGCAGTGGATCTGTTTCCTGCCTCAGTCTTCTGTAATCCGACACAGATATCCCTGCAAGGCTCTTGATGCGTGTTTCAAATCCAGCTCTCCTCCTTTCCCTTCCTCTCCTGAAAGCTCAGCAAGTGCTCTCAGCCACCATGCCTAGATGCTGTCAGAGCACATGTCTGCTTGCAATAGAAGTGGGGTCAGCAGGCATGGGTCACCTGGAGCAGCACACCCTGCTTTCTCCTCCCTCACCCTACAGCAGAGCATGTGTTCAGGCATTTCCAAGAGGAGACATGGCAGCAGGTAAAGAAGCACCCTGCGGTCCATTCCTGTGGACAAGCGGGGCAGAGAGAAGGATATTCTGCAGGTTATGACTTTCCATTGTTTTTAAACTTCTATTTGTGAAGAGCATGGGCACAGATCTGGGTAGGGATGCATATTAATACAGAAGAACCATTTTGCTGTGGGTACACTAGCTCTGAGAACCAAAGTAATTGCCACCAAGAGAGAAACCATCTTCGAACTGTGCCCACAGCTTCAGAAATGGCTGGAGCACAGCCAGCAAGTCAGGGAGCACTGTAGGCAAGAAGCACAAACCTCCAAGACGAGGCACCCTTTGGAAAGTTCACGTGACCAGGAGTAAGACAGTCAGATCTGTGAGCTGGAAGTGTTTGGTAACACAGATGAGGGGTTTGTGGAGGAAAACCAAGCCTCTCATTGTGGCCCAGCTTCCCTGTTCTTGCGAGTCAGATGGCAGACTTCACCCAGGCTTTCAACCCAGATGGCACTGGATTTTTTTTAAAATGTCCTTTTAATTGTCATTTCTAATGCTGGAGATAAAAGGGCAAGGAAGAGGCTAAATCAGATGCATGTGACACACTGAGATAATTTAAACATTTACTTCAGAAGAAACTGAGACACACTGATCAGATTTTTCTAATTTGGATGAAATGCCCAACAACTTAACATTGTTTCTGACAGTCTGTGGAACAGAATCAAGCTCTCTGAAGTTCTGGAAAAATTTGGACCTAGTTAATATGTGCTCAGAATTGTTCTAATTTGTGAGTTTTCTTGCGGTTGGTTGCCTTTTTTTCTGTTACTGATTTTTTTGCTGTGTGCATTCAGAGCATGCTGTGCCCCACCTGCTCTGCTGAGTCAGACACTGTCTTGCATCTGTAGTAAGGATAGCCGATAGAAAGCAATTTTTGTTATGTACAGGCTAAAACATACAGAGTCTGTTGTCTTCTGAAAAGCTCCTTTGAACTACTGTGGCTAAGTTTTTTAACTGCAGGTTATGAATTTTCTCCAGAAGGATGATGGAGTTCTAACTCCTGATTATTAAGACTTCTGACGTTCTCGCACAGGCATTCTTTAATACCAAAAGTATAAGAACTGTAATAGTTATCAGCAATTAATGGAAGTGCTTGAATTAGCACAGGGAGTCAAACAGGCTTTTTTAACAGGTGTGCAAATATGCAGTCAAGGGGAGACCTCCTGCTTTGTCTTTGTTAATTTTGATATAGAAGGTTATAGCTGGGGGTACAATTAGTAAAGTGGAGTTGAACAAGTGAAATCACAGTTCCTGCTGCAGATAGAGAACAGTCAAGATTTTATTAGCAGCAACACAAAAGATGGACAGAAAAGAGAGTGAGGTTCAGCTGCAGAAAATACTGATGGCCATGCAAAGGCTGTATTTAAAAGATGAAAGATAAAAATTTATTAATAATTTTTGGACATTGTTTACAAGCAACTGAGGAGTTGCATGAAAGAAACCAACCTATTCCTTGCAACAGAGATAAATGATAAATATTCTATATTTTTCCACATTTGCCTTACTAATCACACAACAGTTATTTTCTAGCCTTATTGGTATTTTTTATTTCTCATAAATAAACAGACATTTTTGACACTTTCAGGACAATGCCACAACAGTAGAGTTTCTTAGCAACAGCTTGATTTTGTAAATACAGAGCATGTTTTCATGATCAGAGTAGAGTGATTTCTTTGATATGTAGAGTGACAATATGACATATTCAGTGATAGTAAAATGTGTAAGAAAGTGCTTTTTTTTTTACCAAATACCCTTTTACAAACCTGGCTCTAATTCTACACTAGCTTATCCTAGTGTCTAGCCCTACAGAGTTATAGAGCCTACAGAGTGGTTAGATCAACAGCAGGGGCCATAGTTTGACCTTCAGCAGGCTGCTATGCAGTTGCTGCGGATGTAAGACTGCTCAGTAAAAGCACAATTCAGCAGGTGTTATGAAAAAGAGGCACTATTGGCAAAAATAACACAACTAAACTGGTACAAGAATATTTATTTCATGGCTCACTACACCCATCATTGAGCTATAGCCCGGAGAGGTCCATGGATCAGGAAAGAACCAACAGCCTGGAAGATGCTCTCCTTGTCATCAATCTCATCCTAACTCCAGCTGAGAGGAGGATGGCACGACTCTGCTCTGATACGTGGCCATGGAGGACCTTCAGGAACGCCTGGGACTAAGCTCTTATGGCCAGAGCCACTATGTTCAGCACCCTGCTCCTCCTGACTGCTGAAAGCTCTGCTCCTGCCTACATGGAAATGTGAAGGAGAGCTAATCACATTTATTTGACTTTGTACTGTTCTTTACATTATTAGTTGATGTTTCACAGAGAGGCAGTAAACACCCAAACTCCTTCTCATGGATCCTGTTATGATGTAGTAATTAACATGTGTTCTTAATCTGTCCTGACCTAAACCAGTATGTTAATAAAGGTGGTGTCAGAAATGGGATTTGAAGGAGATTTTGGATTGTACATCTGCAGCGCTGTCTCACAAATGTCTGTGAAGCCAAGACCAACTACAGTTGCTGAATTATTTCACTTGGGTGTAGTCTTGCATAGACAGGGATCAGTGCTTGGGGATAGGGGTCTGGTGAGAAGAGCATGTAATAATCCTACTCATAAGAGTATGTCTATAGCGTACATAAAATAGCACTGACTCTTACTCTGAGCAGTGTTCCTCACCTCTCCCTCTCCCGATCTCCACACAAAGAGAGCTTGCTTCTTTAGAGCTGCCAGATCTTTAAGGACACTTTCCATAGAGCACAGGAGCTCTCAGTCCCCAGGTGTAAGAAGTCAGACAAGGAGGGCAAGAGACCTGCATGGCTCAGTCGAGACCTGCTGGTCAAACTAAAGGGCAAGAGGGACCTGCAC
>Ga0181612_131109_pt1 | contig 11265 bp, 3 predicted proteins | sample HoacroProtozoa21_FD_119630 | JGI IMG/M metagenome (GOLD analysis project Ga0181612, IMG submission 119630) | Hoatzin crop microbial communities from Cojedes, Venezuel. Combined Assembly of Gp0051906, Gp0051904, Gp0051908 | reverse complement strand
CCTGAAAGATTTTTTTGTTTTCATAGCTACTGACTTAAGGTCAGCAGTGACACTAACAAAACACGTTTTCAGGTATAATAGCAAACTACTCGAAGTGTGAGAAATTATAAAGGTTAGGTTTTCATTATAGATTTAGAAAAATATATATATAACATGGAAGAATGTCTTTTAATTAAGGAACTGTTTTATACTGCTGTTTTTTTCTTTATGTAGTTGACATTTGTAGATGATGAATTAAGATGAGCATGAAAAACTATGGCTAGCTTTATAACCTTTTACTGAACTCTCTATGGAATCATAAATGTAATGTCAGATGGAAGGTATCAGTGCGTGTTTTTTTCTCTTATCTGCAATCCCCAGAAATAGTGTTTTTCTATATGTTGTGTTTGGCAAACATAAACCTGTATTTTTTCTGCATTTTTAATGTGTTTTGTGCAAAGGAATCGTATAAACCTAATTGGGTACATGTTGTATACCAATATTGAGTTAATCCTATCTTCTGTTACTTTGAAGCTCGTGCGTTCCAACTTTTGTTCTATTAGTTAGTTATTTCCTCTTGTGAAAACTGTATGACTCTGCTGTTTTTTACTCCCACTCTCTGTTCTTCTTCCTGAATCACATAAGTACACAATTCGTTCACGCTAATTTCAGTTTACTGAACCTGGCTTTGTAGTCATGATCAACTATAAGAAACTGTTACCATTTATGACTTTGTCTTCAAATACCTCATATTATTTGGTAGCTTGCCTGCCATCATCTCATTTCAGTCTGTGCGCCAGACATTTGCTTCCTGAAATTCTTTATTTACTTGATATAAGTGATCTTACACATGAATTTGGTCAGGATTGTGTTTGTTTCTTGCAGTGACTTACGTATCTAGTTTTCCTGTCCCTGATTCGTAAGATATTTAGTCTTGATGGTGCTCATCTTCTTATAGATACTCTACTTGGAACTGGAATAAAGAATTTTAAAGTTGATCTCAGGTCTTTTCACAGACACTTCCTTCTTACTCATTTTTGGTTACTGTGGATAACATACCCTTTCTTTCCAAGACTGTAGTTTGTGCGTCAAACTGCATAGCCAGTCTTATGAAATTTCAGACTGCACGTGTCTAAACTTTGCTATTTGTTTGTAAAAGCCTTAAAATACTTGTTCTTCTTTACAGGTTACCAGAGCCTTATCTAGGTCCTTAACTTTTGTTTCTTCAGAAAGCTACTTCCAAAGTCATTTAACTAAGATCCTTCTCTGATCACACCATTTCAATTTAAATGCTTTTTAATTCTATATCATGTCAAATGCAAAATGTTGTTCCTGCTCAGAGTTTTTTATACTTGAACTCTTTTTCCTAGAAAGAATTTTACCATGTTGGACTCGCAGCCTTTTGTAATAACTGTAATTGCCCCAAATTATGTGTGATCCCTTGCATGTGGAAAGCTCCTCTTAAAAATTTTCGAGCTTTTATATTCTTTTCCAAACCTGTTCGTAAGATCTGTCTTCAGTGTGAAGTTATAAATGACAAGGATTATAGCTGGACAGATGCTATACCTTGTGAATTAAGAGTTAATACCACTTTCCCTCTTCTGATTTTGAAGAGTAAACCAAAGAAAAAGAAAATTAAAATGAGATGGAAACATCTGAAAAGTTTGTTTCATTAAGTGTACGCTTTCACTTTTGCTCTGAACACTGATACTCTTCTACTGCTTGAAATGTTGTTCCATGTCTTTTCTGCTAGAGTATAGGTCAACGTGTTTCCATTGGTATCTGCTGCCATGAGGCTCAGTTCTGAGGAAAGTGAGAGGGAAGAGGAAAGAATCTCGATAGTAATATGAGCAGCTAATTATGAAATTAACATTAAGCTAGAATAAACTTCTGAAACTCATCAATAAAACTTAAGGATGAAATCATCAGTGCAAAGAGATACTTTTTTTTTTTGCCGTTTGCAGAATTTTTGTCCTGTTGCTCTAGCTGTGTAGAAGATTCAATAATAAGGATTACTTGGTGTATGCACTTTAAATATTATTATATTGTAGTTATGTAATAGAATGTTTAAGTACACAGAAAACATATGATATTCTGTCTTGCTTTTCCAAGATGTTACTAATCACATACAAGAAGTATGCTACTCTTCTGAAAGCTATGCTTTGTGGACTTGTGTTGAGTTTCGTGTGTTCACTGCCATGTAATTAAATTAAGAAAAAGGCTGTTCATCACAAAATAAAATACTTGCTCTTCTCTATAATAGATGGAAACTCTCATGTTGTAACATTTTAGTTTTAGTTTTCTGTTTAGTGTACTAGTCATGTAAAGAATAAAGGTATTTTTTACCTTCATAAGTAAAATGCTTCAAGTGTAGTGCAGAAATACCTCTGTATCTGAATATCAGGTATATACAGATATTTTCTATTCTGTATTTTCGTACATTACAATTTAGCTTGCAAGGTCATAGTATTTAGAATGCATTTCTAGAAATGTACAAATTTCGAGTTTTTGTAGTGTTGAAGAAGTATTTCAATATTACAGTAACCTCTTTTTCCTTCTGCTATGAGGCTTATAATAGTCATTTTATTCTGATTTAATGTCTTCCTTGAGAATACTTTCAAGGACATCTTTGATTAGATTGATCAGACTTAATGAATATGTATATGTATTGGACTAAATTGTAGGTTGCATTTAAAAATAAACTGTCCTGTGCATATCATATTACAGTAGATTGCAGTGAAAGAATAGACCATCCATTCTAAATGTGAGATTAAGCAACTTTAGCTCACCTCTATTTAAAAATATTGTAAAAATAAATCCTATAATTCAGAAATTAAATCATTCATTCTGAAATTTGAAATTAACCTATATGTTACTTAGAGATACACTTTTTTTCTTGCTTTTTTTTTTGTCTTTCAATGCCACTTAAAAGTTGAAAGGTCTGTGTGGTTAGAAGATGAACTTTCAAATGAAACAGGCCTGGACATTGGGGGACAGATGTTTTTAAAATGAGTTAAATAAAATATGTCTGTCTGTTCTGTCAACTTGTTATTAGTTGATAATACTGTTTAAAGTTTGTGTTGAAATTAGGGGAAGGTACCCATGGAAGTTTCTTAAAAGGAACATTCTGCTTTTAGACAGTACCTTACTAACTCAAGAACTTTTCTAACAGTGTGTCTGGTATGATGCAGTGTAAGATGCTAATCGTATGTGTTTAACTGACAGTCATTGTAGGTTAAGTGAAAGAGCCCTTCTTCCCTTCTAGTGCCTTTGTTCATCCCACTTCAAAATATTTGAAGTACTATGGGAGCGCTATACTGACAGATTGCATTGTGAAATCACTTTAGCAGATTTCCTTAGAGGCTTTGCTTTTTGAAGTTTGCTTTCTACCTGTCATTCCTGAAAACCAAGTGTGACTTCAAAGACTTTATCATTAAAAAAAACCAAAAACATTCCCTAGCCCGAATTAAGGCTCATGACACAAATTATGGATTAATTAATTATAAAGGGTACTTTTTTAACAAATTCTGCTCCATCGATATTTCTGCAGCTTTCAATAACGCTTAATTTCTTGATATTTATTGAGCAAGGCTGTTCAGGATGAACAAGCTAGAATGGGATTTCTCAGCTGTGGTATCACTTCAGGACTGACAGAAATAAGAGTAAGAAAAAATATTAAATCATTTGTTTAAGGTCCAGAACACAGAAATCAGATGTGCTTAGTGGAGATTAAGGTTTTACTCAAGCGTGAAGTCTCGCTGTGAATATAGTAGAAGCAGACATTAAAACTTGAAATAAAAAATGAAGATACCAGTTGAACAAGAACAATTCCATAGTTGTGAAATGCTGTAATATATAAAAATTATAAACATTTTATATTGATGAATCCTTTTAGTAGTTTATTATTTCATGCAATAAAAATTGAAATACTTTTAATATATTTAAATAGTGATTGCCACTTATGAAGCTAGCTTCACTTCTATTTCAGATCACTAAAAAATTGGTAATGTAAACAGATTAAGAATATATGTTTCACCCAAATATTAGTGAACTGAGATTTTTACAGTAAGCATTCATGAAATAATAGAAATGTTAATAATGTTTGTTTAGTTTTATTTCATCATCCTGTGCAAACCTACATAATAAAACATTCGAAAGTTAAAAAATAATGTTGTAATAACTTTTTAAAAAATGCTTCGTAAGGATAATGATTGTTCTGTAGGAATTTTAACATCAGTGAACATGTTTGCTTAGATTATGGAGTTTATAGATTCTTGATTGTAGCTAAGGTAATCAGTGCAGCAGGACCATGAAGAATGAGCCAATATGACCCAAAGAAACTTACTTGTGTGTGTGAGAAGGAGAAAATTAATTGGCAACTAAGTATGTTGACTACAAGAAAATGCTTTTGGAGGAGTTGGCAACATCAGGTTCATTGTTTTCAGCAAAGAATTTCAACCTAAAATAAACTGCCTGGTGATAAAGGTACAACAATTGCTAATATAAACCAGACTAATGTTTTTATCATTATGGAACACTGGATGGATTTTTGTAAAGACGATGAAATCTTATAACAAAAAGCTTGTAACCTATTAGGTATAGAAAATGTAGAATCATGCATCTACAAACTTTCTACAAAGTATAGTAAACTTTCTCAAATATATGTTTTAACTAGGAATTCCACTAGGAATTGGTATCTTTTATCGTGTCCATACAAAGTTTTAACAAACTTTCCTAACTTTAACATGGAAATGTGGTTTTTAGAGTGTTCTTTAATAGATTTTAAAATTCTTTTTAAATTTTTTTTTTTTTGTACTTTAGTAAATTAGTAGCTGTATGTATAATACAATGTTTTAAATGGTGGTATCAGCAGTGCCTTTACACAATTTAATTTTGTGCAAACTCTTTTTGTTAATGATGCTCAGATTTTCTTTCAAAGCCAGTATACTTGGTGGAATGTGTCACCGAAAAATTCTGAGTATGTGTAAATTACTGTTATTTATAGACTGTATATGAGCATATATTTACTGTAACTGTTTTCCAGAACATTGCTTTTACATTCATATGTTTAACTTTGTAGTCGTTGAACTGGATATTTAATACATTTAAAAGCCTCTGTGCACATTTGCTTTTAGTTAATTTCCGTTATAGTGTATTATGTTTTGTGTACTTGTATTTTATGTGAGTATAGTCATGTCAGCATGCCTGCTTAATACTGACTTTTAAAAAATTTTCATTGTCTTGGTGACAATTATAGCCTTTTTTATTTTATTGAAATATTAAACTAATGTAAATTTTAAAATATGATAACATAGGTTGAACTTCATTCAAGTGCAGTGTAGCTTTATAATAGTAAAAAAGTCTTGCTAGACAACAGAAAAGAAAGAACCTGCCTGTACTGTGTAAGTAGAATAGCACTTGGCTTCTCTGTATGCATGCTTCACGTTCTCTCTCTTCTGTTACAGACATATATCTTGATTCCTCAGTTCTATCTTCTTGTGTAATGACTTAGAAGACATAGTGCTTATCCTGATAAATGTTACAATGACCTTGTGCTGGTTAATGAAATCTGATATTCTGAATAATTACCCCTTAAATTACACTTCCTATGTTGAGTTATGTTTTTAAGACAAAGTCTGACAATGTGTAAAATACCAATGGTATTTCAGTAATAGCTTACTCAGGCTGTATAGCGATTGTTGCTTTCCTAAGCCATAGATGAGGAAAAACCTCCATGTTCAGGAAGGACTAAATACCATGTGTTGAACTTGAATGTCTGTATTGCATATGTGTCAATAAAGTTGAATATATATGCAGATTGTGTTCTGCTGAAATCTATGATTAAAGTCTTCTGCATATGAGTTTTTGCAGATTTTCATCTTCAGAAACACACCTATTACAAGCCTATTTGTGACAAAGTGGAATGTGTACAAAGGTGACAAACTATTTAGTAACGAGCACTTACAAAAGAACCACCATGTCCTTTTATTTTTTTTTTTGGACCTTACTCCATGAAACTTCTAGTTCTTGTATTAGAAGAGGGGATGAATCAATTGCTTTCCCATGCCTTCATGATTTTGCAGACATCTGACATTTACCTGAAGTCATTTCCAGATTTTGAGGAGTGTAAGCTTATGTTATTTCTTTTACTAGAAGTCATCCTATAGCTTTAACAGTCCTTTTGGTCTCTTCTGAATCCTTTCGAGTTTGCATCCTTCAGAGACAAAAGCACCAGAGCTGAATACAATTTAAACATGGAAACAAACTTTTTATGTCATCATATGCTCTTTCATACTCTTCTGTTTTCTGTTCCTTTCTTAGAAATTCCATTAGATTTTCTCTTTGGCTATTAACACTGAGCCAACATTTTTATGGCTATCATAATCCAAAATCTCACTCTTGAGTGAGTGGAATAATGGTCAGTTCAGAGGCACATTATGTTTGTGCATGAAATTAGGATTGGTTTTCTCCTTTGTACATCACATTAGTGTACATAGAATGTTATTTGCTGTTCTCTTACACAGTCACTTCATCCTGAGACCGTTCAATGATTCTTCACTGTGACACACATCCTTATTGCCGAGCAATCATCATCCAAATGATGGAATGCTCAGCACTGACGTCTGCTCCCACTTTCCAGATCCCTCACTGCATATCCCTGTATAATACTATAAGTGATCTCCACTGTGAGAATAGATAGTTTGGTCTTTTGCTCTTTCTTTTAACTCGTTGATTTTTCCATGTAAGGACATTTCTTACTCTGTAGCAGTTCTGTTTCCTGATAAGCTTTTGGAAAGAACATTATAGAAAACCATTTGGGAAGGAGACAACAAAGGCTCTCTGTGCTCTTGTAATTAGAAATAAACTTTTGCAATCCCCTTCATATAAATTGTTCAGAGTATTTTCTTTAAGCTACCATTTCATCACTGAATCTTCAAATTTTAATTTAGTAGCTTATTAGAAAATGATTTAGAATATGTATTTAGAACTCTATGCTATAGTCTCCATATAATTTACATTGTGGTACAACTTTTTTGTACTCTAATCTGTGACCAGTGTATTGCTACTACATAGTATAAAAGTCCGTAGTCAGGAACAGTTCGTGTTTTAATATATCTTGTATGATTCTTATCTTGTTACAACTAAAGTGTAGATGCTGTTCAAATCTAACGAATGTTCCTCTTAGTGCCTATGCAATAGTCTCGCAGTCTTTCCTACAATCATTCCTTGAAGTATTGTATTTCTTTCTATGATCTCATCTTTCCTGGTAGTTCTACTGATTATAAATTCTACAAAAACTACCAGGATGCAATATAGAAAACATAGTACTGTATAGTATCAAAGTAAACTTAAATTAAAAAGGTTAACTTTTGTATCTCAATACTGAACGAAAGTACAGAAATGCCCCTAGATTATACCATAAAGCTTGTAAAATAAAAGTTTTCTATTTCATACTCTTCTGTGCATAAGGGTAAATATTCTTTTTATGATATCTAGTATAGCTAGTATAATGACCTTTTAAGTTACCTTTCCTTTTTTAAATCCAGCAAGACAATTATTGTTATTTTACTGTTCTTATGTAAAATGATACAGATTTTTTCTCCTTTTTTAATGTTGTACAATGTATTTATTAAGATATGCCTGTTAGAAAACTTTTTTGGCTTATAGTCCTAATCATTTTTATAGCTCTTTATTGTGTTACTGTGTCTGTAGCTTTTTGAAACTATGCATCTAGACTCTTTTTAGTATTAATTTTTTGATCTTTAACTTTTTTAGTATTGTCCATATAAGGTGGAGTTGCCAAAATAAAACTTAGTATTTAGGCAATAGCATATAATTTAGAATATTGTCCTTTTCCTAACATACCCCTGCCATACCAACTTTTCTTTAAACTGTATTTCCACATTGAGAAAGTATTTCATTGACACTGACAATCAGTTTTTGTTTCCAGAAAAGTGACAGTTTATTTATAATCTGTAATTGCCCCAAAAATAGTTCAGATTCCATGCATTACCTTGCTCTTGTTTACACTGAGCTTTATCTTTGTCATCTAATTAAATACCTTTGTATTGATACAGATGTTCTTCTTTACAGTGCTCATCTAAAAGGACTGGGAGATGTCAAAACATTGAAAATTATTCCTGGATAATTTTCAACACTGTATTTGCACAGCTAAAAGAGGAAGATTGATAGCCTGAGTTCATGATGATAATCAATGTCACTTTCACAGATCATATCTGTATCCAGATATTATGCAAAAAACTTTGCACTGTAGATGAGGGAGAGGTTGTTATCAAAATATGACAAGAAAGACTACTGCAGAAATTGCAGGGATGATGGCACAACAAAAACTAAATCCGTGCAAGGACAAAATTAAAAGTAAAGAAAGAGTAAGGAAAACTATGGAATAGGATCAAAGAGTAATTCAGTTTGGGAGAGATATCAGGTGATGTCTAGTCCAATTTCCTTCTTCAAGCAGGGTCAGCTGTGCAGATAGACCGGGTTGCTGATGGCTTTGTATTGCTGCACAGCTTCTCTGCAACCTGTTCCACTGCAAGACAGTCCTTGCCATGAAAAAGTTTTTCCTTGCATTTAATTTGCACCTTGTTTCAATGGATGTCTATGATCTGTTGTCCTCCCACTATCTACCACTGGAAAGAGTGTAAGTCAGTCATCTTCGTGACCTTCTAGGTATTAGGGAGCTGCCTTTGGGTCTTCCTGAAGCTTCCTATTCTCTAGACTGATGAAAGAGGCCAGTTCCCTCAGTTTCCTTTTGTAAGGGCAGGTATTCCATACGCTTGACTCTCTTGGTGGCACTCGACTGAACTTCCTTTAGTTTATTGACATCTTAGTTGTACTTGAAAGCCCAGACCTGGACCCAGTACTCTAAAAGCAGTTCAAGAGCTGCCAAGTTAAGAACGGATAATCACTTCCACTGATCTACTCCAGGCCTTTCTGTTAGTGTAGTTCATCTGAAAGAAAAAGAGCATTTATTTAAGCCAAAAACAGGGCATGTTGAAATATTTCTGTTAATTCCTAAGTCTAAATTCTGTTGCTTCTAATACTTTAAAAATTACAGAATCAGATATCTACCCAAGGTGTATGTGAAGGAAGTTGCATCACAGCTTGCTGGAAGGAAAATGGTGGAAAATTCTGAGTGTGAAATGGAAGAGAGTACAGGGAAATTCAGAAACTTGTCAGTTTTAATAAAACCTGTATATCCTGTCCAGTCAGTGTAGACAAATACTTGACTATATACCTTCAATTTCTTGCTCTATTATTTCTTGTCAGTTCAGACCAGTTCTTAGGTCTTTAAAAAGTTGGTATTTGTTTGTTGCCATATTAGGCTGTGCTGGTGAACTAGGATGAAACTGTTGTCTTGGATGTAAAAACTGACTGAACTCTGACTCATGTTCATAATAGCTGTGGCTAGACAGTGGGTTTTTTTAGTGTTGTGTAAGCACAGAAGAAAATAAAAAAAATGCACTTACTTTAAGGCCAGCACTACTACTTAATCTCAAAGTTGCTGCTATTACTGATATTTCTAATCCTTCATCTGAGTTTGTGGGTTTGTTTGAATCTTGTTCTTTCTGTATATGTATAATTCTCAGTGGTATCCACATGCAAAAAAACTGTAATGCTTTTACTTTTTCTTATCTACAAATGTTTGTCTTTTGGGTATTGTTCATATACTATAGAGGAAGCAGACCATTTCGTCTTATTTTTTACAGCACATAGCATGGCAGTTTCTCTTCTAAATAGAGGTTCTGGTTCTAAAACTGAGTAGTAGTTAAACAGTGACTAGAACTGGTGTAATGCATTAAAAGAACTGTGCTTGAGGGTTTTACGTAGAGATACACCAGTAGTCATAGTTATATGAATCAGGAAAATTATAATTGCTTTCTGGGAGTGGATGAGGCATCTACAACTTTCATTTAAAAAGGAAATTCAAGTCTTAATTTTTCTTATTTTGATGCCTAACGTAGTTGTTTGATTTTTACTATAATTTTAAGTGTTGTGCTGACACACAAGTTTCATAACAGATTCATTGCATCGTCTAGTATCTGTCCAGATACAGCAGATGACCACTGTGTTGTTCGTGTCAACAAAGAATGCCTGTTTCTTTTATTATAGCCAGATGATGTGCTCAGCCTTTAGAAATAAATAGAAACACATACCAGTGGCATTACAAAAATACTGCAATCTTAAGAACAGAAAGAAAGGTAATAGATAGGAACATAATGGTGATAGTTTAAAAGCTTTGTTGGGAAGAAAGGAAAGGTTTTCAGTGCCTTCAAATTCATTACTGCATAGGATTATTTTAATTTTTCACTAGCATGGCTTTCAGAAGTCTTAAGTTTCACACCAGATGGCATTGCACAAGTGGAAAAGGAAACACATAAACCAAAGAACTAAGACACAATGGCAGTGATAGGGGAGGGAATGAATCCATTATGGAGATTTTGTGGATAAGTTATTACAATATTAAATACCCATTCAAAGACCTGAAGAAAATGAATATACTTAGTGTATTGGGGGTTCTGAAATGTAAGGAATTGCCATTTTTGTTCTGAAATAGCATGAGTGATCCCTAGTGAAAGGTCTTGAGAAAAAAGTTAAAGTAGTCAAGGCTACAGAACTGAAACAGGCTGATTGCTGTATGTATTATTTCATAAAGGCATACTCCGAATATGTGAACCTCCAAAGAAAGGGATATGAACAAAAATAACATCAAGAATCTCAACATCATAGTGAACTGCTGAGATAATCCCTTTTACAGTTATAAAAAAGGAGGAGGAGGGGATGGGGAGCAAAAGCTTACATCTTTGATTGTGTCTGTCTGAGAGTTTGAGCATGCCTGAGTACATCCTTGGGCACTGAAGCGTGGCTCTGCTACTGAAATGATAGTTTTTCCTGCCACAGAGTGTTCTGTTCCATTGTCAGCTGACTCTGAGCAATTTATGGCGTGGCTCAGCTCTCAGTGCATCACAAGGAGTTTATCCAGTAGCCAGTTTAGGCCTTTGACACTGTTCCCCACAGCATCCTGCTGGAGAAACTAGCTGCCCGTGGTTTGGATGGGGGTACTCTTCGCTGGATAAAGAACTGGCTAAATGGCCGAGCACAGAGAGTTGTAGTGAATGGAGTTAAATCCAGCTGGGGGATGGGCACAAGTGGTGTTTCCCAGGGCTCAGGTTTGGGTCCGGTCTTGTTTAACATCTTTGTCAGTGATCTGGATGAGGGGATTGAGTGCTCCCTCAGTAAGTTTGCAGATGACACGAAGTTGGG
>Ga0181612_101117_pt1 | contig 11266 bp, 7 predicted proteins | sample HoacroProtozoa21_FD_119630 | JGI IMG/M metagenome (GOLD analysis project Ga0181612, IMG submission 119630) | Hoatzin crop microbial communities from Cojedes, Venezuel. Combined Assembly of Gp0051906, Gp0051904, Gp0051908 | reverse complement strand
TTTCCTTGTGTACACACTTGCTAGCTTTGCTGCGTGGATGCCATCCCAATTTAAGTTGTCTGAACTGATAGGGGCAACCACAAAATGGCTGTTAGCCAGTCAAAGGAGCTGTCCTTCCCTCTCTAAATCATACCATGTGTTCTGCACCAAGGCTCTTCATATTTGGCTTCTAAGCATTAGTGTGCAAGCTACTGGTCTCTCTTCCTAAGTTTGTCTTTTATTTCAAACAGTGAAGAGAGGAAAGGAGTGAAAGAAGATTGCAGGGAGTAGTTGCCGTTTTAGGGACTGAAGAATAAAGTGACCATTAGACAAATGGCTTCTATGCATGTGCAGCTCAACCTGAATATGTGTGATAACCCTACAATGTGTTAGAGAAAGAAATAGCGGTAGGAGAATCTGGAGGTACCAAGAGTGCAGAGAAGTTGTGGAATTGTTTTGTGTAGACTTCCTTTAGATCTCAGCAAATGCACAGTGAGAAAAGGCAGAGGGAGGATGCTAGAAATAGACTGCATACAACACAGAGCTTCGAGGATTGGCAAAAGATCTGCCAAGTCCTGATTTGCATGGGCACAGGCTCATTTTCCACCTAGAGATTTAGTGTGGGGGAATTTGATGATTTTATGTGTTTGTCTAAGATTTTCAGAGGTCTGGTAGCTGCCTGATAGGTAGAGGGCATCCAGTAGGGTTTCACAGGGTCATGATCAAGATTTCCAGGTGTGTGGCAGCCTTGTCGGAGCCATGCCACCTCCAGACTGTACTGTATTGTCATGGGTAAGAAGTTTGGAGCTTCCAGGGCTAATTGTACATGTTCTGTATGGTGGTGGTAGTCTTGCAGTCTATAGAGCCAGTGGGTCTGGAAGTGTCAGATTACTGGGCATAGATGTGTGCACAGCGGGAAATCTCAAATGAAAATGTCAGAGACCCTAGGCAGGTGCCTGACTAGTGGACAAAGTGCGGCATTGCCACGGGAGCAGCCCATAGTTGTGGGCTGGAGGGAAGCCGTTATTGTTGGTGTAGGCAGCCGCTGCTACAGTTCCACTCAGCAGTTTAAATACAAAGGTCGTATTATTGCAATAGAGAGAGGTGGTGGTAGTTGTGTGAGCATCCACGCATTTGTGGGACTCGGAGTAAGATTAAGGGAAACTAGTGCAGTGGAGGGCCCGAAGGAGGACAGATCCACCTCTGCATTAGGCATTTTACCTCCTCACTTAATTTGCAGACTAAGAAAAAGCAAGTAAAAACAGTCTCTACTGATTCTCCCCCCCCACCCCCCCAATAAAAATATCATTTCCACTTTTGTGAGAGTAATTGTCATTTTCCCCTTACCTTGTTCTTTGTTCCTATTCTCCATTCTCTCCTTATCTCACTGCCCACTCAAGAAGGACAATATGATATTTACGCAAGGGGCAATCTATGAAATGAATTCCTAAACTCAGAATTTAGCTTTGTTAGGATCCTTCTGCATCTTGGAGCGATATCTCCTTGTTAGTGTACATTCTGATGTGTTGCCCTGTCTGTAGTAGGGGATCTGCTTAAGTGGACCTCAGATGGTTACAAACATTTAGTTCTGGAAGGATATTATTTTGTGCTTTGCCCAGCTGGATGGGAAGTGCTGAGCTCGCTAGGTTCAAAGAGAAAAATATAGCAACATACAGAACAATGCATTAATTAACCAAATACATCATGAGGAAACCAAGCATTTATTCAGTGAAAATAAAGTGCATCTCAATTAAACAGTATCCCAGCAAGCTGTTTCCTTGATTCGTATGTTTGGCACCAGCACAATGCACAGGGAATTGAAATGAGACATGGTAATAAGAAGGAAGAGGATAGTCTTGGAGAATGACGCAGAAGCTAACAGCCCTATACCTAACTCTGACACTACTGCTGTTTCTGGACACCACTCAAGACTACCACTGAGTGCAGTGGCACAGTGTATGTAGTCACTGTGAGGAACAGGAGTATTAAAAAAACTGGTCCTCCATTTAATCCTCTGTGTTGTCTAAGTAATAACAAAATAGTGACATAGCACAGGATCCAGACTGTCCATCTTAAACTGAGTGGCACATAAAAAGAAAATGGAAGCCTTGGGGAGAAAATAAGAGTCTCGTGAAACATCAGTAATCCAATTTTGCAAGTTGCTTTATAGGTCCTGAAGAATAGTGAGTTTGTAGGGAAACAAGTAACAGCTAAAAGGCACTTCCAAGTTTTTGAAATAGCATTCTTGAAGCTTCTGTTGATTAGTATTTTCATTCAAGCCAGGTAGCCATGGATTAAAAAAAGCTATACCTCTTCATACAACAAGTTAAATAGCACTTCTGAAGCCCAGTCTTACCCTTCAATGACAGCAATGCCTCTCTGTCTCGTGGGAACAGTCCAAGAACCTTTCATTTAGAAATGTGTGTCTGTGATTTAGCTTTGTGTGCATCACGGTCCTTATAAACAAAAAGTATTTAAATATTAAACAGTCATCTTGTGTTTATGGAATAAGCAGGATTGGGAGTGTGAAAGTTTTCAAAACAAGGAGTCAAGGCCATCTTTGCATTTATCAAAGGTTAAACAACAAAAAAGGAAAAAACCACCAAAGGCATAAATGAAAACTACCAGGGATTTGAGGCAAAAGGAGACTATATTATAAGTTTGTTGATACTTCTGAAGATATTTGTAGGCAAAACTGAAGAGCACACTTGTCTACACAACAGATTTATAGCAGCTTTTGTTACAGATGTGAATCCATTTAGCATGCAAATACCAAACCTTACCAATGATTTTGTATATTTTCTTTCCCTATTGTATGTTATTTTAGGACAAACTGGTGCAGGAAACAACTGGGCTAAAGGACACTATACAGAAGGGGCAGAGTTGGTTGACTCCGTACTTGATGTAGTAAGAAAAGAGTGTGAACACTGCGATTGTTTGCAAGGATTTCAGCTCACTCATTCCCTGGGAGGAGGGACAGGGTCTGGCATGGGAACCCTACTCATCAGCAAGATACGAGAGGAATATCCGGACAGGATAATGAATACCTTTAGCGTCATGCCCTCCCCAAAGGTTTCTGATACAGTGGTGGAGCCTTATAATGCTACACTCTCGGTCCACCAACTGGTTGAAAATACAGATGAAACCTACTGTATTGACAACGAAGCTTTGTATGACATTTGCTTCCGCACTCTGAAGCTCACCACTCCAACATACGGTGATTTAAACCACTTAGTTTCTGCCACCATGAGTGGGGTAACTACATCCCTGCGTTTTCCCGGCCAGCTGAATGCTGACCTCCGGAAGCTGGCAGTAAATATGGTCCCTTTCCCACGCCTTCACTTTTTCATGCCAGGCTTCGCTCCTTTGACAGCCCGAGGCAGCCAACAATACCGAGCACTCACTGTTCCAGAGCTCACCCAGCAGATGTTTGATGCCAAAAATATGATGGCAGCCTGTGATCCAAGACATGGCCGATATTTGACAGTGGCTACTGTCTTTCGTGGTCCCATGTCCATGAAGGAGGTTGATGAGCAGATGTTGGCCATCCAGAACAAGAACAGCAGTTACTTTGTGGAGTGGATCCCAAACAATGTCAAGGTGGCAGTATGTGACATACCTCCTCGTGGCCTCAAGATGGCTTCCACGTTCATTGGCAACAGTACTGCTATTCAAGAGCTCTTCAAAAGGATCTCGGAGCAGTTTTCAGCCATGTTCAGGAGAAAGGCCTTCCTTCACTGGTTTACAGGAGAAGGAATGGATGAAATGGAATTTACAGAAGCAGAAAGCAACATGAATGATCTGGTTTCAGAGTATCAGCAATACCAAGAAGCAACAGCAAATGATGGAGAGGAAGCATTTGAAGATGATGAAGAAGAAATCAATGAATGAAGAAATCAGGTGTGCTATTTTCCAGGCCAAATTCTCAAATCTGGATTTCTTATAATTAGGCTTATAAATCTGTATTTAGGCTTCAAACAACAAAAAAAAAAGGAGCATAGGTCTCAAATGTTAGAGATGCTCTTTAGAGTCCATTGAGGTCACTGAGAACTGAGGACATTCAGCATTTCTGGAAATCAGGCTATTTCTATTCATGAGACAAATGTAAGTAATTCAGTTGAGACTTTGGCCTAAGAGTCTGAAGACAGAGATTGCTAGTTTGGGATCTTCTGTTTCCCAAACAATGTTTGTCATCCTTAAAGTTGTACAAGAGAAGACATAAGATAGACATGAAAATCTACAAAATAGAGCTGCACTATTTTAATCCAATTATGAGTAAGAAAATCTTGTGGGTTTGAAGTATTAATTCTGTACCAAATACACAATACTGAACTGCCAGGAAAAAAAATTATTCATTAATAAAAAGAAGAAAAAGTTTTTAGCTATTCTGTACAGTAACTGTTAACAGTGATATTTGAATCCAGTCCCCTAAAAATGAAATAAAAAAAGATTAGTATACTCTCAAGCAAAAGTGTTTTGGGCGGTCAATGCTATGTCACTATTCAGTGAGCTGGAGGTCAGAGGCTGCATTTATGCTGTGTGACTTCATCACTTGCTGCTGACTAATCACAGATTATGTATGTGAAATGTATACATTTGCGATGCGTTCTTTAAACCTTGGGGTTTAAAGTGGCACCCCGGTATCTTGCTGGTCCTCTGTTTTTCTGGCTATCGCCAGTTACTGGTGCTGTTGCTATCTCTGTTCCACCTAGGCCATGTAGCTGAAATTCAGGTACTCCACAGAACATGGTGGGAGAGGGGACATAGGCCATGTGTTGATAGATCTCACTGCCTAGGTTTAGAAGTTCACCACACCTGTAGATGCCATGGATGTCTTGTTACCAAGATAGGTTAAAATCACTGGACGGATCAAGGTTGAAGTACAAATAAAAGTATTTATCTATGATATTCAGCACCGCTGGCAAAACAAAAGATGAGCAGCAGTTTATCTGCTTATACTAAAGCTGAAGCAGAAAGGTCTCTGTTACCCAGCTGGCTTGCTGCCTTGATAAAGTGACTGTTGGGCATTTGCTCGCCTTGCATGCTTTATGTTTCTGCTCATATCAATTAAACAGCCCTTCTTCATTAGAGAGCCTCCACCAGAGAACACTCTGTCTACATGGAGCCTCTTACTTAGGTCAGTTTCTAGGCAACAAAACAAGCAAACAGGAGAAACCCTGTGGAAATCCAAACTTAAAATGTTTCAGAAACTCTTTGCTCTTCTTGCCTTCAGAAGCACTTTCTAAGCAAAAGTGTTGCTCAATACTTAAAAAGATGCTTTACAAACAGAGTGTGATTTCCAAAGATCCATCAGTCCTAACGAGATGATGTTGTGTTTTGTTAGTTTGGGATTCAGGGAACGAGACAGTATTTTATAAAGTATGTCAACTAGGGAGCTGTCAGTCGCATAAGCTGAAGCTGTCTGCCCAATTTTATTCTACACAGAAATGGAACTAAACTAGTTTTAATCAAGTACAAGTTTTTCATACAGAGTGACCTCGTGGGTTGAGACGGGCGGTGGGAACATGCTAGCCAGACTGGCTTTGGCATAGGTGCATCAGCAGCGATCGGGGGGGCTGCCCGATGAGCTTTTGAAGGGGAGTGATGGAGTCAGCAAATTCGCAGGGGCCGCATTCTTTGCGATGGCTAGTGATGCCTAACGGACTTACAAATAGCAACAGAGCGCCTTTAAATACGCGTTTTAGAAATGTTGGGCTAAGTTGTGGCTATGTATTTATCGTGGCATGAGATTAAGCTAAAATGCAATGTGCCTTAAAGAGAAATTAACATTTAGTGCAATACAAAGCAAAACCCATGGGGAATAAAGCCATTAAACTTACCGGTTTCGTTCCTGCTTTGTAAATGGCAGGCTGTTTGCTTCGAGAGGGAGCAGAATGTGTTACAGGCCCAGAGCCTGCCATCATACAGCTGTGGCACAGACTTTTGAGTTAAAGCACTAGCATACCTTCTGGATGAAGTAGAACCAACCATCTTACAGGTTGTGGAACTGCCTTTTCTTGTAATACAGAATTCAAAGTAGGTCCCAGCCATAAATTGTGATATTACCATGGGGAAAAAAGTTAATACTTTACCAGGAATCTTCGAGTTCCTAAATAATGGAGTTACTCACTTGGTGAACCAGTCTGTTCTTTACTGCTTTTCATACACTGGCTCAAAACCCAGACTATAGCCTCAGAGCCTGTGGAATCCAGACCCGACGACGTCCTCTGAGCCTGCTTTGAGCCATTCTTTCGCATGTGTTTACTTGCAACTGTTTGATGTGAATTTCTAGAATGTGTTGAGGTGGAGGAGGCAACCTAATGCCCTCCTTAGGAAAAAAGAGACACATCTTCCATATGATCTTAGGAAAAAAAAAACCCCACACAACACCACAACAATGCACCAGAATGAACCCAGGAACCTGTAGTAGGAATGTCATCAGCAGACCAGCCTGCATAAAAGCCATAAGAAAGCCATGGGAAGCACAAATGCTTCCTGTTCCTCTTCAGTAAAGCAACTGTGATCATCTTCCTTTCCTGATGCAAAACTGAAACTTGTTTTAGTAACAGGTTTGGTGAACAATTCCTTCAGTTGCACTTCCTTTCAAGTAACTTCCTGTTTGTTTTTCCTTGGAAACTTCTATTTTGACATCTAGCTGCTGAGTCCCACCTAGCTTTGTGCCTCTTCTTTTCACATTCCCCACCTATGTGTTTTTCATTTCCCCACTAGTTTTTCAGCCTAGTCTCTTGCACCTTTTCCTTCTGTGCCTAGCCCACCTTCCTTTTCTCTACTTTTTACTGCTTTGCACCTGGCCACAGACAAATAGAGAGAATCAGGTTGCCAGCACAAGCCAGACCTAAGAAGGCCTCCAAGTCTGGCCCCCAGTACCGCCCAGACACAAGCACCCTCGCCAGCGCTAGGATGGGGGGACGAGAGGGCAGCCTACACCACTGCCACCACTCCAGAACTGGGAGCAGGTGAGGTGTGCCATGGCAAGGAGGTGCGGTGTCGGGACGGAAACTGGAATCGAATTCGATGGGCCAGCTCTTTTCCAAAGTCACTCCAGTCAAAGCCAGCAAGGAATCGGGCAGACCCTCAGGTTGCAGACATGACAGTCCCTGCACTGGCCACCCTAACCATGCCACCGTAGGTTCTTGATTTTTCCACATCCTGAAGTTCCTCCTCTCCATCCATTTCTTCTGCATTTGTATCTCCTTAGGAAAAGGTAGTCACCTCCTGGGAACAGGGACAGCCTGGGAAAGAGGGTCCAGACCTGCTCCTTCTGTCAGCTTTGGGAGGAGCAGGGGAGCCAGCGGCTGCCTCTGTGCTGTACAAGCCCCTGCTAGTTGAAGCAGCACTGCTCAATATGTTTGCAACAAAAATTAATGGCCTTATGGGCAGCCACAGCACAGACTAAACTTGATTTTCTTGATTTGTTAAATGACCTGAAGTCTTAAATTTGTGAGTATGAGGTAGCTAACAGTCCTCTTTAAGCAAGCATGTTGGGTAAAGAGCTTTTTTTTTTGTTGTTTGTATTTCCATATATTAGATTCCAAAATCTCAACGCAGTCAAATTCTGCCACTTTTGGCACGAAATATTAAGACTTACTGAGGTAAGACCACACAAAGCAAGTTAATGCTCTAAAATAGGGGCAAAGGGACTTGCCTCTACTTTACGTTATCATATGCTTATTAATTGCGTGCTGCAACTAAAGAAGAGTGACATTTAAAAGCAGACAGCACAAACCGGGGGTAAGAGAAACTGTTTCCTGGGGAGAAGATTATTCTTCTACAATCTGGTAGTGCCACTGTGAAGTCAGCTTAGGGTGGGGTGTTTTTTGGGGGACATTTGGTTGTGGTTTGTGTTTCTTCTTATCGTTTTTATTTTTAAGTAAGGAATGAAGAAGTGCAGAATTCTGACCTTTATGACATAAGCACATTTAGTCCTCAGCTCAGGCTACAAATTGCCTATTCCAACCAAGAAACATTCAGCTAAATGGGGGGCAGAAAATAGAACTGACAAAGCAGTCGTAGGTGGAAGGTACAGCACTAGAGCATATGCACAGAAATCAGTCACTGCTTCACTGTGTGTGCAAGATTTAAGTTTCATAAAGCAGGTTTACTATTGGAATAAATAGTTCTAAACTTTGACTCCAGTAATAAAGGAACTGAAGTTTAGTTTTATTCAGCATGCTTTCCTGTTTATCATTCATTCTACAACAACTGTGTATCCCTCTTGGACTTGAAGTGTTGTTTAACATCTAAGAATGTCCGGTAAATACGCCCTGAATGGCTGTATTTGCTGTGTTTCCCTTGTTCCTCTTCACTGTAAAGCCAGGCAACATCAGAGATGGCAACAGCTTCATCACAAAGAAAAAAAAAATCCCCTAAGAATAATTTCCATAAACAATTTACTTCAAATATGCCAAGAGCTTGTGTCTGACCTTTCAGAGACAACTTCTTCCTTTGTCATCCCACTGCTCTCCAGAATGTTGCAACACACAGATGGAACCAATCCCTCCTTCCTCCCTTAACCTGCCCTCCCAGTCACGAGCCTTAAGGGATGTGTTACCCAGCAGAGAAGCTTGGTTTGTCCTCCTTCCCCAGTTAACCACCCCACCTTGCAACCAGACTTCCCTCTCCTCTTCTGGGACAGGGAGAAGGTCAGTTCTGAACAGCTGAATTTTCCAACTAACAAAGCTATGTCATGCAGCAGGCAACCAGAAGCAGATTACTAAGACAACTGTATTCAACTAAGCAGAGGGAAAAACCCCGCAGCTTCAGGTTAAGCATACCAATATGAAACCGACAACCTGATTGCTACCCTAGTTTAACAAAATCTTTAGAGGAAGTTTTGTATTGGTCTGAATCCCATGCCAAGAAACCAGAAAAAAAAAAAAACAGGCTTTGTTCAGAAAAGTACTGATTTTATTGACTCAAACTGTATTTACACAACACATTCATATGTTCAATATCTTACAGAACTCTGTAAAAAACTGACTAATAAAACTGCAGGAGCCAAACTGAGTTTCAGACTTCAGCCACTGAACCATGAGTACATTTTAAGATATTTAAGTGGGTGTCCAGTTTCACTGTCAACTTACATGGCAGTTCTCTGTAAACAAATTTTTTAAAATCAAAATGAAAGGTGGAGAGGAAAAGGGTCAGATGAAAGAGCTGACAGTTTTGCAAAGCTAGTACTTTGTAAGACCAGACTTTTGGCTAAGCATTCAACGATGCATTTTGTACGATTCTTTTTTTGGAAACAGGTCACATACAGGTATACTTTAGATGAATAATCAAAAAACTTCAGATTTTTTTTTAAGCTTACATAGATGTTTAAAAAAAGAGAGACCAGTGCCACAGAGTTTGTGCACGAAATCTGAACTGTTTCAAAGTTTGAGAGGCTCGGTTCTGTCATTCCACTGCAGCTCAAATCCAACATACGATTCTTCGGTTGACAAATGAAAGATGAGCGTCTCTTACCAGTGAACTGATGATACCACATATGTAAATTGGGAGCAGAATATCCTTATCTCATCACAAGAGATCACTCTTCCACCCATTTCTAATACAGTTTGGTTGAATAAATATTTTTTGTTGTTGTTTTGAAGTACAAACTAGGCAAGTTTGTTTCTCTTCCAGAGTGCAAGTCAACATCACTGCACGCTTTGCAGTTAAAATGGCATCCCTCCTGTGATCTGCCTAGCGACCTGTTCATCTGTTGTCTCCTCTTTCTCTTTTTCACGCTCTTTGTTCCAGTCTTTAAGGCCTTCTGGCAGTGAAGTATCCTCATCCAAACTGCCTGTACCTTCAACAAATTCTTCATAGGTAGACTTCTCTGCAAATGGTCTTGGGCCAAGCAAGTCTAGCATATCACTTTTATCAAGCACTTCCTTCTCCAGTAGGCGTAGGGCAACCTGGAATAGCAACGAGTTATGTCACACACAAAGCACCTAAGATGGCTCTCTTCCTTGGAAGAGTTTGTTAAGGCAGTTTGGGACCAAATTCAGCACTGATTAATTTTGACAGAAAAACCAGGTTGCTCAGAGTTCACTTAACACATAATTTTTGCTACCTAAATGCTCAAAGGGGAGAAAAATACCCTTTCTTTTAATCTTACTTTTAAGATTTGGCAAAGTTCCCTCCCTATAGGCTGCTGTTGCTGTCGTTGCTTTAGAACAGCAGTCTTTTGCTGCTGCCAAGAGCTCCTGAGGCAAGGTGTTAAGCTACAGATGAAACCAAGCGTTTCCTTCCTGTCAAACCAGATGGTTCAACAGGGCTGCTGTTAGGTTACAAGCTAACAAGCACCATAAAATACCAACGTGTACATTACTGCACAGGTGTGGTTTGTAACCTTCTTGGGCCAGTGAGCACATAGTTCAGCACAAACCATGTTCAGTGATCTTTTTGGGATGGTAACCTACACCACCACCAATTACTGAATCCACACAAACCTGTTGTCTTGCCTATCAGATGCCTACCCTGGAAAATTACCCTTTTGCTGTACTGGGCTTTCTGGCCTGGAGGAAGAGAATACGCACAGGGGTAATCTCAGCTGCAGCGAGGCAGATCAGAAGCAGCCAAGGGGCAGGGAAGGAAGATGGTACAAAGATACTTTTTATTTAACATTCAAAAGGCATTCACAGAAAGGAAGCTGTACATATTTCCCTTCCTAGAGAGCTTCCTTCAGCCTAATGAATTGGAATCCTGGTATTTCATGTTTGGGTTTTTTTAAGTTTCATACTTGTCTAGTACATCTACTAAAGCCTACTTCAATAGACAACTCTTCCCTCCAACTTTCCAAATGAATATTGACCATACAAGGGGGGAGGGATGTTAAATCATGTTTGTGAGAACCTCAGAGGTGTTCCAACACAAAAGAAGATAACTATTTACTTATTTAAGTCTTATAACTCCCAAGATTACATTGAATAGTTTTTGAGCAAACTTCCTCATATACTTACACAGTCACTATTTTTAATCTATTCAGTTCAGTTCAGATTCTGGCTTACCAGCTGGAACTTGGCGGCTGAAAATATTGTAATGCTCACCTTCTCCACTTCTGCTTTCTTCTCAGTTAGAAGACTTAATGTCCTGTCATAAGCAATGTTAATTAGCGACCGTACTTCTTCATCTATCAATCTGGCCGTTGCCTCACTGTATGGTTTCTCTAATACCATGTCTCCTTGACGAGGGAGATCAAAGGAAATCTGCCCTACTTTTTCATTCATACCAAACTGAACAATCTGAAGAAAAAAGAAGAAAAAGAAAAAAATCAAATATA
>Ga0181612_182850_pt1 | contig 11267 bp, 7 predicted proteins | sample HoacroProtozoa21_FD_119630 | JGI IMG/M metagenome (GOLD analysis project Ga0181612, IMG submission 119630) | Hoatzin crop microbial communities from Cojedes, Venezuel. Combined Assembly of Gp0051906, Gp0051904, Gp0051908 | reverse complement strand
TGTGGAGTCTCCTTCTCTGGAGATATTCAAGACCCGCCTGGACAAGGTCCTGTGCAGCCTACTGTAGGTGACCCTGCTTTGGCGGGGGGGGGGGGCTAGATGACCCACAGAGGTCCCTTCCAACCCCTACTATTCTGTGATTCTGTGATTCTGTATTCTTTTTTCTTTTGAGCCAGATACTTCTATTCTCCCCCATAGAAACTTTCCAGCTTTACTGTCACTGGAAGGACAGAAGGTAATGCCACCAGTCTTAGTCAGACTAAGAAAGTGATCTGCTGTGGCCATACAGACTAAATCATACAGTGTACCCACTGTTTTCTCCATCACACAAGTTTGATGGGAGTATCTGTTCCTGAAAAAAAGTGAAGTCATCACAGTTTAGCTCATTGAGGACTAGCTTCCTTGTACCTTGCTAACAGTTTTAGGGAAAAAATAGGCACAGCTAGAGACTCCTACTTTGGCACTGCACAGCACAGCACCAAAAGCCTAAATTTGCATCACCACATTTATGTGAGAGGAGGGAGTGGAACTGGAGGTAGAAATTCCTCAGTATGGTCTGTGCCTTAGAGAGTGTCACATTAACACACACTGTGACAGGTCCACCCTTGGGTGACAGGACACCGGGCATGTCATCACCTTCAGTCATTTTTCATAAGTGTTACCGAATCTTCCTACTGTGATCTGTTCAGCTAAAAAAACAAACCCAAAAGCCAACAAAACAAGAAACCACTTGCTTATTATCTTCGCTTCTTTCACAGACTTTTCTACTTCTTCTGGTGCCACATGCTCTGCAATAGTACACAAAACGTTAACAAATGTCCACTGTACCAGTTTAGCTCATGTAGCACAGTTTCCTCTCCAGTGAACCTGAAGATTTTTATCTGATGCAACACAGCACCAGAAGACTACAAGAGCGAAGAAAATGCAGTATGTGGCTGTCCTGCAGGAGAAAACGCCTTTGCAGAGGCAGAACAGGTTTGCGGTCCCCAGCCCCTAACCAGCGGGACTGCCGCTCCACCTGCTGGACATCTCACCCAGGGCTGCGTGCCATTTGCAGCACTCCAGAGCGCTTGGCTGTTTTCATCTAAGCCAGACAGATTTTCAATATGATCTTTAATAAGAGAGGAAATAGGTCAATACTGAAGGCTTTTGAGCATACCACCAGTGGTAAGAATGCAGAATCTGGCAAGCAGAAGCACACGGGGTCTGCAGTTCAGTGTCGCACACCGATAGCTCTCGCTATGAAAGAGCACTCACTTGGCCAGCTTGTTCCAAATGCTCACACCCATCCCAGAGGCCTGTCAGCCATGCCATTGCACTCCTCTTCCACTGCAAACACACTGTTAAATTCTAAGCTAGTTCCCCACCCCAAAACAAATAATTTAGACTAGAGCTGTTCCATTCCCCTTGACACTTCAGGAAATTAATTGCAAATAATGCCTTTTTAGGACTGGGATAAGCACTGGCAATGCGACTGTACTGCCAAGAAGCAAAATGGCTCAAAGATAAGTCAGACATGTGGCACTGTGCATAAAGACAAACCATAAAGTTTCTCAGCCTGTTTAGGATTCTGTTGGTTATTCTAGGAAATGTTAGGAAAGCAAGTGACCTCTGCTTTTCAAAGGAACATTGTGTTCCTAAATAATAAAATGCTCGAAAACCTGCCTCCATTCCCATCTCTCGATTACTCACTTGCAAAAATACCAGAATTTTGTGTATAAATATTTAGCCTCAAGTATGCAATGTTGACCTCATTCGATCCACCTAGACTTTTCTGTTGATCTTACATTTTTGTTGCTGGTGAGGTTTTTATATCTGGTTTTAGCTTAGTTCAAGATGCCTCCTTTGGTCACATCTTCCACATCATGTGGGCTATAACAGATCATGGAACCCGGGTTTGCACAAACCCAGCTTTTTAAAAGGGTAACCTAACCTACAGTTATTAACTGCAATGCCGTAACAGAAGCATCCCAAAAAACTCCTCTTTGCTGAGCTCCAGAAACAAAACGAAAAGACAGTCTAATACTCTTCACTCATCCTAATGGCATTTCTGTTACTGAACGACAACGTATGACTGATGGTACTTTAGAAATACTCCAGTCTAGGCTGAGCTACAGGAGCCATATAGGCATGTAACAAACTGCTTCTCTTTAAGACACTTGAACAGCTTTTCCCGCAATAAAGTGTCCATATACTGAAGTAATTAATAGTTGTTTTCACACGTTTGTTGCTTTTGTAGTAGTATCACCGTATATCAACCTTTGGAATCAGAAGCAGTAGAGACAAAAGTCTGCAGGATTGAGCAGAGCAGAAGAGTATCAATCATTTCATTATTATATAACACTGTTTCCCCTGTCCCTATCAAACAGGGACGTGACAGACTTTCAAAAGAAAAGCTGCAAACCTAACTTTACCCAAGTAAAATGCCTATTATTTGTAAATTTAACATGAGGATATAATATTTAGTGCTTCCAGGAAATTGAAGGGTTTTTACATAACAACATCACTGTTTCAAATTTCTCATTTTGTATACTTCTTCCACTTTCATCGTTCATAGCAATCTCCATCTCTTTGTATTCAGCAGAATCCCCACAGACACAAGTATCAGAAAGCAGAAGGAAAAAAGAAAAAAAAAAAAGATTAACTACATTTCTTCATGAAAGGACAAAACACTTGCCTTTTAGAGAAAAAGGGTCAAAATTACAAATGCCTCAGTAAGCTTTCATGATTATTCAATCATTTTAATGTAACTTGGAAACTACTTCAAGAAGAAATCATGCAAAATGAATCGGAATTTTTTTAAAAAGCTGCAGGATGTAAAACTGATGGTATAATAGGAGATCATTATACCTTTCTCAGACAGCATTATTGGAACAGAAAATGTGTAGAGATTTAGTTAAATAAAGCAGGTGGGTGAAATTTCAGAAGCAGTTGGCTTTACTGTGAAGCAGTAATTTAGAACAATGGACTGCCTGTCAGCTCTTGTTATTCAGTGGGGTTCAGAAAGTGCCTAGTGCCACCTATTATGACAGCACTTTAGGCTGAGCTTTAACATCATATATCAAAAAAAAAAAGAAGTCAGACAGTTACATTACAGTACAATTTGTACAACCCCCTTCACTGTCACCAACATGTATGATGGCCTCAGTCACAGAAAGCCAGCGGGGCCTTTTTGCTTAGTGAGAAAAAGACAAAAATTGAGATCCTTACACCAGCACAACAACTAAGCATAATTCCTTATCTATCAATTGTGCCACAACATTAGTCTGAAACAAGCAGAGCTGCAACACAGCAGCAAGATGAATGTACTAGACTGACAGTTTAAGACAGTGGCTACTAAGTCCTTTATTGCTCAGAATCACTAATGCCCTCCAGTATTTTCCAGGAGATGTTTTCATACATATATAGCCATATAAGGGACTAGTCTTTGTCATTTTCTCCGTTTTCGAGCAGTGGAGGAAGGATGCAGCTGGAATCTCTTTACTGAGCTGATCACAATCCAGGAACAACTCTGTTGTCTACACTTCCCATTCTCACCGTGTAATGTAGCACAACAGGTATGTGAGCTTTTGTAGTGCAAGCTCTGGGAAGGTGCATCAATGCCCTTTTCTGGAGTTAGTCACTGGCAAATCCCATGCTTAAAAGTAGCCTACCAACACATCCAGCACAGGGTTTGTGGTGCCCTATGCCACTCTCTCAATTCAGACTAACTACAGAATTTGGGGGAGTGTATTCCCTGAATTTGTGGTTTTGTTCCAAGGAAGAACTTCAACGAGCCTTCAGGGAGCTGGTGATGTGCCTGTCCAGAGCAGACTGACAGAAGATATGGCTAATTTCATGGTAATTCTGAGTTAGTGAATGGGACATGTAGGTAAGAAAGCACAAACAAAAGGGCACGTGCATGTATACAAACAGAGAGGAACATTTATTTAAATTTTAAAAAGCTCTCAGCATGAAGTACACAAACATGGGACACTGACTGACTGCCTTGTCGACAGAGCTTTTTTTTTTTTTTTTTAATCTAAGAGAGTCATCGGGTCACACTGAACATCTCTACATGCTACATTAGTTTACTTAAGCACTGAGTTATACCAGTAATATACTTTGGACTAGTATTAAATATAATCCTTAAATATCAATACTTGCAGCAACTATTCACACTCGACAAATTGAAGTTAACCAGGCATATCAGCCTTGCTACTCAGAAACACAGACCTTTAATACACCTTATCAGCTTTGAAAGCACAGAAAGATGCAGATGTCTGCCACAGCAATTGTTTACTTCTCTCTTCACTAAGGTATACACGAGCAAGAAATTACACAAAAAAAACCCCAAACACCTAGAACTCCATTAACGCAAATTGCTTAAGTACTGACTTAGAAAAAACTGTGTTTTTATACATAGTTATTTTTGCCAACCTTGTTACAGTTCATGTATCTAAAAATTAATCACCAAAAGTGCAATTCTAGACAGCACAAAGGATATTGGAAAAGGTTAAAAAGAGGTTATTTCTTTTATGTACTTCCATCTCTTAAACCTAAACCCCCACAATTTATACGTGAAGTTCAAATAAATACTTCTTCACACAAATTATATCTGTGCAAGGTGAAATTAAAACTTTTAGTAGTTATATGCTCTGCTCTACATTCAGAATTTGGCAATTTAAAACACTCCTCCAGAGTCTAGTTAGTTATCTTTCTTTCCGTCTGCTTAAATTCAACTGTTGCTACTCATGAAGTATAAACACTCCAGAAAGCCCTTTTATCTTCAAAAATTATCATATCCCAAATATAAAAAAAAGTTTACATATCATTAAAGTAGGTGAAAAGAAACTGACAATTTTAACCACTCCAGTCACCATTGGCATACCGATATTTACTATGACATTGACTTACGTAGTTAGTGAATTTTATTACAAGAGACAAAGAGCGCCTTGGCAATAGCTACTTCTAAATATTAAAGAACAATTCTTACTGCCTGCTTCCCTAACATTGTAGCAAAAGACTTTTTGCAGCACAGCAGCCACCAATAATTTTCTTACCTGAAGTCCAACATTGTCTGCCTGTCCTCCTTTAACTAACTGGGAGATGAAGAGGCCACAGCTGAATTCCACTCCACCTCTCACACTTATTCCAAGTCCTTCAGGATGCAAACGATCCAATCTCACCTCTTTCAGCTTTCTGCAAAAATGAAAGATACTGGACTGTTCAGCTGTGTAACGCTTTGTGGCAATAATGCTTCATATGAAAGTTACACATTATTTCTCTTTCAACTTCAGGCATGAAAAAAACCAGGTTGACTGAAGTTTGAACGGATGTGTGTTAGCTACAGCTGTCAAGTATATTTCATAAGAAAAGACATCTGCAATCATTGAAGCTGTCTGCTTCTAGAGCGTTAGAACTATCAGAATTTTTTTGTTATTAAATGCAGGAAAAATGAGAAAAGACTGTTTCAACTAGAAAGCATTATTTTTTACCCCTCTACCCTGCTTCTACTACTTTGCAAACAATTTCAGGTAGCTCAAAACTGTACTTCCAGAAAATACAGCAACAGTAAAAAAACTATGCCCAGCTCTACACAGGTGACCAATATTTCATTTGCAATTTATCTGAAAACTCATTCAGCATTTCCTGCTTGCATTTAAGTTAGCTGCATTGTTCTGCATTCGCTTACCGTGATCTTTTGGGTGTAAGCTGATCATATTCAACCTGGTGTTTTAATGGGATAAGTGGGCGGATAGCATCAAATAGAGGCAATCTGCTTGGTTCATTAATCACGAGTTTTAGGTCCCCCACAAGCACTGGGAGATTCATAGATCTACAAAAACACAGTGAGAAAACAAGCACAGGTAATCAACACACCAACACAACGCATCATTTAATAACTTGCTGTACATGTGGCTTCAAAACTTGCATGTCCCTTCAACCTACTAAAAAAGTTGTTTATGTAAATATTGGTTTAACCAAATCAAGACAGCCTCTGAGAAAGCAAGCTTTCTCTAAGCAAAGAGGAGTAACAACCACCTACTTCAAAGTAACTGACATGTCCTATATATTGCCCTTATCTTTCAAGGTCGCTCTCATTGCTTTTGTAGATGACATCTTTAATTTCATTCTCAGAGTCCCCCAAAGATCTATGGAACTGTTTGGCAATAACTTTCCAGATAGATATACCTCCCTACTAGACTTCCGTTTCCTTACTTCTTAGCAACTCTTTCAGTGAATCTAGGCTACAAACTCCTTCCTTTCCTGAACTTAGAGGACTGACAAACTGTTTTGATCCAGGAAAAAAAATCACAACACTCAGTAGCTAAAGCAAAGGCTGGGTTTAAGTTGTTTTTGGGTTTTTTTAATCAAATCAAGATTGAAGGGCCATCAACAAATAAATAAAAATCTACAGAAGTTAAACTGCTGTGAACATCTGTTTTGAGAGAGCTATGCAAAGTAGTCTCCCTGATATTGTCAACACTGAGATAGTTACAGGTCTAGAAAACACACTTCATCACCCAGCTGCAAGAGTGGAGTAACAGGTCCCTAAGGTTCAGTGGAGCTATTCCTACACAACTTCTAGTTAAACTTTGTCTAGATTATTTGCTGTTCCCTTTCTAGTATTTTACATTCCCCAGCATACAATGTTTCTGAGGCGTATGCACTGAAAATGCACATCAGGAATACATACTACACGGGATTAGAGGTCAAATACTTTCACAAATGCTGTTCACAGCAAAGCAGACGTTAAATGTTAACTCCAACAGCAATTGCACCTATTTTTTCCCTGGAATATTTCATAATGCATTCTAAAAAAGTGATACATGATCAACATATGTTGAGAGAGATATTGGAAATTTTGCTCGTCATTGCAATTTTGGAAATTGAAGAAAAGTTACTATATGCATTGTTAATTTTGTAACTGCAAGAAGATTTTAAATAATTAAGAGCTACTGAATCAACCAGCTTTCCAAACAACAGTCTTTATGAATGGAAAAGCAATTAGACAGACCTGAGTGAAACCGAATCAGATATGCAGCTGAATACACCTATAACTATAGCTCAGTGCAAACATCAGATGGAAACATCTACATTTCACTCAGCTGAGGTGGTATTAAGATATGAATAGAAACAATGTCTATCAAAGCCACCTGTCTACGATGAGTGGAAAATACATTCTCATCTTCTCTGAAAAACAATGGATCAGACGCTGGTCATCTTTGCAATGATATAGGTCCTAAGCAACTGGTTTAAATCAGTTCAGCAAAAGGATTCGCAATAGGCCTATCATCTTACCATTTTTTCCCATTACATCGTAATAAACCAGAGTTGTTAAACATGCCAAACAGATTCCCAGATTAAATTTTTTCGGATAAAACAGTTGCAAATTTTTATCTGAATAGTTAGCAAAAATATTTGGAAAGTAAACTCAGTGAAAACCTCTGCTGCAAATAAATAAGTATTATTTGGAAATATTAGATGATCCACAGAGGTCCCTTCCAAGCCCTACCATTCTGTGATTCTTCCCATTTCCCAAGAACAGTTTTATCATCAAACTGCTTCCCCCCCAATACGAATCATTCCTTGTCTGCAGGATATACTGTAAAAGTATAAGACTTCATTAAACAGAATAATAACTATTACTTCAACTACTTTTCTAGTAGCATATAGAAAGGCCACTTAAAATCTTGAATATTCACTCTTTACATTTAAAAACATTAGCAAAAATCTACACAAACATATATAAAGCTAGATCTTACTGGTGGTACATTCGCAGCACATCATAAAGGTAATCCTTCTCCGCTTCATTGTCAATTAGTAGATTAACCTGAAAACCCAAGGACATTATTGTAAATGTCTGACTAAATAGCCACAAATATTGAACATACGCGGCTTTCACAAATTCGTAAGCCATAGAGCAAAGATTTCAATAGGGAAAGACTTTCTTGTTTTTTTTAGAGAAACATTTTTGCAATAGAGTTACCTCACAATGTGAAGATTATAACAAGACTTTCTGAAATTAGTATTACAACAATTGGACAAGGTGGTAAATACAGACATATTTAGTATGCTAGACTTCCCCTCAGCAGTAATATTATAATAACATCATATTTGCCTTACCTGGTAATCACTATATTGTTGAATAAATGTTTTCAGAAACCTTTTTGGCCATTCATTCATATAGCACATGCTGCCACAGATAAAATCACCACACTGAGATGAATATAATCTATGTTCTGTCATCCAAACCACAGATTTCAGGATTTCACTTCTAACATTATGCAAACTGCTACACTTCTGTTTCTCTTCTCTCCAGCTCTTAACTGATACAACTTGCTAGTTATTCTTTCCTCCCCCACTAATAGTAGCTTTACTTAAACCAGTGTCATATTACTATGCCTGCTCTTAGAGAATTACAGTAAAATAAAGCAAAAAAAAAAACAACCACCAAGAATTCTCCTGTGAGGAGTCCAATTTACATTCAGCAACAGCAAGACCCCCACTGATCTTATTTGCAGTGAAAGGTCATATCACATTAGTTTTACAGTTGGACAAGCTTAATGTTTAGGAAAACAATTTACAACTGACCTAAAGGCTAATATTACTGTGACGTGAAGCCTGAGAACCAATTTGCATGCCTAAAGAAAGACCCTTCCTTCTAGGTTTGCAATGGTTTGCATTATATTCTAAACTAAATATATGCTTCATATTTCCTTGGTCCTTTTTGGGTCTCTAAAGCCAGCAAGACTCCACATAGAGGTGGTTTTCCATTACTTGTCTCCTCTGGAAAAAGACACTTTCAAAACACCTAAAGGCCAAGATGTTACACGCAGAACAAGATTGCTTGACAGTAATGCTAGAGAGTAAAACAATTTATTCACATTGAATTTTAAAACACAGAAAGAAAAGTCTGCCTTAAAAGCAAATAAAATCATTGCAATCAAAACTGACTGGTTCACCAGTACCGTACACAGACTCAGGGAAAGGTGATACGTGTAAACTTAAGTCCAACACCCCTTTTTCCCTTCCCCATCAGGAAAAATACAACGTATAAATCAGCTTCAGTTCTGATATAAAAAACTCAATCCCTAGTGCTAGCTAAGGTACTCTATGAGTGGTGTCTCATGAAGAATGTTAAATGTCTAAGCACATCAAGAAGCAAAATCATCATCATCTCTTCTGACTGGGAAAGCAACTAGTAACAACCTTACATTTTTCTTCTGATACGCTAGTTGATGGACATATTCCCACTCCCTCTCAGGAACTGGAGCTCCATATCTAAATTCTGCCATTTCTTCTCACACAACATTCAGTCTTCATGTTTGCTTCCTGCACTTCCCATGCTGCACCAGCAAATTCCTCATCCTTTGGCAAAAACAACCACCCAAGTGACTTCTTATATATTCAAAATGTTGCAGCTGGGTTAATCTTCCTGGGCCATTTCTCTAATTAGGTCATTCTTCTGTTGCCTTCTATTCTACCAATTATCACTTCATTGTAGTCACCTGCACCTCTTACCATTTTCCTAATTCATTACCTACTTGGGACAGAGTCTTACTGTAGACATGCACTTCACCTAGGCTCATTAACAGCTTCTGAGAGCTGACTTTAATTTCATAAATCCTGAAAGATCATGTCACTGCATGTTGAGAAAAAAAAAATCAGTGGTGACAGAGTGTAACTCAGATCAGAAAATTATTTTAGTATCTCTCTTTTTTCTTAGTAATTGTGGAGATATGGATAGATGATTTCACATCTTTTAAACCAAGAATATTGAAAAAAACATTTGGACAGAGTCCTGGGCTACCTGCTCCAGGTGGCCCTGCTTGAGCAGGGGAGTTGGAGTAGATGACCTCAGGAGGTTGCTTCCAACCTCAACTTATCTACAATTATTTACGAGTATCTTCATAGTAGTTGTGTAATATATGATCCTAGAACACAAACAAAGAGTTGCTTATGCTCTGTTTCTCACTGTGTAAATTGCACTGTTTTGCATAGAAACTAATAAGGAGTCATCACAAAAATGACACCTACATACGAAAGAAAAATAAAATCTGGCAACAAATTTATATAAGTTTATTCAGCAGAATAGAAAATGTGGGGGGAAAAAAGCACTTCTTGATGTGGAAAGAGTTCAGATTACAGTAATGCACTACAGTAGCACTAGCCCAATCCATCAGCTTTCAAAGAATAATTTCCAATGAAGCTACAGAGCCCTTGAAAAACTATTCAGGAAAATGGAAGAACTAGTCAATATATTTGCACATATTATATATTGTGCATTGCTGCTTAGCTGATAGGGAGAACTGATTAAAATTACTAAGGAAAAAAATAGTATGGAAGTGGCAAATAATTGTGGAAACTCAGATCCTATGGCTGTGCATTTTCACTATTCTGACACAGAAAAAGTATCAAAGATATTAAAATTGCCACAGAGGCTACTAGAAGCACAGTGATACAAAATAATTTAAATAAAAGACCTGTTCCAGTATTCTCTAACTCAAAGTTTTCATTCAGACATGCATCCTACTTATTTGCACCGACAAACGCTGACAATAAATCTTACATTATCAGGGTTGGGACTAGAATGATTTATGAATTATAGCAGCAATGAAAGGGAAAAGGTTTAAAGTTCAAGATGGCAACCACGCACCTAGAAACCAGAGTCTTTCTAGATACGTTGCACAATCCCCTGTGGAGTTATACAGTAACAGGCAGCAAGGCAGAAATAACCTGCCAGATGGCTACAGTCATCACTATGGAGTATCCAGGTCTGTCATGGTTTTGAACTTCAGTTTGTCATAGAGGGTTTTTTTTTTTGCAGCCCCTCTACTTCATCCTAACAACTCCATAGTGAATGGCTTTATTACCTGGCAATACTTCTATAAAACACAACGTTACACCACTTCGGAGAAATTCCATTCCCTACATGATAAAAACAAAACCAAAAAAAAAGAAACCAAACCAGCCACAACCTCCCCCACAAAACAGTACTGAAAACTTTAGTCGGAGAGAGTCCTAAATGGCTACGCAAAAACACGTCTTCAACGTCGAAAGGATTTTCCCCTCCTTTCCTCGAACAGGGCTTTCTGAACTTCCTCTGCCCATACCCTTCCGAGCTCTGCCGAGCACTCATTTCACGGGGTAAACGGCGAAACGCCGTGCCAGGCGGGGCGGGAGGCTCCCTGTGCCGAGCGCCCTTGCACACGACGGTTCCGGGCCCCGCACCCGGTCCCCGCACACGACGGCTCCGGGCCCCGCGGACGCACCGAGGAACC
>Ga0181612_154244_pt1 | contig 11267 bp, 10 predicted proteins | sample HoacroProtozoa21_FD_119630 | JGI IMG/M metagenome (GOLD analysis project Ga0181612, IMG submission 119630) | Hoatzin crop microbial communities from Cojedes, Venezuel. Combined Assembly of Gp0051906, Gp0051904, Gp0051908 | reverse complement strand
CTGGTACCCTTGGCAATCAGCTAGCCCCCCTTTCCCCACCACCCCTACGCCCCAGCATCTGCCTCCCACAGAATCTGTTCTGTGTACTGGCATTTCTCACTGGGGCTCCAAGAATCCGTCAAACACTGGGCTCTTACAGCCCCAGGTGCTAATGCGCATACGCATTCCTTAACAACACAGTTACTCCTTCCCTCGATCTGGTCCTAGAGGAATTGGAGAGGCTTGGCCAGATTAAGTGTTCTGTTCTTGGAAGAGTAGGGGAGCACCTGTCCAGTAGCTGTAGGCAGTCAGGTTAAGGTGAGAGGGAGGTAGGGGAGCAAAGGGCATGATCTCTTAAATCAAGGGAACTGTGGTCTCGCTTGCAGGATGGGCTGGTCTTTAACTTCCCTAGCTTTTGCCCCTCTGGCTTTCTCATCGCCGTGTTTCATTTAATTCTGTTTTCTGCTTAGCCACACCTCCACACACCTAGCATCCCAAGTCCCACCTCTAGCCACTATCAGATCTACCTCCTTTAGCCATGCTGCCCTCTCCTCACAATTTCTTCTTTCTTTTTATCTAACACCTTTTTAGTTCTCCCACCTCTGCATACACTGAATTTCACAGCACTGAAAAGCCAAGGTAGAACTGTGCAAATTAGCCCCAAGGTCTGCCCTTTCCTACCATCTGTCTTTACCCACTGCTCATTCCCCTGTGTACCAAGAAGAAAGCTTCAACCAGAACATAGGGGAATTTCTTTTCAGGCAGAAATAGAAGTGCTGAGAGTGTAAGTGTTGCCATGTCATTGGGGCTGGCGGGTTGGAGACTCCAAGGACTAAGCTTTCAAGAACAAGAAGTCAGATGGGTGGATCAGTGGCCCCTTTCAATCTGGGTCTGCCATGGTCTCCTAATGCGACAGTCCTGACTCTTCTGGTTCACAAACAGCAAGATGGTGAACCTCTGGCTTTGAAAGCCCCAGAGCCTAGATGCAAAAGGGATGCCACTGTGTGAGAAACAAGAGCACTTAACTGAAACAAATTTATTCACATCAAGAACATTGTGGCTTTTTGGCGACTCCACATGGGCTACATGTACAGAGAAGCTAGCAGAAGTATTTCCATTTGATGTGCTGAGGCTCACTGTGGTGTACTACCAAATCTAGATCCTCTGTCTGATGCTGATGCCTGACAGAAGTTCTCCCTAGGGAGGGAGGAGCATCAGAGAGTCCTTGTGTCATCACCATGACTCTGCTTTTGTGAGCACCGCTCTGCTAGGAGACACAGAGAGTTCCTATTTTGTGTAAACAGCACTGGCTTAGCTCCTGCAAAGTAGAAGGAAGGATCATACTACGTACAGCCGTTTCCTTAGAGAGAGACAGTGCATGAGTTCTGTGGGAGGGTAGCCCTGCCAAAGTCAGTCCTATGCACCTGAACCAGACTTACTGTCCACATCAGAACAACTCATGCAAGTGCTAAGAGGTTGCTGGTGCTCTGCGAAGTGGATGTCACCTCATGGGAACACCTTAGCAGGCCCATGGTCACAGAGTCTGGGTGGAGCAGGCCCTGTCCAAATGCTTGCTGCAACATGGTGTGCCAGCAACATCAAAGTGGGGCTCTGCCCAAGCCCTTTGTGGGTATATTAATTCAAGCTAGAGTCAGCAATGTGGACAAACACGGCCTGCTCCGCACCTTGCAATTCAGTCAAACCTCTACATGGCTCTACCAGGATAACACCCTCCCCCTCAAATTGAAGGTCAAAATGCAGTTTTCTGTGGGAAGCCAGAGCTCAGGAAATGCGTTCCACTTTGCTCACTTGGATCAAAACTGCCCAGGAAGAGATTTTCTATTTGCCTCAAATCTGTTCAACATCTTTGCCAATCCCCCTCCACCCTCCCATCCTGAGAAGTGAAACAACATCTCCCTTCCCTGCACAGCACCCTCCCACCCCTCACCCGGCCTGCCATCAGTCCTCATGAACATCACAGTCAGTTTCGATGCTGTTGGAGCTGTTCGTTTCTGTCTTGATTTTTCACAAGTGATTATCAAAGTCAGAATTTGTCACCCACAGAATGAGAGGAAAATGAACCTTCAATCACAGATGCAGATCTACCTGCTAAGAAAGAAGCAGGGAGAAGGGAAGAGAGAGATGGGCAAGGGAAGGGAAAAGCAAGGAGAAGAAGAGCATGTTACAGCATGTTAAACAGAGAGAAGAAACAATGAACAAAGTGAGCAAGAATGAAGACAGGAAACACAGAGAGATGAGGAGGGGGAGCAGAGAGTGAAGAGGCTGACATGTGGAGACAAAGTCAGGCAGAGCAACCAAACCCAAGAGGGTAAAAGATAACATGAACAATGGAGGGGCAGGGTAGGAGAGATCACTATCTCTGGAGCTGAAGCAGTGAGATTTCCTCCTTCTCCTTCCCATCCCACCTGATCCAAACCCACTACCCTCATCTCTTCTGACTCCCAGCAGGACTGGTCCCTCTTTGGTGCTGTGAGGTTATTCTGCCTGCCCTTGAGCCTGTGCAGGGGCAAGGTAACTGCTGCGGTCTGGCTCTTCAGCAATGCCTTGTCCCTGTCACTGCGCTAAAGCATGCACACACACACACTCACACACAGTTACTCATGTGTCTCAGATGAGATGATAGTTATCACACATCCTCTTAGTCATCACTTAGCAAAGCTAAACACATTTAGTGCTTAATCTTTCTCATCAGTCAGGCCTTCCTTTGCCCCTCTATCTGCTGCTCTTCCCTGAATCTTCTCCATTTTCTCTCCATTTCAGATAATAAGCTGCCCAGCCAAGCAGAGCCCTTCAGAGAGAGGCCAGCAGCTCCCTGTTCCATGACTTGATACTTCTTTAAGGGCAACCATTTCCCTCTCTACCCGTCCCCCCCACTCCACTCTACCTCCTCCAAATAGCAGCTATGGATATTGTTCTGTAATTTTCTCTGCCCTTCCCCTTCTCTACTGTCCGTGCCAAGCCTTGCAATTTGCTTCCAGGTCCCTCGAAGTCTATTCTCCTTTAAAGAACCAGTTACTGGAATCAGATGAAGAGGGGATAATTTTGGGTTCTTGAGAATGATGTGTAAAAGTATATGTGCTTCTCTAAAATGAAAGGAAACTTGGGGCTAAGAAAAGTTTGACAACAAGAAGCCCATATACAAATAAAGCTCAAAGACAAAAACCACCAAGGATTCCAATTATAATTTAAAATTCATTCTGATAAGCATATCTCAGTTGCATGAACCCAAAGACCTTCCATTACACCACAGTATTTGTGGTGTCACATGCTTCACAAGATGTTTATCCACATATGCCTTCCAGTAGCTTCTAGAAATCTGTTTTCTTAGAGCCGTGCTACCAAACCTCTCCAGCAGTGCAGGTTGCAGCCCTGAAGCACCAAAGCCCAGCAGTGTCTTCCCAATTGATTGACTGGCTGTGTATCCACAACACAGTCAGATTTGGCTTTCTTCTAGCCCGAAGTGACCTGACAGATAGGGGCAGCAGGGTGAGGCATCTCACCACACACCTTACCTCAAAAGCTGTAACAGGACCAAGGGTTTATCAGGTACCCCAGAGAAATCATAGTGAGAGCTGTGGAAAAAAATCTACTTATTCATTGTATTGCATGAGCAATATAATGATCACCTCAATGGACTCCAGCACACAAACACAGAGATATGCTGGACTGTTCAGTCACATGCACATCCCCACTGGGAAGGCAGGGGAGAATCCAGGATAGGGGCGTGCATGTCTGGCAGGGATGAATAAAAAAGATGCTGCAGGTTAAATGATTGCTAAGGAGCCTGCATTTACTTGTGGATAGGATGGAGTATCTGAATGGATTTTGAATAAGTTCTGCTGCAAACTGATCGAATGTCCTTCAACCAGGTGGATTTAGCTGATGTCTTTCTTTAAAATGGTTCTAGGACAGTAATAACCTCCTGTATGCAGCATTAGTGGTCATCACCTACACATAGACATATACCACTTCCCGAAACAGAGGTATGTGAGAGAAGTTGTGTTTGAGAGGGCTAAAGAAAGCAGTGCAGGCCGATAAAAGGATGAGATAACAGACAGGAAGTACAAAAGCACTAATAACAGCCTGAAGAAAGTGTTTTGGTCAGCAAAGAAATAGCCTCCTAGTTTCTGACTTATGAAGGCAGCACTTTATACTTGCTTGGGAAACACAGGGTGTCCCCAGAGAACTTCCTAGATCCATCATTAATTCACCTCCTTAAAGCAAAACAAGATACAGGATCTTGAACTTCAGCCAACAACTTGAATCAAATAGATGTAACACAGCCTCGGGGCATAAGTCTACAGCAGGGATCCTGTAACGTATGTCTTCTACATGTCATTAGGTTCAACTCTTCTCACGTGCTTAGCTACCCCCAAGTGAGTGGCCAGGAGGGGGGCCTCTACTCTTTCTCTCCACCCCGCAAGCAGCGTGTGTGCGCACAACAGGTCAGCAGTAGCCAGGGAGCAGACACAGAGCTGCCTACATAGCCATCCTTGTCTTTGGATGAGCAGAGGAAAGAAGGAAAAGAAGACGACTAATATTTGGAGAGGATGGGAAGGAACTCACCCAGACCCTTGCTGTTTCTCTGTACACTGACTTTCCCATCCTCTACCTCCTGCTCCACTGTAGCCAGAGGGATGTTTTCCCTGTTGACTTCAGAGGCAGCGGGAGCCAGGCACTAATTAGGATCCAGTATGACAAAGCACAGAGTAGCCTAGCACTGCTAGACCACAGGCGCCTAGAGGCAAAGGAGGCAGTGCCTGCCTGAGGATCAGTTTCATTAAGATGAAGAACATCAAACAGCCTTCCCTGAACTGACACCCATCTGTCAAAGGAGCCTGCAAAGAAAGGCAGAGCTGACAGGGGCCCTAAGGAGAATCTCATTACGATGGTTTTACAGGGGCCTCTTGATGAGAGAGCTGTGGCGACTATCTGCTCCCTCCCATCGGGAATGGCTCGTGCCTGTCAGTTTGTTGTCTCCACTCTCAGAGGCTGATGGGGATGGACAGGTAATACTGACGGAGGTCACGGGTATGGGAATGTGACCAAGGAGGAGGCACTGGACTGAGGGAGAAGTGGTGGAGCAGAGAACCACAGAGCAAGTGCACAGAGGGAACATTCAAGGCACGCCTTGCTTTTTGGGTCCGAGGAGAGGGAGGTGCTGTGAAGGCCAGACAACTGCAGCAAACACCTCAGGCAGTGCTGGGCTGCCCAAGGGGACCCTGTTGGGAGTGAAAGCAGCGTATCACCTCCCTCTGCACATATGCACACTATGCAGAACTGATACAGACAGCTATGTTTCTTTTTTGTTCATGGGATTTGGGCTCAGCTTGCACTCCATATACATCTGCACATTCCTAGAGGCTCATCAAGATCTCAACCCAGCTGAATTAACCCACAGCCCAGCCTGATATGTAGGTATACGCTTTCTCTCTTGTGGGAGCAGGGATGAGGAAAGGCTCCTTCACTCTGCAGACAACAGCAACATCCGCTTTTGGATAGGAGAGGTATAACCCCAGGGACATACGGCTCTCTGAGTCTGAGCTATGGCCACATGGTTCTAACGTAGACCAATGATTTCTGGAAGGCTTAAAATCAGGCATTTATCTAGCACTGTAAGTCTCTCCTGAGGCACTGCTCCTGGTAACTGCATTCAGACACTTGCCCTGCAATACAATAGGAAGGCATGTGCTCAAATTCCCCAGCCAGCTCTGATTCAGTAATCACAACAAGTGTTCATCAGTGCCTGCAGGGACATCCTACTTATTAGGAGCGGTCAGCTGGGCATTACACTGTGCTCAAACAGTTCACCAGTCTTCAGCCTCTAGAACTGACAATGCAATTGGCTGCTACACAAGTTGGTGACATCATTCAGTGTCTCTAGAGGCTCACATGGGTGATATCATTGCCTTTTGTTAAAAAGTTTCTACTCACAGTCTCTCGATGTAGAATGAAAGCATGATGTTTTCATTTCCTTAGAAAACTCATGCTGATGGTCTGTCTTGGCAGTCATCCTTCAGGTTGCCACACATGACCTCATGGTTTTGCCTAAAGTGAGGGTGGGAGACCTAAAGCTCATGGGCCTGGGACGTATCACAGACACTTGACATGCTCAAAAGACCTGCACCTGGGCAACACAAGAGATGCCTCTGGCACAGGCCAGGGGCTCTGCATATGTCATCACAATCTCAAATCAAACATACAGCTCACAAACCATATTCCCAACCAGCACTGAAAGTCACATGATGTTCCCACTTTATGTTATTGCTGTGCGGTGTTAAGGTATGTGTGAATTTGCAACCAGCTAAAAGGTGTTGGAAAGATCTGCTCTTTCCCCAGGAAAGAACAGGCTCATCAGCCCTGCACCAGGACTTTGCAGTGATGACAACACCCAGGCTTTGAAGAGCTCTGCTGGGTGATGTCACATGGTTCCTCTGAAAATCTGCAGTGCTGACCCTGGCCCTGGTTTTAGGGGGTTAGCACAGATGATGTCAGTCAAGGAGCGAACCAGAGGCCCAAACACTGGTCTTCAGTGCAAGGTCACCCACCTGTCTTCAGCTTCTCCTCCAGAACATCTCCCGCAGTTCCTGTGTGGTATTTGCCAATACTGAGCAAATGTTTTGGATATCCCAGCACACCAAAAATGTCTCTGCGAACTAGAATCTCAACATTTAGATCCCTGAGGGACTGCAGCAGTGGTGCCATCCCTGATCTCCAGAGCCTTGCTGGGATGCCTTTCTTCCAGCCTTTCCTTCCTGCTGAGGACAGCCATCCAAATGTGAGGGGCTGTTCCCAGCACCTGGCTCGCGCTGCTCTCCTTCCAGCCAGCAGAGACCTGAGCTGCATTTCGCAGCGCATGAGCACTGCAGAAACCCTTGTTTTGCTGCCACACCTCTGTTCCCTCACCCTTGTGGGGCTTGGAAAGGATGCCTCACTGAGGCTTGACTAAAACTAAGGCATCTCTCAGCATGGGATGGCAGGTGATCCTCTTTGCAGAGGCAGCAGGAGCAGGACAGCTGATGTGTTCAGGCCAAGCAGATGCTGATAAGGGACATGATACTCCCATCTCCACAAGACTGGGAGGTTGTGGTGAGACGGGACTGGGTCCGGCCAGCTGCAGGACCTGGCTGTGCTGCGCTGACCATTTAGCTATGCGGAAGAGCCTCCTGCAAGTGATATCGGGCACATATCACTTGCAAGAGGGTGAATGATCCCACTTTTGGGACAACACAAGCAAGAGGAAGGCTGTCTGCCTCCTGCTCTGGATACAAACAGCACAAACACAGAGGCAGCAGGACTGGCTGTGTGAGCAGGGCAGCAGCTGCTGCCTGTCGGGGCCTTTGAGCTAGCCCTCTTTGGCTTCCCAGTGTACACGGAAGCGAAAAGGTTTCTTCAGCCAGTCTCCCTTGCTTCCACCCTGCAGGCTGCAGACCAGCCAGGTGATATTTCAGGCTTGGCGGGGGTGGAGGACAATCACCACGACATGGAAGGCGTGTGTACAGACAGGACACTCCTCAGCTCTCCCCGGCACCACTGACTCGAGCCAGAAGGGTCTCAGGACTCCCCATCCCCACCTGAAATGTGCCAGCCCACCACAACTCCAAGCCCCTGAGCTGGCCTTCCAGGCAGAGAGGGGGCTGGAAAGGCTCTGCTTCAGCTCTGCTCCCTCCTCGTGCCTGCCTCTCACGCTCCCGCTGACACGCAGGCTCTAGCTGTCTCGGTCTCTCTCTCACAGTCTGTCTCTCACACACACAAGCTCTAACACAAACACAAAGGCTATAAGATATGTGTCTCTCACATATTGTATAGGAGCCCTCTCCCTCACACAGTGTCTGTTTCACACACACTGTCTCTCTCCCTCACACTCGTGCCTGCATACACTTCTTTTTCCTCTGCCTCTTTCTGGCACTGGTGGGAGTTTCAGGGAACAAGGCTCTGCCTTATTCGCTCTGTTCACAGTATCTCGCTCCCTGCTAGTCTGTACCATTTGTTTTGCTATATTACTATGATTTTCTTTGCTCAGGGCTCCATTCCCTCCCCTCAAGGAGGAGCTCAAACCCTTATGGCTTAGCAAGAAACACGTCCCAGTTTCTAGGATTGACCAGACATGCCTTCATTTGCAGCTGCGTGAGGGTTTTGTTTTAGACCCTGCTCTGTTTGGCTGTATTACCTGTCAGAAAGTGATGCTTCCAGCATGTGGCAGGTTCACATGAGTCAACCTGAACACCAGGTGAGCTTAATGTGAAAACAAGCTATGCAGTAGAAAAAATCAGCTCTGAAAGACTGACTGTGGAACTGCCGTTCAAATACGTGGAAGAGCAGCTGATCCTTTTCTTCCTTATTCCAAGAAGTTTATCACAGTGGGTATGAAAATTATCATCAAACAGTTCCTTTGTCTTCTGCTTCCTTTTCTTGCCAGCTCACCAATCTGTGTAGGGTATGTTGTTTTTACAGCTGGGTCTTTGTGAAAATAAGAATTCATATTTTAACCACAGTGCTGTTCAAAGTGTGATGCCTGAAGACTGTTAAGAGTGGCGAGGTTTGTAGTGAAGGATCAGCTATGATACAAGCAGGAAGAAATGGACAGGGCATCAGGCACACAAGAGGTCTGCAGGAGATAAATGCAGCAGGCCCAGAGAAGAGCTTGTCCATTTTTACATTTAATTTGGCTTGTCCAAAAAAAGACATTTATCTCCCTCTATAAACCTTGCCTCATCATTGTTCCAACTCGGCAGGAATGAGAAATGCATGGATTCCTCACAGCAGCATCACCCCTCTTAGAAGTGCATGTCTCTAAGAAACCAGAGGAATTTCAGTTCCATCATTCCCAGTTGGCATGAACCTTCCCATGACTTCATATAGACTTAGACCTTCCACAGTGACATTTACATTCCTCCAGTCCTCAAGTACTTCTCCCAGTCACCGTGAATGCTCAAGGATTATTTAGAGTGACCTTGAAATGACATCAGCCAGCTTCCTTAGCGCTGCTGTGTGTACCCCACCGGCACCCATGGACTTATATATGTCCAGTTTGCTTAAGTATTCTGTGATCCTCTTCCACATAGGTTAAGTTGCTCCATATTTTTCCCTGGTCTCTGGGGCCTGGCATTTCTGAAGGCCAGTCCTGCTAATAAAGACTGAGCTGAAGAAGGCATTCAGTACCTCAGTCTTTCCCATGTGCTGTTTCACGAGGGCACCAGCACCATTTAGCAGTGGGCCCACATTTTCCTAAGTCTTCCTTTTGCCACTTACATACTTTTGTATTTTTGTCAGTTTTAAGATTCTGCACAGTCATGGGGAATTCACCTGGAGGCTTACTCAGAGACACTCAGCACAGTGTCCCACATGCAAGTAGTGCAGAGCATATCTACCATCTGCTCAAGAGAGAATGTGAAACTGACTGCAAACAAGGTCATTAGCACATCCAGCATAGACCTACATCTCCCAGGATCAATCCCACATGGACTTCCCTGTCTCAAGACCTGTCTTGGTTCAGAAGGGGCTTTAGGTCATGAAGACATATGTTCCAGCTTCTTCTTTGTCAATTTCCACCAATAAAATCCTGATTTCTTCTATCCTACCACTCCCCACACACGCTCCTGTGTCAGCAATCGCTGACATCAGTGTTCTTGTCATAAGACATATTTTGCTGCTAGGAGGATTCCACTTGGTACCATGGCTCTCCCTCTCTCACGTCATCTGATGTGCCTGGCCTTGATCACAACACCTGCCAAGGTGCTGACCAGGGTAGTTGTGAAGACTCCGGTGCCCAAGACAAGCATGTCTCCAGGGCTATCCTGACTTACATGGTTTTATTTGATGAGAAACCCAAGCTACATGCAGTTCTTTCTCCTGTTCATTTGTCTGATTTCTGCTGTGTACATTTAAGCTTTTTCCTACCTGAGCGTCCCACTTGCCCTTTCAGTCCACGCCAAGTAGTTACAAGGTCTGACTTTCATGCAAGTGCTTTCTGTGTGCTGGGAGAACCATCAACAGTAGCTGCAGAAACTCTGTTCTGAAACCATGAGTTTCACTGCTGCAATGTTGGAAAGCTTCAGATGCAGCTGTTTTCCCATCAGGTCTGTCAGATGATTTTAGCATCAGGCTAAGAGCTATCTGGCATTCAGACCACTGCTGCAGCCTTGCTGGGTAGACCTTGGCACAAGGCTGACAGAGGTTGAATAAGATGTGCAAAAATGCAAAAGAATGGATGTACTGGATCAGCATGAAGGTCTGTCTGTCCCAGTGTTCTGTCTCTGACAACGTCCAGGGATGACTTGCTGGGCAAGGACAGGACAGTAGCCATCCCTGTTTTCTTTTCCCTGATACAGGCCATCAGCAGTTTAAAGACTTCCAGAGATGTGGTTTAAACACTTTGGCAAGGAGTTTGACAAATTATTTCTCTACTATGTTATGATTTCCTTGGATTTGCTTTTATACCTGATGCCTGATCAATTCAAGGATACTCAATGCTCTCACATTGCAGGGAACAGTCAATATTTTTGCTCTGCTTGCCTTCTTCAGACCACTTGTGATTTTAGGGTCCTCAGTGAAGGAGAAGATGCAGACAGCTTTGATTCATGCTGATAAGGCAATTTTTCTGCTTCTGTTCCACCTAATATTTCATTAATCTGGAAGAAAGGTCATGTTCCCTGAGCAGATAAATTTGTCCTATCTGCCTGGTGACAATCAAGCAGAAAACACGTGCTTTCTTCTACTGGGCCTTTTTCTTGCCTGAGACACTATCAATGGAGGAGTTGCTATGAGGGCTGCCCTGTCTGGAGGATGAGAAACCCTGACATCATGACTTTCTTCAGGGAATGTTTCTGGCAAGAGCCTCCTTGATGTGCACTCTCCAAGGAACTTTGGTGCAAATCCAAGGAATGTCTTCTGTTCAGACTGTTCCAGGTGGTATTAACAGAAGCTGGGAGAAGGAGCTGACCCATAAGGGCATTCCTTTCCCACCCGCCAAACCCTGCATTTATAACAGCAGGCAGGGAACTCATGATCCCCATCACCAGAGGAATGCTGATGCAGCTACAGAGCCTGATCATGGTAGGATCTGACTCCAGAACATCACAAGTTGACAGCACAGTCACAGCCTCTACATTACTTGGAGACTCTGTCCCAGACCGTACCATTCAGCTTGGGCTGCGACATCCTGGTAAAGGAGAGGTATGGCACTATGTTAGGATGAGTCTACCCCTGCCCTTCCTACCCCACAATTAAGGCCTTTTCTGGAAAAGTCATAGCTGGGGTAATTTGGG
>Ga0181612_128565_pt1 | contig 11267 bp, 9 predicted proteins | sample HoacroProtozoa21_FD_119630 | JGI IMG/M metagenome (GOLD analysis project Ga0181612, IMG submission 119630) | Hoatzin crop microbial communities from Cojedes, Venezuel. Combined Assembly of Gp0051906, Gp0051904, Gp0051908 | reverse complement strand
CTCAACAGGCTGGAGAAATGATAACCTCATGTTGTTATCTAATGTAACCTCAGGCAGTTCAGGGCAAACGCGAAGGCCTGTGTGTGGCATGTAATAACCTATGCCACAGGACAGGCTGGGAGCCACCTGGCTAGGGAAGCTGCTTTGCACCAAAGGGCCTGAAGTCCTGTAAGACCACAAGCTGAATAAGAGTCAGCAGTGCAGCCTTCCAGTAGAGGCGTCCAGCTGCCTCCTGGGATGTAAAAATAAGAGTGCAGCCAGCAGAGCAAGGAAAGGGATTCTTTCCCTGTATTCGACACTTGTGAGACTGTATTTGGAGTACGGTGTTAAGTAAGGAGCTCCCCAGGGCAAGAAGGAAATTGACATCCTGGTTCGAGTCCAGTGGAGGGTGACCAGGAAGGTCAGGCAGCTGGAGGACCTGACATGCAAAAAAAGCATGAGAGTTGGTTTATTCATCCTGGAGAAGAGAAGGTAAAGGGGAGATCTTCTAGCTGTCTAGAGCTCTCTGTCTATGCCCTAGGGAGGGCACAGAGAGGATCTGATCCAGGCCATTCATCAGCGATGTGCATAAGACTGGGTTGAAAGGCAGCAGAAACAACAAGGTAGAAGACAAGAATTTCCAACTGTATATTAGGAAACCTTTTTCACCCTGAGGGCAGTCAAATGCTGGAACAGAGGATGAGAGAGGTTCTGAAATCTGCCAGCCTTGGAGACGTTCAAACTTCCACTGGAGAAGTTCCTGATAGACCTGATCTAATGGACATCTCTGAGCTTGAAGTCGGACTATAAACCTCCAGAGGTCCCTTCCACCCTGCATCATTCTGAGATTCTGTGAAGGCATTGGCATTGGCTTCACCCTCTCCTTTCCCTTTTGTTTGAAAGTATACTCTGGCTTTGCCTGAGAACTCCTGCATGCTTGTACACTAAGCAAGTTTAGTCTTAGCAATGGCCTCGGGAATAGCATCTAGTATCAATGTAGCTATAGCTCCAAACTTGTCAGCTAATAGAACTATTTATTTCTTAGCGTCCTTGCAAATGCTAAAGAGATCTTACGCCCAAGTGAATTTATGTGTATATCAAGACTTCATCTCGTGTAAATTGCTATGGCTATTTATAGGTAATTGGGCTGGATGGCTTAATAGCTTTAATGCCTGTTTGCTTTACAGGGCATCATGACTACTGGTGCTTCTTTAGATGTTATCCAACCTGTTTATTTCTGGGCTTCTGAAATGTGTGAAATGAGAGATAGTTTTAATTTACAATGGTGGATTTTTATGGTACCTGATCAGATTGAAACATTACTTGTTATATCTGTATATGCTATTTATATTTTTTCGGTAAGGCATGAAACAGGTGGATCTGAAGATACACATACAATCTTTTGTCTGCCCAATTTTCCTTTCCTATTTATTTTCTGGAGATGCAGGCTAATCAACATTGCTACTTTTCACTAATGCTATCCCATTAAAATACTTCTATCTGTCCTGGTCTGACATGAAGACAGTAACTTAAACACATTAGTAAACCAAATTTGTTTTTTGGTTTAACTATGAGTTGGTGTTTTATAGCAATTTATGGATTTATGAGAGACAGGATTTCTACAATATATGACTATATATAGTCATTTAGCTGGTGAAAGATGATAGATGGACTTCAGACTAATAGGTCTTCTCTGTCTCTGCATAATCACAAAATCTGTCATGTAACTGCTTAAACATATCATTGAAGTACTGTCAGCCTACAGTCTATGTCATGAGACGGCTGATAACATGCTTGAACAGGGGTTGTATAGTTACAAGTGAACAAGATATTGGTAACCCACTAGAGGCGTCTAACAGTGATTTACAGAAAATACTGTGCTACTCCATGGAGGTAGGCATGCAGACTAGGAAGTGTCCAAATACGAAGTTATTTAATCTGAACAAAATACAGATACTGCTCATCACTGGGGCTTGCATGCATGCTTATATTGGCTCCTTCCTTCAAACTAGTAAGTATGTATATAGATATATTATATTTATATTCTTTTATATAGGCCTGCAGCTGAACTTTACCATGACCTGGGGAGACTGTCATTACCTTGGACTGACAGGTCTTGAAGTGATAGGAAAGAATGGTCGCGCATTAAGCATAAGTACAGAACAGATTTCTGCTTCACCCCAAGACTTGAATGATCTGCCAGAGTATACAGCAGATTCCAGAACACTAGGAAAGTAAGTAGCAAAAGAGTGGAATTGTGTAAGCCTTTTCTGCAGGACCTTTTTTTTTTTTTTTTCCCTTCACACCTGCTGTTTCCACCAACAGTTTTGGAGTTTGTCAATTTTAGATGCATTTTACATCAAACTTTATAAAGTGACAGAATTATATAACCTTTTATTATGTTAACACTTGTTAATACAAACACGATTCTCATACCATCATAGCTCATTCTTGGATTTCACAAGCTACCCAGGAACAGCTTGTTGTAGAAACATGAATGAGATGTTTCCAAAAAGATGGTGTTTGAGTTAGGAGATGATAACATGCCTGGTTGGTATCTCTGCTGAGGACTTTCCAGGCAGAAATGTGGGTGTTCTGCAGCATCTGTCTATGCATATGCAGGGATATTTATGCAGGATTTCTGCATAAATTCAATGAAAATTTTTAAGTCAGCAAAGGATGAGTATGTGTTAAGGTGTTTCACAAAGAGGTGCCATTCTTTTGGCAATTCTGCAACTTTTTTTTTTTTGTAATTCCAATGAAATTTTATTCATTGACAAGTATACTTCCTCAAATTAACATGTACTTTCTAAATTATGGCAGTATAGAAATGATAGGCTATAGGTTGGTAGAGGACTTGTCATTTGTTGTTGTTGAATCTGCATCCTGTTGTTTCTGAGCCACATCTTGATTTTAAAGGGTGTGTTCAGTTGTAATCCTGTCCTCTGGCATGTTTGTGGTCTTGTGAATAAGTTTATGAATTGGGACTTCTCTTTTAAAAGTCTTTGAGTCTTCCTTAGAATCTTGTATTTATCTACATGTACACTAACTCTGTTCTTTGTGATTTCTGCAAATTTGACTAATACAGATGTCAAGCATACACTTATATAATTCCTCAGTTCTTCTGCCTGTTTGTATGAAAGTCTCTTCTGTAGACATCAAGATCTAAGAAATCTTCCCATGAGATACCCTGTGATGAAGAGGTTCTGGTGGTGGAGTCTCTCCAGACTCCACCATGATGAACCCAGATGCAAAGAAGTCCTTTGGCTTTTCTGTTGGTGTCTTATCTTCTCTGAATGCTCCTTTTCCAGCCTCGTCATCTGTTGATCCTACAGAATTTCTGGCAGGCTTTCTGCTCCTGATATATTTGAGGAATTTTATTTATGGTACCTTTTGCTTGCTAGCCTTCATACTCTTTTTTTGGCCCGTGCATTTAGCCTTCCAAAGTTTATGATTCTATCAATTTAGGGGGTTTGTGATCATGATTTTGTTGAAAGACGGCTTGTAATAACTTTCTTGATCCTGCCACTGCACCAGGCTGGCTTTGATTTTTCAAGTATTCCTTCTTTCTAACGTCTTTCTTAGTAAGTGGGATACAGTTGTTCTGTGCTTCCAGTATGATATCTCTTAATATTTTCTCTGCTGTGTGTAATGATTTTATTTTGTTTTGTTACTCCTTTTTTTTTTTTTTTGAAGTGTACTTCATTATGTTTGCTTAAGAACCTTTATGGGCACAAGAAATAGGGGCTTTTTTTTGCTTTTGATATTTCTACAAGCATGTTAAATTGAAGAGTACTGTAGTGTACTCCAACTGTAGCATTTGGAATAGGTCCTGTGTACTAGTTCAGGACTAAGTCAAGGATTATATCTTCTCTCATGGGCTCCCTAATCAGTTCCCCTGTGAAAGAGTCATTATTCAAATCTTCTTCTTGAAGGAACTGCCAAGTCTGGCACTCATTCTTCCATTAGACTTTTTAATAAATAGTAAGTACATAGGGCAGCGTACAAAAGTAATTACAGTGGGCAATTAATTCATGTTCTCCTTTAGTCCATCTTTGTATGACATATTTTGTGATATAAAAATACAAAGTCAGAATTCCAAAATGAGGAATAATGGAATTAGCTTTATCTAGTCAGCTTGAAGTCTATGCTTTTATGAAAAGACATTGTCATGCTGGTAGAAAGCTTTTTTAAAAAGTAGGAATGAGACTAACTGTGCACGTGAAAAAGGATGTGAACAAACTCTGCTTATTCTCTGGGTTATCCAGCTCCTTGTCAGATTTGTTGTAATTGCATAGGCATAGTAACACACTGCAGAGTGCCAGATACACTAGTTTAGGTGTGGAACTATATTAATAAGTTCTATTGTGTCTGGGCCTTAGAGCTTTGCCTTCGGCTGTTTTGGCACAAAGGTAGCTGAGCTTTCCTCTGCCTGCCCCCGTTCACCCATGGAAAACCTAAGGATTGTTTTTCCTCAAATGGACCCAACTAAAGGAAATATATATATTTTTTTCTCTCCCCCCACTGTCTTTAATTCAACAATTGCATGTTATTTTTGATATTTACTGTGCTTGCTAATTGCATGCACATGGGCATCGTAAGCACTAGAAGTGGCATCTAGAAAAAAATAAACACCTAGTAATGTACCTGATTTTCATGAGAAAAGCAAGCTTTTCCTTTTCTGCAGCTAATGGATTTTTCTCTCTGTAGGTTAATAGATGGGACTAATATCACAGTAGAGGATGACCATATGTGGCTCATTCCCTTCTCTTTTGGAGAAGATCATCTGCTCACAATCCATTTTGATAAAACTGAAAGTATTGCGGGGCTTCGCTTTTGGAACTATAATAAATCTCCTGAGGATACCTTTAGAGGGGTAAGTAAAAGAAAAGGAGCACTACCAGCAAAAATATACAGCAGTGCATTGGAAAATTGGTGCTGTGATAAATGAATATAGCTGCCTTAATGGAACACCATAAATCTTTCTAGATTGTCTGACTCTGAATTTTGTGGCAGGTATAATGCATTTCTGTCTCCACAAACAGCAAATATTGAAAAAAAGCCAGAGATTGTTTAAAGAAATCTTCACAGCTGGTTTTTCTAAGAGACACATAAAATAGCACGTATTATTTTCAAGATATATGATTCTGAAGTGATATCCTCTCGGTATCCAGTATTTAGGCCTACCATATGATTCTTTATTTCCTGGAACACAGGCAATGGTAGAATAGGGGATACTTCTCCAACAGCAGTTCTGTTTAGGTAAGTTACAGAAGGCCAGTCAATCAATCCTACCTTTTCCAAGAAACAAGAAGAGTCTCTAGAACTCTTAACGCTTGTTAGAGAAAATTGACATCTTCAAACAGTTTGGCTAAGTAGTTTAGCTAAGATTGTGTAATATACCTTCTCTCTCCTTTTTCCAAATTGTTTGTTTCGTATTTTTTTTTTTCATATTGAATTCTTGGATTTGACTGTCAGTTGACACCTGTTGGAGATCATGTTACATCTTGCTGGCACTCTGAGTTTGGCTGTCCCTTGTTTCCCTGGTTTTTCTCACAAGCTATACATGCACTTAGAGTGATAATGAAGAAGTAGTTGCTGTTCACTGCATGGAAGGTTTATGAATCTATTTGTTTATAGATATTCCCCTTCACATATAGCTGTTGCATTCTTGACATCCAAACTCAGCCAACAGATAAGAAGGAAAATGTTGGTAGGTATTAAATTAGAGAGAGACAGGACAAAGAGAATCAGCAAAGTTCTGGAAAAATTTCTAGAATTGAAGTTGGAGACATGGATCCTTCATGGCATTGGGCAAGATAGTGGCAAAAGTTGCAGAACTGCTTCTTTGTGTAAATTTACCTTCCAGGAATTGCTTTTATATGAACACTACATAAATAGGAGGCGTTCTCTCTCCACAGCAGAGCCGTGGCATCGGTTAATATCAGCATGGGATGTTGTGGAGTGCCAAAGACTCCCAGAGGGCCAGAGTGTAAGATCTTTCACTTAAGCCACATTTGATCTGGAGATTTTAACATATGGGAACTGATTTTGTAAGACTTTGCATTAACCTGACATGTTTGACACATGGGAGGGTTCAGGAGCATGTTGAGCTTACCACCTAAACGTACCCACTGTATAAGAACTAGGATTTTTTAATAAAATCTATTGATCGATATGATTAGGTATAAAGAAAGGACTCTTCCCTATGAGAGTGGTACAGCTCTGGGACAATATTCAGTGGTGGGAGACTTTCAAAACCAAATTTGACGAGGCCAGAGCAACCTGATTTAGCTTTGTGGGCGTCTCTGCTCTGAGCAGGAGCTGACTGGAGACATGCCGAAGTCCCTTCCAACCTGAATCTTTCTGTGATTCTGTGTACAAAATGCAGTATAAAGAGCTGTCTTTAAGTGGTGAAGTGGAATGTTTTTCACTACTGTTGTAAGCCCAAGCTTCTCCAAGGCAGAACAGGGGAGAAAAGTTTGAACATGAATTTTCATATCAAATCAACTCCCTGTATGTGTGTCTTGGTTATTAAAGGAGGGAAAGAAATAGCCAAATCCTGAAAATCTAACGTGGAATCTGTTCTTTGGAGGCCAAGCCAAGAAAGAAAGAAAGAAATGTATATTGTCACAGTTTACTTTGCTAGGTAGAAAAGAGTTGAGTCTGATAAAGTATGCATGCAGTTGGCACACCTATAAGTCCCATAACAGTTAGTGGGTACAATTTAAACAAGGAGTTCGTACCTGCAGTCCTCTAAAAGGATGAAATGAATTATTTGGAAAACTGAAGATGCAAGGTATCTACTGGGCCACAGTAAAGAGGCTTTAGGCTGTAAACCTAGGGCATCATGACATCTGTCTCTTGAAGTATTGCAGTTCCTTCTAAGAACCAGTCCCTGGGTGTGAGATACAGTGATTTACTAGGCAGCTGTAGACTGGTGGATTCTATTCACAGCTTTAGTATGAGAGGGTGATGGCAGTGAACTGTCAAAATGAAGGCTTGTGTGCTATTTCCAGCTTTATGAAAAATTACCGTGTGAAAGCTTTGTTATGCGATTTGTAAAATGCTATGTGTGATGGTTGAGTGCTTTCTCAGATGATGAAAATTATTAGAAATGAGGGCTGTAAAGGGCACATAAATATAAGCAGCTGTGGTATAATAGGTAAGATTTCACCTCGAATCCTCTGGACTTCCCATTCAATACGTGTTTCCTAAACTAAAGTGTATTTCAGTGGATTTTTCACTTCCTCTCCTTAGCCTGGGAGACTGATTCAGCTGGAAAGCAGCATGCAGAAGAACTTCTGGTATGAAAAGGGTATTTCCTTTCTTTGCTCCCGAGCTGAGTAAAGATAAAAACAGAAATAGTTATTTCTCCGTACTTGGTACTCATACAAACATTCCCTCCTACTTAATCTTCATGCTGTTTGGAAATGAACTGAGCACCTCCTCTAGTCTAGGACAATACCCAAGGTTTTCAAGTCAAGAAATGTTTGTGTAGTAAAAAAAAAATAAAACCAATCTTCCTGAAAATTACTTGCTTTTGGGATATTGCATGTGTAACTTACTGTAATTAAATAAAAAATTGTTTACGGATGGAGAAAATATGAAAACTTATGAATATCAGGTCACTGATAATATACAGGCTTTGCAGAAAACTGAATGTTTTTAAGTTCTTCTCGTATACAAACCTGTAATGGGAATTTTAACTATAAATATTGCATATATATTTTTAATAGAAATCTTAATAATGAAAATTAAATATTTGCATACAAGACTAAGTTAACCTCAAATGATCATGTATACATCAGTCAGTATAAAATCCAAAGATTAGAAAACTGACTCACATTACCTTCAGACTAAATGAAATCTTTTGTTAATCTAATGAATCTGTTTTGGTTCAGTCTATTAATCAGCAAGCTTTAATCATAGTGCCAGTTACAAGTCCATCTTGTTATATTTTAAAGGTATTATTCCTTCCTTAACCAGTAGTTAGTGAAAGACTCAGTGCAATAAATGCTACTTGTGATGAACGTTAAATTACATTTAACTTATTTCAGGTCAAGATGCAGTGATAATTGTTGCTGCATGATTGAATTGCTGTGTGACTGGGATCATGCATACAACACCAGATGGTGCTAATGGGGGAGGCTGAAGGGGCAGCGCTCCTGCATCATCTGAATAGGTGTGCCTGAATTATTTAGTTTCATCTTCAGAGATTGTGTGAGAGGTGCATACCTCTATGATGTGGACAAGGCTCAGTTCTTTCTGCCTAGGATGGGTACCTCTGCTTTATTCATATGCCTTTAGGTTACACACAGCACTGCTTGGTAGATGAGTTTGCATGATCCTGGAAAAGTCCAGGTGCCACCTGCCACAAAGATAAATAGAACTGGTGAAATACAGGCTTTCTGTAAATGCACCAGAGCTCTTGAGAGAGCAGCAGGTTATGTGATTTCTGAAAGGCTAGCTTCAGCCAGTGCTGAGCAATCAGGCCTGATCTAGCAGTGCATTCAGGTGCCTGATGACTCCTAACTGGCTCCTCAAATCACCTTGGTGACATATGCTGACTTGAAAGCCAAGTCTCTCCATTCTATTGATGTGTATATGTATCGCTGCAGGCTCAGGAATCATAGAATCATTTAAGTTGGAAAAGACCTTTAAGATCATAGAGTCCAACGTAAACATAACACTGCCCAGTCCACCACTAAACCATGACCCAAGTGCCACATCTACATGTCTTTGAAATACCTCCAGGGACGGTGACTCAGCCACTTCCCTGGGCAGCCTGTTCCAATTCGTGACAACCCTTTCAGCAAAGAAAGGAGGCTTCAGTTTGCTGAGATCTAGTGAGATGCAGAAATTGAAGGGTCTCTTCAATACTTTTTTTTTCCTTCCCCCCCCTCAAATCCTCACCTCTCCCATCCCCATCAATGTCAGCTATGATGCTCTGAATTGCACACTGTGGGTTGCAACTGGTATCTGCTGGGTTAGGCAATAATATAATAATAATAAATACAACAAAGTTATTTTAATTATTTCGGCCTCTGAAGTGAGTACAAGTGGTTTGGATCTGTTTTATTTTATGTAATGTCATGTCATGCAATCTTATGTTATTTTAAACAAGGCTAAGGTCGTCCATGTGTTGCTGGATGGTCAGAGCATCTCCCCACCGGAGGGCTTTCTTATCCGCAAGGGACCAGGCAACTGCCATTTTGACTTTGCCCAAGAAATTCTCTTTCTTGACTATCTGCAGCCTCAGCTGATTAATAAAGTACAAAGGAGGTAAAGTAGAATGTTTTTGTTACCTGAACCACAGAATTTCTCTTAACTGTTCAGTATTATTTCATCTTCTCTGTTGAAGCCAATTGTTTGAGGCACCTGGATGAAAAAATGACGCATTTACAGCAAAATGTTTCAATGTATTTTAACTATATGCTGTTAACCAGATTTTACTGAGATCAGGAGGCAATCTAGTCTATAGTCACTGGTGGGGGGCTTGGGAGGTGGTGGTTTTGGAGGCTTAGTTCTGTGGTTTTGTTCTCCTCTTTTCTGAATGAGCCAAGGGTACATTGACTATTTTGTCTTGTATTTTTTGGCAGAACTGGTTCACAGAGAATGGAACAAGCTAGTATGGACTATGAAGCACCGTTAATGCCATGTGGTTGTATCCTTCTCTGTCATTTTCTTACTTCTCATATAGAGTATTTTAGAGTTATGTATTATGGCTATGCATCCTGAGCTTTTAGAATCCAACAATTTCTGGTGCTTTAAGAAATTAACAAGACACCAAGAATACACGAAAGGTTTCCATTAAGTATGAATTAACAATAAATAAATAGAACATAATATATGAACGTGTGACCTGTTTTCAGATACTCTGGTAGCTTTTTCTCCTGCCTTTCATAATCCGTCCAACCTGGAGCTAGAGGTCCATTAGCACAGTATCCAGCCAGCCTATCAAAGCTAGAAGTAGTCTTCGTATTTTTGCATATCTGTGAATGTTTGTCTCGTTTTATATCTTTATTGAGGTTGACGAGAACTGTGTAATATTTTTGCGATTTATGTTTGTGGCTTTTTAAGCTCAAGTTTTCCTAGATAAGCACAGCCTTTTGTGATAATGCTTAACTGTCATGCCACCCATCTATTTGGTGGGGCTTTTAAATCCATTAGGCTGTTCTAACGAAGTATGGAGACAGTGAGTTCTCAGCAATGCTAAGTTCCTGCCAGTTTCATGAAAATCAGTGTCTGGGTAGAGGAAAGAGATACAAATGAGTTCTCCATTAGCGAAATGAACAGCACAGACTCCATCATTACATTTTCTGCCATTCACTTTAGGGGCATGTTTACTGACCAATTATCACCCGTATAATTCAAAACCACACAAAAGCATATTCAGGAAACATAGGAAGGGAGTAAAGACTCCGATTAGGAGGTGTCATGTTAATAAGTTGCAGTGTACAAGAAGGTGAGACACACACTAAAAAAATTCAGTAGTTCTTCATCTGATGGAAGTACATGTATGAACATGTATATATGTAAATGTATATTGACAGACCTTTGCCCAGTTGTGCCACCTGCAGATGTTAATTTGTGTGTGTATTATCAGTGATAGAAAAGGCAGACTTCTTGTCTTAAAAGAAAATCATGTATTCAAAGAAGTTTAAGACATAGTGAAGTCAGAAGTGGAAAACAGTTTGTGGTTTTTTTTGTGGTGGTTTTTTTTTTTTTTTTTTTTGTCACTCTCCCAAACTGCAAATGAGAGTGTCTGACATCGAGATGTGGGCTGCACGATAATTTTTGAAACTGCAAATTAAGTAGTCTGTGACAACAAAGTATCAGTATCAAAATTTTCCTTAACAGCATTTTGCTTTTTAGTTGTCTTCCAGTTTCAGCTTCTGACAAGTTGGGGTGACCCATACTACATTGGTTTGAATGGACTTGAGCTGTTCAATGAACACGGAGACCAAATCTTACTAACTGAAAACAGTATCCTTCTACCGAGCGAGCGCCTCTGTCCCTTTCAGATACACAGTTTGTTCCCTGGCACATTATCGTATGGCGTCACTTGCTACTTCTTCCAAATTGCCAGTTCATCCCATGTGATTACTGTGCTTATATTTATCTATATTTGTGTGATGATACTTGTTTCCATATGTTTTAATGTATTCTGTATACTTTCAGAGCATTTCTTCTCTGAATGGGATGCACCAACAAAGCAGGACAGTGTTAGAGAAGGGAAGGCTGAAGCGTGATATGGTATTTTTTGCTGTCAACATTTATTTGTT
>Ga0181612_176525_pt1 | contig 11269 bp, 4 predicted proteins | sample HoacroProtozoa21_FD_119630 | JGI IMG/M metagenome (GOLD analysis project Ga0181612, IMG submission 119630) | Hoatzin crop microbial communities from Cojedes, Venezuel. Combined Assembly of Gp0051906, Gp0051904, Gp0051908 | reverse complement strand
GGAATGGAATGGAATGGAATGGAATGGAATGGAATGGAATGGAATGGAATGGAATGGAATGGAATGGAATGGAATGGAATGGAATGGAAGCTAGTAGGGAGAGTCAAAAGGGATATCATCCCACCCCACCTGAAGAACCTGAACTGTTAGAAGAAAAGATGAATCAAAATCAAGAAAGTATAGACCAGAGTAATTTCTGCAATCTAAAGGTCATGTCTTCATTTTTTGTTAAAGGAAGCCCTAAGGCTGGACTAACCTCTCAAGCAGACAGTTAGTTCAGGTGCAATGAACCAGAACTCTTCTGAGCATGCACAAACCAGACAGCACAAGCATACCTAATATTTAATGCACTCCACTTTCCCAGACAGGATGCCCACACAGTATCTGTGCCACTACTATTATAGTTTCTCATAAATATGCATCATGTAAGGTTGTGAGGTAAAAGCACATATCTTACTTAGTGACAGTTGTCCATATTCTGAAATACACGTGTTTGAATTTAAATTCAGAAGTTCTATGTTTTTCAAATTCTTATAGGGTGTGTATACATTAGTGTTTTACTTCGAAATATCAGAGCCTTTTTGAGGTGAATGTCTCAATCATCCCCATTTACCATCCTTTGGTTCAAGTCACAGAGCTCGCTTGGAGCTCATGAACAGTATTCCTTTCATGTGAAACTAAATTAGAAGAGGAATTCCAGGAGTGCTTCTAATACACACCAGCTAATGGGAATTCAATGCCAGACTAGAATTATCGTGAAGTATAGCCCAGAAATTCACAGAGTACAGGTGTCAGGAGAAAGTAGCAACTGCTTCTTCACTTTATAAATTCATTCCTGTTGGAACCACGCTTTCTGCTAAGGTAAACATATTCATAGAAAGACTCACCTAGGAAGCTTAGAATTTTTTGCATATTGTTTTTCCGATCTTTGGGAAACAGATGTAGTGGCAGTAGGAATTATGGGCAGAGTAGAAAGAGAGTTTGAATGGTAAACACTTTTTTTTTTTTAAATATACTTTGAGATCACTGTAGCGCAAGCAGGTCACTGGAGGCACAAACAGCGCCAAGCTGACCTGAGAGTATTACAGAAGGCCTCAGTGGGATTTTTTTTTCTATTTAATCTTTAATTACTAGCTTGTTATCTTGAAAGTGTTTTTCAGTGAAAAAAGATGCATAAGTGCCTTTAGTACTGCGTTTCTGTGCATCTGCAAGGACCACAATTCAACCACAACAGCTTGCTTTTTTTCACAGTAGCTTTTAGTAGACCATGAGCATCAAATAGTCCTAAAATATTTTTCCTTCTATTTTTAGCCAACGGAGTGTACACACAGAAGTGTAATTATAATGGAGTCTTCATTTGCCATTTATGATAGGAAGAGAATTCATGCCACTGGATGATTTTCCTCCAATTCCCTGCCAATACTAATTGCTTCTAACTAGCATATATAGTCAATTATAAGCTTTATTGGGCTTGTGTATACATCTGCAAGCGTACCAAACAAATGACTGCTCCAAATACTGTGCATGCCAATTACTGTGCTTAGAGGGATTTGGACAAAAAGAGATGCATGAATGCATTCCAGAGCAAGGTTTTTTTCCTGGTTTTTTTTGTTGTGGGTTTTTTTTTTGTTTGTTTTTTTTTTTTGTTGCTTTACTTTAACAGCTGTCTTTTATCTGCTATTTTTGTCTTCAGTTTGTTTTCTTCCCTTCTCATACTACTGTGTGGAATGCTGAATGCTGATGAGAGAAAGTGCTTCGGAATGTCAATCAGTCATTATTCATTAGCTCAAGGAATAGGATGCCCAAATTGGACTCAGAATAAGCCAGCTGTAGGCTACCCAATTATCAGTACTGACCTATCTAGAGCTATCTTCCTCTGTTTGATAACATTTTTCAGCCATAGGGATCTTCACTTGTTGAGCATTTTGTTAACCATGAGTAAAAAGTGTTGCTACTACTATGTAATGTACACAATAGCTATAATTACATATCTCTTCACAGAGAGATAAACAAGGTTACTAATGGGTTTATAGCCTCTATAAGAGAAATGCACGACAAAGCATCTACTTGATTCTGTAGAAAAGTTTTTTAAAACCCCACAGATTAATAAAAATATTCCAGGATGTGAGTACCACTGCGAGACCACAGGTTAACAATGAGTTTAGTAATATAAGGGCATTGTTTCATACTGGGACAGAGTGGCAAACAAAGATAATAAGCATAGAAAGAGAGAAAGAGAGAACAGATTTAAGAAGCTGCCTAAAATGCTTTTCTGAGTTGTGACTATAATGTGTTCTGCTTTGATCAGAGGCCATTCTTGGAGAGAAATGAGAGGATCCTTGAAAACAGGAAGTGTTACTTCCTATTCATAACTCATGTGAAATTTAAGTATAACAAATAAAAATGATGCAAAGATAAATGTGAAAAGTTGGCCGAGTAAAAAGAGCTACCAGAAATTACGGCCACTGTCAGTGTCTGCTGTCTGATATAGGAAAGATCTATGAGTTATCTGGATTTTTTTTTTCCTCTCTATTCTTGCATCCTACTGATGAAATGACCTAAAATTGTTTAACTTATGAGAGCTGACAAGATCAGAGACAATGGTAGTATGGCTGCAGGGTAGTGAGTTTTTCTTGTTGAATTCACTAAAGTCTTAGGAAGTAAAATAACAGAAATAATAGGACTGCAACTCAGGCATCCACGCAGACTTGAGAAAAAATAACATTTGGAAGGATAAAGTCATCTATGATTCCTGCACAATTTTTTTTTTCACAGTCATGCAAAATTAGATCTTACTGAGATAATCTGCAAAAACATTTGGAGCAAACATTCATCATTCTCTTCTGCCACAGTTATCTGGAGGGAAAAGTACCTTATTATGGAATTAGTATCAGTTATGCTAACGGGGTCAGTCCAGGAAGTGTATGGCATGAATAAAAGCAAAACATTTGGCCTTCATAGGTGAAAGCATCTTAAAATTCCAGTGTTCCAAGAGCCATCAAATTTGATCTTCGCTTAAACATGGAAAAAAATCTGGCTATATAGAGCCTCAGACTACACCACCTATTACTTATCTATTCTTATGATGTATCACCCCACTTCCAATATACCGTCTGGAAAAGTGAAATTATCAATAACTTTAAAGTGTTACAAACTATCTTGTTGGTGTCAAGCTGAAAAGATGGGGAAATATTACTATACAGCAAACAAACCTTTAACAGTGATTTGCATCTATTGATGCAAAAATTGTAAATTATTTTAAAAGACAGAAAACAAAGATGCTATAGAAGTGTGAAAATACAGAAAGTTAGAGGGAGAGGACAGCTCTCTGCTTCTCAGCTTCCAGCGAGTCTACGAATTTCAAGGTTAACTGTGTTTCTCTTAGTGAAATACTTTTTCCCATCAGACTTGTAAGCACGACTAGCTCATATGTAGAGTACAGTGGAACAGAATACTCCGTTGTCTTTGTTCCCATGCTGCCCTGTCTACAGGACACAGGAAGGATGTACAGCATCTCAAATCCTCAGAAAGTATCAGGACTGGCACAGCTGGATTTCCTGTCAGAGTTCTCAGCCAGTGATGGTGCAAGAAAGCACAAAGAAGCTCCACCATTCTCCACGCTCTGCCTGTACACAGGAGAGCATCATGCTTATGTCTCCCTGCACATGCTGACTCTCATTGAGAGACAGGAAGAAGCAGGTTAGATGGCAGTTAACCCCTGAATGAAGACACAGGAAATTTTTCCCCTGGGCTATCATGAATCCATGTCACAAATACAGAAAAATACTTGGTCAGAATCTGTCTGCGTGATCAAGGAGATACTCGGAATTCGAGTGTAAATGTCTTCTGCTTTCTGCCATTTCTTGTTGTATTGTGCCTCCAAACAGGTGTCCATTTCTTTGCTTATGAGTTGCAGAGAACTTTGGTTATAGATCACAATTAGGAAATAAACCCAGCTTGCAAAAAGGACTTAACATCAGTACTCCATATTGTGGCTTTTGACTAAATGATAAACAAATATGGATAGACCAAAAATTAACATTTTGATTCTGAAATTCGATTTATTTGAATAGACTTCTAATCTATACTATTATCTGTTCCCTTGTATCCTTTCAGGAAGATTTTTTAGTACCAGAACACCTTGTTTCCTTTCCTTTTTCCCCTTCAGCACTACTTAAAAGTACATGCCATCTGTGTTCTCAGAAAGTGCAATAAATAAGACAGGAAAAAATTAGCCCACCCTAGGTACCTCTTCGTTTTTAGAGCATTGCAGATTTTTGCATACCTAGTAATTCTCTCCATTTTGTCTAGTTAGCTCAATCCAGTGAAAACCATAAAGGTGCATCTCCAGTTACAAAAGGTTGTCTGCCACGTCTCTATGCAGATCGACACATTTGAAAGAAAGGTTGGCTTTTGTGGAACAGCCATAAGCCCTAAACTGCTTCAAAAGAAAGAACTGACAGGGAAGGTAGCAACTAAATTTTCACTTAGGGATGTTTTGGTAGGTTCAGATAAAAAAAAAACCCAAACTTATTTAGACAATTAAATGAATACAGTAATGACAATGATATGACTCATTTAAAAGTGAGGCTTATTGATATTAGAGTGCAAATTATCCCTCTCTGCTATTATTCTCTGTAAAAATATATGCTAGAATACAGAATTCCTGTGTTTTTTCCACATACAGCACCTGTCTTTTCCCCTTTAATTTGCAATATTAGATTTTTAACTTTTTCTGTGCTTGTCTAAAGATACCTGTACATCCAAGCATCCTCTCTATGACACATCAGATTAGTCATTATACTTCAATAGATTTTTACACAGGTGAATTGAAATGCAGAAGCATACTGATCAACACAGCAATGTACAGCACAAAACTTGACAAAAAATTTGTGTTGTGTTGTAGGTTAGTTCTGTATTTTAGTATGGGGAATATTGTTTCACCAAAGTGGTATGTTAATGTATTTTGGAAACACAGAGGGGAAATAAGTTCTTGAAAACAGGCTAAAGCACACTTCTATTATGATGAACAAATACAAGAATGGGTATTTATGAAAAATAAAAGTTTAAATTAACTATTAAGTGCAAACTTCAGCTTAGTTCTTTGAGCCTTTTTCTTTACTTGTACACATGCTGAATATGTACCCTTCTACCAGCTGGAATCTCACTGAATAATACATATATTCTCTGTTGACCTGGATCATAAAAACCACTAACAGTTATCAGAGTTATATCAGAATTCTCTTCTATTTTTTATTTCTTTCCAGGGTTCACCAGGGGAACGTGGAACAGCAGGCACTGCTGGCCCAATTGGTCTACCAGGTCGTCCTGGACCGCAGGGTCCTCCAGGCCCCGCAGGGGAGAAGGGTGCTCCCGTAAGTAATCACAGAGTCACGTAAGGCTATCACAGCACAGGCTTTTCACTCCAGAATGTTATGTTTCCCCACTCTAGTATTTGCCTATTAAACATATCGTCAGAATACCTGACCTACTCCTTTTATATTTACAGTTAACTAAACAGTAAAACATTTATTGTCATACAATCTAACACTGAAGAAGGGTTAAACCCATTATTATCAACAGCAAGGAGTGAATATAATAAAAAACTTTGTCAAATCAGTCTTTCATTAAAGCTTTGTACCCAGCCACTGTGCATTAGAGTACAAGTATATTTGTCGTCGGCCTCCAGTATTACTTAGCATAATTTTCTGACACATTCCCTTCCCTTTATAGTTTCTTTTCTATTGTGGTTTTTTTTTCAAATTTTTTATTAGTAATGTGACTCCCTGTACTGAAATCTTCATTTGACTCCTGTGATAATGTGGATCACTTCTTTTTCTTCAAAACCAGGGTGAAAAAGGTCCTCAAGGTCCAGCTGGACGTGATGGAGTACAGGGTCCTGTAGGACTGCCTGGTCCTGCTGGTCCTAGTGGTTCTCCCGGAGAAGACGGTGACAAGGTGAATCATTATAATTCGTATTAGTGCATCTGTGGGAAGATCTGTCAGTACCGTTCTCTGGTTGTAGCTTTCCTCACAATAAATATGGTGATGCAGGAACTCTTAGCCCTGCCTCCCCCAAACTCCCTCCACCCACAGCAAAAAAACTAATGAACCTTCTATAATCAGATGTCTGAGGGAAAGACATATATCCTGGCAAAGAAACAAGGATGAAAGTGTGGCAAAATAAATCAAGGCAGAAGATATCAAATTTGATTTTTGCCTATTTTAGAAACTTGGTTTGCTGAATGAGTAAGATAAAATGTTCCTAGTAATGTATAGTGATTTGGAACCATTGTTGATTGATTGAGGGTGTCAAAACATATGTTCGCAGCAGAGTTATTCTCTTGACTTCTGGCAGAAGTTAGGACACAGCACCTTTGAAGACTTTGACATTCGTTTTTATGATGCATGAGTATTATTTATCACGCAGAGAGTATTTTCTGTGATTTAGTTTAATTGTCTTTTATTATTGTATAAAGAAAAATTTTTTTTTCTGACACGGTTTCCTGGTGATTTGAATAATTTTGAAGTTTTGAAATATTGTACGCTACAGTGGGAAGCAGTTGTTCAGCCACATACAGTTAGATGAGTCTGTAAATCAGGGTGCTTTCATCATAAGTTCGTATTGAAGGTGACATGAGGAACACAATTTCCTTTATTTAGAGCTCAGTTGTACTATACTTCAAAGCCAGGTCTTGTTGACCTTTGCAGTACAACAATCAATATCTGGATTAATATGACACACTACTGATCGATGCAGAACTGCCCCCTTTAGAAGCAGCAGCATAAAACACCGAATAATTGTATCAAAGGGAAAATTTAAAGATACTGTCATATTGACTTCAGCTAAGTGTGAAGAAGATCATTTTAAAGAAGAACTTTAACTTCTAACTTTCTATTACAGGGTGAAATTGGTGAACCGGGTCAGAAAGGTAGTAAAGGTGACAAGGGAGAAAACGTGAGTAGCAAAATCCTTTGTCCATTACGTTATTCATAAATAAAAAGTATTTATGCATGAAGTATGCAAGTAGCCTTGCTACATCAATGAACAGAAACACAGACACACTTCAGAAATGTTTCTTCAAAACAATGTTGAGTTTTAACGCAACACTAAAGGTTTGTACTTAAAAAGCCATGCATATATTTAGTATTTCTCATATTTCTTGAGCTTACAGAATTATTTTAAAATCAATAAGTGAACTACATTCCTAAGTACCCTTCCTATATAATTTTAATTCATCCGTTCTACATTTGAACTGAGAGAGACCAAGAATATGTATACATTATCTTACTGGGTTTAAGTTAACTTCAGTGACTGGATTATGTGAACATACCCAGCTTTAGCTTCTTAGCCATAATGATGAAGAATATGAAGACTCAGTAGAGAAATCTGCTAATATAGTTTTAAAATTTTTAAAGAATATCTAAGCTTGGAGAGCACACTTAACTGGTTGCAACATTTCAGAACAGCGAAGACCTTAGATGAAATGGCTTCTACAAGTTTTCAACTATTATCACTAGGCCTGTTAGTGAACTTGGGACTAATCAGGCTTCTAGTGATTTAATTTGAAATGTTTTGTCTTCAAAATTATTTCTGAAGTTCAAGCACTTCCTCTTTTGATTGAGGCCACAAATATAAAAATAAGCTTTTTCCACAGTAAAATTTGAAGCTAGAAAGAATAAAACTAGCATATTTCTTTTGTTTGATTTTGGTTTCTTTCCCAAAAATTCAGAAAAGATTTGTTTTCACTTCTGTTCAATTTCAAGTTACACTGGCATTTTATTTGAATAATTTTCCTTAAGAAAAAAATGGAGAAGTAATTGCAGAAAGATTTGTTTTATTCTTATATTTCATCAATATTCACAGTTAGCAAAGTTCAGAACTCAGCATAGGGGTATTCATAACTAAGCATATTTACTGTCTTGAAAATGCTCTGTGCTTACTGTGATTAACAGCTTACAAATTATCATAAAAGTAGATTGCTTCTAAAAATTGGACCAAATTTATGGCTTACATGTATTCAGATCATGTTTTATAGAAGGATATACACAAAACCAAATCACAGTTTTATAATAATTACATAGAAAAACGTGTGGAGACAAAATGTGCAAAAAAAAAATGATAAGGGTTTTTTTGTTTTTAGGATAAGCTTGTCCTTTCAAATTATTTCTATAAGAAAGATTTCTGCAGTTTCCAGTGTAGAAAATGCATACTTTTCATAATCCTATTTTAATAGATCAAATCACAAGTGCTATAGTAAAATATTTGTAATGCCCTATTAACACAAGGAATGTAGTATTGTATGTATGGATGAGAGAGCACTTCTATTACAAAGCCCAGTTTTCCAAGAGACATACATATAACCAAGTTGTAAACAAATTCTGCTTCACACTAAAATTCTCTTGAATAATCTGTGCTGAATGCTTTGGTTAACTCTGTAAAATCAATTTAACAAATCAAAACATTTTTAAAAGTAGGTTTTAAGACTATGGACTTGCTCCAAGTTAACTGAAAATCAATCTTAATCTATTTGCTGTTGTAGTTGTAAACCAGCTGTGGGATACAAAGAGATATATGCAGCTAGTCTTTGTCCACCTGAAGAGGTTCATTACAGTACAGGCCCTGTGTACACAGAAAAATTTGGTGTTGAAAGGAAAGAGCAGAGGAAGCATATAGAGCAGGTCATGGTCCAGTTCCACTTCAGACTTTGCATGCAATCACATGCATATCCTTTTGTTTTCCCCTTTGACATGCCTCTTCATTTGAGATGCTTCTGCATCAGAGAAATTCAGAAAAAACACACACTGCACTTTTCTGTTTCAGCATAGCTCGTTATGCTGAACATTAGACTGTGACCACAGTTCCCATAGTGAGTACTAATGTATTTGGGCATGTTCCAGCAGACCTGCTTTACAAATAAAGTGCCTGCAGCATAATAATTTGAGAATGTATCCTGTGATCTCAGTCTCAAGATTTAAGGCATTTGGGAACGTAATGTGTTTTTCTTGGAATACAGAATTCAGTGTTCAGATGTGCTTAGTTGAAGTGAATGTTACCCTGTTTGAAGTCATGGTATTGAATCCTGTTTGCAAACAGTTGCAGTCATTGAACCCTGACATTTCAGAATATGTTTATTTCAAATCTGCTTTCCTGTCAACATGCTGACAGAAGTATATTGGGGCAGGGCGGAAAGGCCTTGTTGGTCACCTCTGAAAGATTCTGAAGAGTAAGTATCTAGTTCTGGAATCACAGGACACTAAGAATAGATACTCGCAATACCTAGGCACCCACAAAAGCCTCGGTGGGCATTTAGAGCCTAATCACAGCACAAACCCTGAGCAAAGAAGAATTAATCCTGCTTTCCTGTTTAAGAAGAGCTGCAAACATCTTCAATTCGCAGTTGAAACTAACAAGGAATTATGTTCAGGAGTTTAACTATGCTGTGCCTAACTAAAAATACTATGTTGCCAGATCCTAGCTGGGGACAGCACAATTTTATTGCTGATATACATCCTGTCTTAAGCTTCAAAACCTCCGATGATTCTGCTCAGTCTCCCTCCATTTGCCTTCCAGAGCAATGGAAAAAAAAGAGTCTGGCCATGTGTCCAAATAACTTCTCATTAATCAATTGCAAAGTACCTTCCAACAATACTTTATATCAAAATGAGTATTTTAATGAGATTAAAAATGTGTGGATCTTGCTCTGGCCCTATAAAATGAAGGAGCAGGTAGAAGCATCCTGCATAGTGTAGAAGCAATCCATTCCAATATGATTTTTTTACAAATTTATGCATGCTAATTCCCTTTCTCATGGTAACCCTCCCAGTCAACAGGAGCATTCCTAGGAGTCCTTTCATTTAGGTGTGTCACCACAGAGGCTAAAAAGCTTTGCTTCACCTATTGCCATCAGGTATGTGATGCAAAGAAAACTATAAAATAGAAGAAATACATAGCTTGACACTTCAAACTCCTTAGAAAATAAGATACTCTAAAATACACATACAACCCAAAGAAAGAAATACACTACAACACCGAAGTAATCTCTTTTCTTATCTCCCTATAAAGAGCAGAATAATCTAATTTTTACCCTAGCAAGGTCTGTAAGTCCAAACATTAAATTAGAATTTCCAGCCTAGAAACTGCAGACTACATTGTCATGTGAAATAGCAGACTAGAATTTAGCTGTTGCCAGGTGTAAGGTTCTATGCATTCTTAGCTTCACTCTTTATCATCCTAATCTCTCTAGCTGGCGCAAAAAAACAGATTCAACCTAGCACATGATTTTAACTTCATCATAAACTAGTATCTTGCATTCCCATACTCTCAGTGTTACATATCTTCATTACATCACGTCTGCATAACTGACTTCTAAATTATGCACAATATAACTTAGAAAGTTATAATTCTGTAAGAAGATTGAAAAAATTAAGTTCCTCTCAGAGACATATTTTTTGCCATTCAATTGAAAAGAGACCTAATATCAAAGAGTACGTGGCTCCCAGGGCTCAGTAAGAACTTAGGCTTTTTCATGTCTCCTGGAGGTCAAAATAAGCTTTCTGCTGTTACTAAAACTATTTGCAATTTCATAAAAACTAATCCAAATAGTAAGTGTTCCATTTAAAGATAGATTGTTAGATGATGCTTTAAAGGTTTACTTTTTCTGCACAAATCTCCTTGAAAGGTCTGATATTTTTAATTGCGAAAAAATATTTTTTTAAATGTATTTTTGCACAGGAATCTATTTTAAATACTCTGAAACATTACAAATGTCCTTTCAATAAATGCCAGTATTAAGTCTATTACAGATATACAAATCTGACTCTTTCAGAAAAAAACAAATAATAATTGTTTGTACTGAATGAAAAAGACTTGTGAATAATGCTGCATTCTCTGTGGAGAAATGGAGAAATGCTTGATAGACCTTGATCGTGCAAATAGGGTTGTCTCTATATTTGCTTTTAATCTCATTCCAGATGCCATAATCACTAACTTTTCCTTTTGGATGTTTGTTTGTTGCAGGGTCCTCCAGGTCCACCGGGTCTCCAGGGTCCTGTTGGTGCCCCTGGTATAGCTGTACGTAGCTTATTCGGAGCAAACCCCAATCTTGCCATAACTCCTCTGATACTTAGAAGTTCTTTGAACTGCGTCCTGGGTTCGGCCAGGACAGGGTTAATTTTCACCAGAATGCAGGAAGGGGCACAGCCGGGCGGGTGACCCCACCTGGCCAAACAGAGCCGGGTATTCCATACCATGTGCCGTCATGCGGGG
>Ga0181612_118546_pt1 | contig 11269 bp, 11 predicted proteins | sample HoacroProtozoa21_FD_119630 | JGI IMG/M metagenome (GOLD analysis project Ga0181612, IMG submission 119630) | Hoatzin crop microbial communities from Cojedes, Venezuel. Combined Assembly of Gp0051906, Gp0051904, Gp0051908 | reverse complement strand
TCTCTCCAGTAGCTCTTCATCCTTCTTGAACTGGGGAGCCCAGAACTGGACACAGTACTCCAGATGAGGCCTCACCAGGGCAGTGTAGAGGGGAAGGAGAACCTCCCTTGTCCTGCTGGCCACACTCTTCTTGATGCAAAAAAATGAGAGAGAGGTTGTTACAATTCAGGGAGGCCATTGCTGTATATTACCTCACCTTTATTTTTATTTTAATTTTAGAATATGCAGTCAGATTTTTGCAATCGTTGCTCAGGAAAAAATATGACGGGCTTTCCAAGTCACTACTCTGGTCCCTAAAGGCTCTGTAAAATGTCATGAAAACACAAAATTCGCTTTTCAGGAAGTTTTTGCAAGTGCAGTCCTGATACTGATTGCAGCACAGATTGCCTTTGTTCTGGTAAGGGATATTGGAAAAGTTTGTTGCCATTTGTCTCACTAGCAATTAAATGTTATCGGCTTCTTCCTTTGACTTTCAGATTTAGCTAGTCGGTAAGAACCTTCTGATGTTGACCATGGCTGAGGATTCTCCACTGCTGTAATGCCATTGATGTGGCAGTACCTGTTCTCTGTTATAGACTGCTGTTGTTATGGTGCACTCTGAATTCTGTCCCTGTTGTTTTGGGTTTTCTTGGTTCGCGTTCATAATTATGGCAAAGCACTGGACATAAAACTTGGTCTTCTGTAAAGCAGCTAACATTGTACTCTTGGGGAGGGGCAAGGAAAAAAAACAAAACCCAAAACAATCAAAAATCCCCTCCAAACCACCGAAAGACTGAACTAGTAAAATGTCAAGAAAGAACAGTTCGCGTAGGCCAGTAGCATTTTCCTGGTTAATTTTGGCTGGGTGAAGTGGAAGGAAGGGAGTACAGTTTGCTGGGGGGAGGGGAGAGTTCTCATAGCGCATGCAAAGAAGAAATAGATTATACATGTACCACAGATTCAAATTACTGGGACAGCCTATCAGCAGCAGAGGCATAGGGAAGGTATGTTTTATTTCATTATGTTGCTAAAGGGCCTGAAAAAGGAGATAGACATCATCGAGAAATCCTTGTGAAGCAATTGCACATGTAGGTGTCTTCTGGTTCCAGTCCTAAGAGCAGATAGTCATCAAACCACCCACCCTGCTGCACAGCCTGGACAGGGATTGAAGGGGAAAAAGAGCATTCTGGACCACGTGACAATCCATAGGGTTACCTAGGAAAAATCAAATTTACCTAATTCAACCAGTGATAATGAAGACAAAATAAAGTATGAGGGACGTAACTACAGATTCTAAGTGTCACATGAAAATCCTGAAGGAAAGAAAGAGTGTTTAGCTGAACTGGGGGAGAAAGAAATAAAAAGTCAATAATCAGTGAAATATTTCAATATTAATTGCTGCTTATGCCCTCTTTTCTAATTGTCTTGCTGTCATAACCATGATTCCTTCTTGCCTAATGTAAAGTATAAACATAAAAATCTGAACCTTCAGTGACTAGAATGTTCTAAACAAGTTTTATACACATTTGAATTGTTTTTCTTCTTGGCCTCTACATATAGACACCAAAATGCAAGAAGACATTTAAAGCCCAAAGACAGCAGTCTCTCATAAGGTCACGTTTTCTTGTATTTCTCAGGGTCTATTTGCTTACCTTCAATATTGTATAAAAAAAGCAGCAGTTGCTTGGCAATCTCTTAGTCCTTTCACAAAAACAAATCCCAGCATCTAGCTAATTTCTAAATTTTTTTAAATGGAAAGACATCTGTAAAAATATAAAAATATGAAAAAGGTTTTGTTTCACTATTAGTAGTAGAAAATTAATCAAATCCAAAAAGCAAATCTGTGAGGTCAGCCACCTGAATTGCACAAATTAATTTATCATTTATCTCCTGATAAATGATTTAAAAGTACTCCTAAACTAATCTATACATAAATACACATGTATCTTTATACTTTGGGGAAAAATATGTTTCAGAATCTCTTATTTTAACTTTACTGACACTGGAATATCTATAGGCTGCTTTGTGGAGTTTTCTGAAGTTACAATGATGTGAAAAAAAAGCAGAATTGCATACCTTGTTTATAATCTTGTTTTATTGTTTCTGTGAAACAGAGAAGGCATCAACTTAAAGACGTTAGACTTCAGTCCACTTTCTACTGACACGAATGGCAAAATTACCACTCACTTCAGTGGTGGAGGACTGGGCTCTTTGTCAACAATTTTGTATTGATACTTTGGCAAAATCCTGGTGCCAATAAAGTTGATGGCAACATTTGTATTGACATCTTAGCGAGCAGAAGTTTAGGCAAAATACTAGTATTCATTTAATAGCCATGCTTGAAAATCTCCTTTTGCTAAGAGAAAAAGTAGACAAAGGCACACTGTAAACGTGCCGTTCAGAGGCCTGGTTACCTGCCAGCATCCATACAGCTCTAAACAGCTTTGTGATACATTACCAAAGAAGCAGAAATTCTGGCAGAAGAGGTGGTGACCAAAAAATTTGTCCTTGTGTTCCATATGAAAATGTCACGAGAACTGCCAGTAGCAAGGGATTGCATTTGAGTTAATAAATAAATGTTAAAAGACAGTTGTGTCAGATTGAGGGCATCCCATAAGCTTAAGTGATAGCTGGAAGAACTGTGAAGATAATGAACAAAAATAGCAACCAGCAGTAGACTGTATAAGATGCCAAGTTGAACCATACCGCACTTTACTGAAGTCTCTGAAAGCTCTTGGTGTGCTATACTGTCCTATGTAAAATCATGTGGAAGAATAATGCAATTATCTATTAATAATTTTTTAAATGGAGCTGATTGATGATCAAGTGGCAGAAAGTTTAATTACAAGCACCAAACTCACATGAAGTTTGCACTGATGAAAAAGGGTTATAGATATATCCAGCCTTAATGCACTACCAAGAGCTAGTCTTTATTTGCCATGTTAGTGATATTTACTGAAGACTTGTCAGAATGGAGCTCTCACTTCTCATAGATATAAAAATACCCTTATGAACAGATAATAGCATCAATCAATTTTAGTATTTGGATGTCAGACATGTATGAAAGCCCTGCGAACTACCTTCAATAAAGAATTTTTAAAATTACTCCTCAAAATATATATGCATGTATTTTAATTCACAGGAGAACAGATTAAGAGAATGCTCCTTCCATGACACATTGGATGAGGATCTGTCTTGTTGCAATGCTAAAAATTCTCAATCCATCAATTCAATGCAGATTCAGGGCACCATCTCATATTTCTTGTCATATAAATTATGTCTTACATCAAAGACCACACAGATTCCTACTTAACAAAACAGGGGTATGTCTGAACATATCATAAATGTGAAATATGAAAGAGAACAAAATGAGACAGCCAATAAAATGTAAGATTTGTTAGTCAGAGAGCATATACCTTAGAAATAGTCTTACCAGCGTTCAGAATTTGTGATTAAAGAAATATTCATAATCTGTCACTAATTTTCCCCACAGATTGAAGCTTTCTTACAATACAAACCAGCAAAACTCTGAGAGAAATTAAAAGAGGAAAAGTAGCAGATGAAATGTTGTTTAAATATACACATTTCTATTTTTGCACATGCATACATGTAAAAGATTTCTATTTTTTTCACTTTTTTTCAATTAAACACAAACCTGGAAAAGGAATGTATATTGTCAAAAGACAAAGTCTGCAGATACAAAATTATTGAGGGTAGTCAAATGTAAAACCATAAGTAGAAGTTGCCCACCACTTTCATAATAACTGTCTGGGCAACAAATTGTAGCTGAAATTCATGTCAATAAAGGCAAAATAACATGGTAAAAAGAAGTGTATGGAGAAATCGGCTCTAAGCAAGCTATTGCCACTCAGAGATCTCAGACTGGGTTGCTTTATAAAACAAGAACTTGGTATTCCTGAGTTTTCAGAAAGCAAACACTGTCAAGAATAATTTGGAAAGAACTTTCAAAGAAAACACTGAGCTGATTAGACCTCTGATGTGCCCATATCTTGGATACATCTTCTTGTTCTGGTTAGCGTATAATCGAAAGTTACAGCAGAACTAGGGAAAATTTAAGGAAGTACAACAGGATTATCAGACACAGAGCAGTTCCATACAAATAATAACTGAACAATTGGGAATTCTTAATTGTTTTAAAACTACCTTAAGTGATGGCTGAAGGAGCTCCAATAGTAACTAATGACATTGTGAAGAAAGCAAAGCTTGTTCATACTGCTCATAACAGGAAGACTAGGCAGCGTAGGTTTAAATAAAGAGATGGAGCATTTAAAGTAGGCAATTAGACAATTTCGCAAAGTATAAATCCACTGGTGTCTAGGAATACAACAACCCAGATGCAATCTCCATGGACATAACATATGACGAATGACACCACGTGTGTCAGGCATCTACTGCAAACAACTGCCAGAGACAGAGCAGTAGGATGGGTAAACCTTTGGTCTGACCCAGGACGGAAACATGTTTCACTGATAACCCCGATCTCCAAGGAAATGACTGCTCACGGAATGCAGCCCTAAGCTCTAACTGGCATAAAAATACATTAATAATGTGCACTTTACTTCTGGAATGAATGTTCCTCATTTTGCTTCCATTTATTAGGAGCTCAGCGTACTGACACAGCTTTCACAGATTAAGACTCTGCAAGAAACTCCGGCGAAACAAGAGAACCAGCTAGGAGTTAAGAAGTCTAAGGTATGTAAGTAATTAGATTTTTTTGTTTGGTTGGTTGGTTTTTTTTTAGTAGTCTAGGTAATATGGTGTACCTTGTGGATGCTGGCTCCTGCCAATAGACTTTCACACTGACACTAAAAACAGATTAGCATATGCCTTGTTTTCTGGTTCAAAAGGATGCTTTATTGTCTATAACTGACCAACAGTTCATTCAGACAAGCCAACAAACATCCTCAAAATCTCTTTTTAATCTTGGTATGGTTAGACAACCACCAACTCCTCCTCTAGGAGCTCACTTTTATCAGCAACTATCATAAACTGCTATTAATCCCATCAACCCTGCACTGATGTGGGATCACCTGGCCTCTTGGATGCAACAGGCAGTAGGAATTCACCTCACAATCCATGCAGTCCTTGGCGAGGTAGCCTGTTTCTTCAGACTGACATTAAGCTTGATATAAAATCTTCCGATGAAGATGAATCTGCCATGTGGAAATAGTTCCAGTGTTTAAGCACCCTTTGCACTTCATTCTCACTCTATGCTTCACTGTCTTTTTTCCAGTCATTAGATCTTCCTATGCTTGTGTCACTAGCTTAACTGTTTTATAAGTATCAAAAGTCTTCATCTGTAGGTAATTATGGACCGTGATCAAACTATCTATTAATTAACTGTGGATGAACTAAATAGATTAATCTTATTCCAAATCTCTATGGAAAGGTGGGTTCCCATTTCCCAGGGTTTTTTTTCTCAGAGGTTTTCTGATATGTCAACATACCTTCAAATGGCAGGTACATCCCATGCTGAACGTCCTACCTCAGAAATAGACTCGATGCCATGTATATCACTGTTATTACCATTCTCCACGTTTATCTCAGTATTTCCGTCTACATCTTGAAGAATCACATTAGGTCTGTCTTTGTCATTCTGAGGCATCTTTTCCAGCCGCTTTTCAACCATGACTTCCAAATCTTCATAGCCCCTCCTTGCCAAGACATAGCTCTCCATCCTTCTCACAACTGGTGCATTACCACAGCTCTTCATTATTTCCTTGTTTCCCTTTCCTATTACTCCTTATACCCAAGTAAATATTTATATGAAAAAAACACCTTCCTGCAAATTAAAATAAGCCTATATGTGAATATTTGATATTTGCCCTCAGTTGTTGAAATGCAATCACAATTTCTGTCTATCATCTCCACCACTACAACAATATCTTCCAGTTGAGAACATGGTATGATACTAGCAATATATCATCAGGTGGAAAAAATACTTCATTTCTTAATTATGCTGTGAATTTTTTCTGCATTTGACAATTTCCCTCCCAAGAGAAATATTCAGCATATGACACGCTGTGTCTATCTAGATGAGCAAACACAGCATGCATATATTCACAAACATAGAAGCAGCATATGATTTGTAATAATTATAGTGGTGGTGTGAACATAAAGGAGATGGCAGTTCATGACATAGGTTCATTAATGAAAACTGCTTCAGCTCATGTCCATGGGACCTTGGAGAATGTAGACCTCTTTTGGCAGCCTGTCTTCAGTATAAGCTTCATGTAAGAAATGGGGGATTTTTTTTTTCCCCCAATCCGAGATCAGACATCAGTGATAAGGATTTTACAACCTTTTAATAAAGTTATTATAAATAATAGCAGTAATACAGTGCCTCATATTAATGAGAATGAATGAATCAAATTGGCTAAATTGTTCAGCAGTGTGCTACGTCGGTGTGGTATTTTCAATCATATCAAAGTCAAAAATTTTTGCTCAGGAAGGCAGCAATGCATGCTCCTATGTGGCAGAGATGAAAGTGGTGGGCTATATGCTTATGTTACTTCCAACTTCGTTTATGGTATAATGCACACGTACAATTTTAGGAGCTGTCAGTCTGCGGTTTGGTCAGCTGCAGCCTCTTACGGGAAAGAGAGAGACAGGGTGCTCTCTCACAGAGGCTTCATTTCTGCTCTTTTACTTTGCCTTTAATCTGGAGTTACAATCCTCAGGCTGACAGTGAAAGGTGTTTTTCTTCTATGGGAAAAAACCTGACTAAAATCATAACAACCTTATCATGATTTACTGAAAGATCCATCTCATCAGCTGTGAGAGAAGTTAAACCGACAAAGGAGAATATATATAAAATGAACAGTTTTCCAGCTGTATAAAACATCACTTTAGATAACATCTCCCATGCTCAGCAGCCACCAGCAAAGCTCTGAAAGCATTTTCTTTTTCTCTCTCAGTGCCCGTTTTTACAAGAGGAAGGACAAAGGTAATCTGTTTCATATGCTCACAGCTGCTTAAGAAAGATGAAAAGCTGAACACGATGGCAAAACCCTCACTGATGCCGCCACTTTTGACCTATCACTCTGTGAAGCTCAGCCTTTCAGGGCAGTGCATGTTGTCACAGGGAGAATGTGCCACTCGAGGAAATGTCTCTATTTTCTATTTTTAAAATCTAATTGTAACCCCTAATTAGCTTTTATCAATATTCATCTGTGAAATAGTACAAAATCCTCCAGTAAGGCTGGGGTCATTAACATGTGGGCAGGCTGGGGGAGCGGAGCGGGCTGGGAGCACAGTACACCAAGGCCAGACCCAGTCTGGTAGCTTTAACAGGGGGAAGGTGCTTGAGACTATTGGTAATGGACACATTGTCACTATGCTGTAGCCTCCAGCGTAAATTCAGGCTTCATTCAATTAGTTTTGCATTTGAGGCCTGTCCTGAGAAAAGAAAGGTACCAAGGTATGGCTGCTGAGCTGGCTCCTTTGATTTTGCACCACAGTCAGTAAGCCCCTCATTCTGCCTTAATTGCTAAATGTCATATTAACACTAATCATTCCATTAAAGTCTTAACTAGAGAAATAACAGAGAAACTAGAAAAATAACCCAAATGCTTTCTATTTTATTTAATCAAATTTATTCCTTCTCTGCCACATGTATTTGGTTATCTAGGTATGTGGGTCAAGACAAACTAATTTCTATAAAAATCTGCTGAAATTCTAGCCCAGAACAACCCCAAAAGAGGACCTGGCTAAGTCACAGATCTGACTAGTCTTCCATGACATACTGTCTTTCTCTCATTTTTTTTTTTAAGTTCACTGAAAAGAGGACCGTGAACCACGAATAGGTGAAGGTGAGAAGGGGTACCCAACAAAGTGGAATAAAAGCTCTTTCTTGCTCTGTAGGCCTGGATAAAAATAAATATTTAGGATTGGAAATCCTTTTTTTTGTTGTTGTTCATTTTAACATTTTTAGTCTGTTTCTTTTCAAAGATTACAAGTGAAAAATAAAATAATATGGTGTTTCCATCATATAATGCTGAACTGTTGAATAGCAGGAGTAGGAATTGAATATTCAGATCATCCTTGTTACCTTTGCTGAATCCTGCTGTCTGCTTCCTTGTTCTTAATAAAAGATCAAGGAGGTGGCAAAGCAACCGTGATTAGAAACCGCAACCCTGTTTTGCCATCAATTTCCCAGAACAATTCTCTTTCTGTACTTGTGCTAAGGTATCACAGAGGGAGGTTTTCTTTTGGTAGAGTACGCACCAAAGAATTTTAAGCAAGGAGCTATCCCCACAATATTTTGGGTTAGTTTGGATTTTTCTGCGTATTGACAATTAATGACAGTGCATCTATGTTACCCAAGTTTAAGATTGTAAGTCGTTCAAAATCTATCACATTTTAGCTGTATTAACCAGGAGTAATATTATGTTACAAGAAACCCTGTCACCTGTGGATTCACTGTAGATCACTGTCCCCACAGATATAGAAGACAGTGAGCCACAAAACTAATAATAATTAGGACTCCTAACCGAGGTGAAAAGCTATTTCCTCTTGGAACTATTTTCCAATCATCCTCTTTCCAGCTGAGCTGGACTAGTGACACTATAAACTGGCAATTAAAAGACTCAAGTTTAAAAATACCTTCAGCTTCCCAGGTCCCACAATGGCAAAGGTTAAGTGGATTATGTGGAGATAATTCACTCAGCTCTGGGGGGAGGGTGCTGATTGCCTGGGCTGTTGGTTGCCTCCCTCTTTCCTCCTCACTTGCTGAAGCAGTGATTGTTCCAGTACTGTCAACTTTGCACGCGTAAAAGAAGGGGAGAGAGAAAAGGCCTGGAAACCTTTCCCAAGGGACTGGGGCAATCACTAATGGGCATTGACTGACGCTTGCAAACTTTACTTTGATACAGCCTTGAAAACTGAGCCTGGAAGTGGTCACTACTCCTTGGCTAACATGTTCATGCTGCTAACTGTTGTCCATTCTTGCAAGTCTTTCAGCAAATACACCCTGTTTGTTCAAGGGAAAAGAACTATGAATAAGATTGCTGGCCTTACCTGAACAGCTACTTTCCCCCATGCTCCAAATGAATTAAAACCACGAGTTACACCTCTAGTTGTGTGGCAACACCTACACAGTGTTTCCAATTTACTTTGTAAGTTTTTAATCAGTGACAAATGCATTTTTGTAAATTCAATTTGCCTTTTATTGCAGCACCTATAAAACGTCTTGCAGCATTCCGGAACTTTGTGAAGGTTTTACTTGCTACTGACATAACGCAGCTGTCGGACCTACAACAAAGGCTAAGGTTTATGAGCAACTTGAATTAGGATGTAGGTTAAGCAATTAAAGTTCAAGGAGGGGGAGGAGGGAAATGGCTTTCCAAAATTTGCACTCGCCAATGTGAAAAAGCACACCAAATACGTGCTGCATACCAGGATGGGTAAAGCTGAAGCGGCTAAAGAGGCCTTACTCGGTTTTAAACTCACTATTTTGAGAGAGTTCCATATGTGAAAAGGTCATGCAGATTTCATTAATAAATCTGCACTGCTGTTTGTTTTCTTTTTTAATCAAACTCAAATGCATCCTTTTAAAGGGCTGATTGATTAGATCGTAAGTCTGGATGTCCTTGAAGATGATGAAGAAAATGCTTATCTGTAAAGCAATCATCATACTGCCAGTTCTATCATTTGCACGTTTTTACAGGTGCTGGAAAACTGGTTTAATTTTAAATCATTTGCTTAAATTGCTAGGTAAGAAAAAAAAAAGCTTGCAGAATTTACATTTAAAAGAGCAACTGGGTTACTTGTGACATATAGAAACAACCCATTACATCTAATCTTCTGTACCTAAAATCAGGGTATTAAAGCAATCAACGTGCAGAGTAAACATGAATTAATATTTCATCTTAGTGAAACTCAACACTCTGTACATTAACTTCTGCTTCCAGTTATACAATACAATGCTCCGAAATTCAACAGCTCTGAAATTAGTCAGTTTTAATGGGGCCTGAGTATAAATTTGACTCCCTACGTCTAAAAAGTAGAGCCAGTCCAAATAAGGTTACTAACTCTGGTTTTGGTATATTAATGCATGGAAATCCTTATTCTGTGGGGTCCAGACCAGTACAGACTGTGCTAGATTTCTCATTTCTTCTTTGTTGTTACATTTTATTTTCCTTCTGTCTTGATTTTTGCTTCATTTGTCCAGCATCTATTCAGTACTTTTGGCAGTGTATTTTTCTGTTGTAAGCGCGATTAGGACATTGCTGCAACTTCTCCTTTGTGCATTGGGGTTTTACAGCTGATTTGTCACTTTGAACCCGGGTTGTGGGCATGGCTGTGGCTAACACCAGAGGTGTATTTTGCTATTGCAGTGCTAGAAGAAAGTTGGGAAATGAATGTCTCTTTGGAACTTTATTAAAACAATCATTGTGGAAAAGAAGTTTTTTGGATTTATAGACATTCTTACAAAAGGAATGAGATATGGAGCAATATTTTGAGGTGAACAAACACATTTTGCAACTTTTTATCTGACTGCATGACCTGTTTCCACTTTAACTTAAATCCGAACTAGTTTGATTCAATGGAGATAGTTTGATTTCTGGAGACTTTTGATCCATAGAAGTTAGGAGACACAAGATACACCTATCTGGCACTGATGTGAGTGCCAAAATCTGGCTCAATGGAAGTTAGCACAGTGCACGTTATCTGATGACAGTGGAAGCGTTGCATTATTTACTGCATGGAATGTCCACTCTGCAAAGATTTAGGTGTTTGTTTAACTTTGTTCTGTCTGGTTAATTGGTTCTAGTCACTGAAGATCCTCATATGTATAGAGTGAAACATCAATCTGTTTTATTTTCAACATATTTTTAAAATGACTTTCTAGCTTGTTCACTAGTTGAAAAGGCATTATGGTAAAAGCTTATTGTACTTTACAAAGAGCTAAGGTTTCTAAATTATAGTTTCCCCACAGATAACAGCAAGCAGAGGGAGTGACAGCATCATTCAGTCATAGGCATCTAACTTTACTTCACACAAATTTCTTTAACTGACGTTTATAAACATTATTTTTATTTGTTTGTTGTAGTTCCTGCAATCTCTTGCTCGTAAACACAAACACTAACTTAAAATTGAGTTCGGTGAGCCAGTTTTGAACTGCATGCAGAGAAGATTAAAAGAAATTGTACGAAATCCTCTCCTGGGAAAGATCAAATGGTTACTAAAATGAAAGCAACCTAAAACTGTAGCATTTAGCCCAGAGGGGGGGAGGGGAACTGGGCATTTAGCTATAATTAACACCTTC
>Ga0181612_178192_pt1 | contig 11270 bp, 4 predicted proteins | sample HoacroProtozoa21_FD_119630 | JGI IMG/M metagenome (GOLD analysis project Ga0181612, IMG submission 119630) | Hoatzin crop microbial communities from Cojedes, Venezuel. Combined Assembly of Gp0051906, Gp0051904, Gp0051908 | reverse complement strand
TATTGTATTGACAACATAAGAAAATTGATGTTTCAGATTCTCTGAGATAATACATAAACCCCTGAAATTATATGGATTGTGAAGTATCACAGTCATTTTACCATTTCAGTCTCTCAGAAAAAAGTATGTTTAGCTCATATATTTATTCAACAGCAAGCATTCCTTCCCCTTTGCCCACTATCATCCTGAATATCATGAAGCCAGATTTACAATACTTAGACAAATGGATTCACTACTCCTAAATTTTTTTTTGGTCTTCCAGAAGGATATTTCTGATCTGTTTCAGATATAATATTTTATAGAATAAGGCAGAAATTGGAGGAGTTCTTATACAACAGAGATATTATAGAAGATAGAGATTAAAATTATTGCTCCGTTAAAATACATGCCAAACTATAGTCTTCTTTGACTGGTCTAGGATTTTACCATGAGTAAAGACACCGTATCATCATAAAGACAGCCTAAAACTGAGTTGAAAAAGCTGGTAATATCTTAATGTCATTAAACAACAACTGCTACATGCAGTAACACACACTTTGCAATCGCATGGATAAAGTGGGAGTTGAACTATGTAAACTCAACTGACATTGCTGAGAACAGACTATCCATTCTTAAAGCAGTGGCTTAGATAATTTTAAGGTATTAACATGTGTGAGGGTAAGGATGGAGCTCCTAAACATTTGTAGCTTTAATGTTGCTTCTGCAAGGTCAGGACAAGGTAAAAGGAGCCACGGGGTTGCAGGCATCAGGAAGCTCTAGCAGCTTCTAACAAGAATGCCAGCTACCCTTGACTGAGGGTACCTGAGGCCTTTGCTGAAGCTTCCCCCTGATTAGGGAGGGTCAAGCATCCTTTCAGTTGGTGCTAGGGACAGATCTGCACAGAGTCGGGCCCGGAGTGCAATTAACACACACAGCAAAGTCTGCAGAAGGGGTCCTGTCTGGGTTCATACCAGCCTGAACAGTGTCAGGCACAGTGTTGTTGTGCCACAGGGCAACATCTCAACTGGGTGATGGAGCAGCTGCCCCTGCCAAGGCACAGGCTTTGACCCAGTGACCCAGACAGAACTTCTGATGGTGGTTGCAGCCCTCGAGGTTCTAGGCTACAGGGAGCGCCTGGAGCCTATCCCTGAGGCTGGGAGAGATGGCCTTCAAATTCATTGCAATCAAAGACAAGGACGAGCTTTGCCTTTTCAAGCAAAGCATTTGGGCCAGCTAACGCTGAGCCATGCGAAGTTAGTAGGAAGATGTGGTGAGTGACAGTAATGAAAGACTCTGCTCCCCCTCTACTGACCTTACCTGTCTTCTAGAAAAGTTTGCTGCTTTCTGGTAGCCTAGATCTGGGATGCTGTTGAGAGACCACCCCCTTGGCTGTTACCCTCTGCTGTTCTTCGATGTGGAGACTAATGATACTGCCAGGGGCAACATGAAGAGTATCAAAAGCAACTACAGAGATCTGTGGGTGATAGTCATGGGCATAGGGGCCCAGGGCTAGATTTTGTTGATTTCACTCAATTTGACAAGTGTAAAAGTTCAAGAAAAGATGACAAAGATTATGTTAGGCAATATGACTATGTTTTGAAAATAATCTGGTGGATGGCAGGAAACAAGTCTTTAGGAACAATGTTCTCTACACTAGAAAAAGATGTTTTCACTGATGGAACATCTGGAAAATTGATGAAGGAAACCGGGCTAACAAAATCAAACAAGCAAAAGCTTCCTTAACAAAACTCACTGGGGCTCTGTACAGCAGTTTTCTTGTCTTGAAAGTTTAAAAATTGCAATTAAACTAGTATAATGATTTTCGGCCTGATACTTCCACATCATAGTTATTTGTCAGTTGCTGACTGCTATATAGCTAGCTACTGTCAGTGTATTTTTTTCCTGCTGATGTATTGAACATTCTTGTGAAACAGATGTTCATTCAAGTCTCTCTTTCAGGAGGTTTTAGTTCTAAATAGCTAAGCAGTGGGAGGCAAAGATTATGCAGAGCCATTCCAGTGATATTAGAAAATGTAACTCTACTTGCAGGCAGAGTCAAAAAAATTCATAACGAGCCATCTGTGAAAAGAGTGGCCTATTTTTTTCTTTAGTCATATTAAGAAAGCTGAAGATAACAGTTTTTCCCCATAAAAACGTCTTATCTCTTAGCCCTAACCTCTCTTTATGTTCATTTCTAGTATACTACTAGAAAATAACCTTAACCTCAAAAGCTAAAATAGAAAATACTAATTTGGCAAAATACATATAGGTATTTTTCATCATTATTATGAAGCTAGACAGCTATTTCACATAAATCATGTATTTCACTGATAACCTTTATTTACTTAGATTCTTTAAATAACCTATCATAACTTAAAAAAAAAAAAAAAAATTCAGATTGTGCCCAAGACAGAAAAGTCTACTTTCATCTTTTTTCCCACGTTATTCTCTTTTCTTCCACTATTTTTTCAAACCTAAATAGAAGTTACATCTTTACATCTATATCAGGCATAATACTATAACAGGAATATACTGCAAAGTAATTTTGTTCAATGTTTTAGACTTTAGAAACTGCAACAGCAACCAGACTAGATACTAGCTGGCCTTGCCAAGCAGCATGCAAAGTAGATCACTTTTTGTAGTCTGGCTTACCTTGTAGGTGGCCGGTTTATTTGGCTATTGTTTTGCCACTTGGAAGGTCCAGTTATCTTTTTATTAATACATTCACCTGGAAGTGGCATCTTGGAGTAAAGCTTAAATTCCCACTTGATCTCTGGAATCTACAGATACACATAAAATTCTGCCCCTTTAGTCTTGCAGCAACCAGTCGGTTATTATTTGAAACACCCTTAGTGATAAGCGGAGGTAGAAATTGTACAACAGGATGATAGCAACTCTGCAAAGCATCTGGAGAAGGGAGTTGCAATTTAGGCTTCTGTGGACATTTAGAAAAAAAAGTCTAGAGTTAACTGTCCTTTATCACCAATAGAGTCCAAATGCAATAGTAAGCAGAGTTACTGAAAGAGTGCCACAGCACTAAGCAGACCTTAATAATGATGGAAGGGTATGGTGGGAGGATATCCTTCAGACAGTATTAGAAGGCCAGACAAATGTCTTCACTGTATAGACAATCCAACATTTATCTCCAAAAATACTTGAAAATACACCTGAAGGACATCATATCTCCAAATTAGAATAGAAAGGGATCACTGGGGTACCAGGAATGACTGTGCATTTTCACAGGTGGAATCGGCAGATGCGTGCTGCCCTGTGGTAGTATGGACATATCAAGTTATGACACAGACAGGAGCATAGAAGATATACATAAATATGTAACTTTTAAAGAAGACATCTCTAAAGACACCCAGAAAAACTACTAGTAGTTTTTGTTACATTAGAGTATTCAGTGCCAGCTCTTGTAATTCTTCATGACACAGCTTCTTTCTCAGCTGCTGAAAAAACTTAATGAGGCCACACTTTATCAGGGAGATGATAGAACCTAGGAAAATTCAAAATTTTTCTTCTACAGCTTCCCCTGTTGCTATCTGCCCCATAAAATGAGTCCACAGGAGGGAAGTAAACCCAAATCTCTTGTATGTTATTGTAAAACACCGCCTTTAAGTAGTTGGCTGATATGAGGTAGTTATCAATAATGTTTTGCAAAATTCCTTCTTGATTCATTTCTCACCACAATGTGAGAAATAGAAAAGCAGCAAGAAAGTGTTTGTTGACTGAAATCTACATAAACACTGTATTTTACAGTATCCCTCACAGTAAATCAGGTTATCGTGCCTTTGGGGTTGCGGGCTGCTTCTTGAAGGTGCTGCAGATGAAGAATATCGAATATGTTGGTGCTTATCTTTTTTTGCATGCACTTTTTTCAATTTTATTTCAATTTTCTAGAAACAGATTTGAAGTAGTAAGACACAGTGGAGTGTTCAGATATTTTGAAACAACAATGGCAAGATTAATGGTAATTTAATGTAGATGCACCGCTATCTTCAGTAATGCTCCAATATTTCAATGTTGTTCTTTTACTGGGAAATCAAAGCTTGGGCAATTAGAGCCCACTCTTTTGCAGTCCTCTAATACTTCTACATCTCTGATTTCTAACCAAAATAATTACAAATTTCAGTTGGAAATAGAAACCTTTCTTAACTTTTTAAGAAGAGTTAACTTAAAAAAAAATACTCAGTATCACCCAAAGTATTTCTTTCTGTCCAAGTCTGATACTGTCAAGGGGAGGCACAGCTTTTCCTTCATTTTGCTTCAGAATGTGCCCTAACAGGAAATCCTGACTGCTTTAGAAAGCACACAGTCTAGAACACAGTGTGCTTAAGTTTCTAAAGGAAAGAACTCTTTTCCAGTCAACTAGAGTTTTACTACTCTTTTGCTTTTAGCTTCAGTGAAGCATCCTTCTTAATGAGAATCATCCAACTAATAGTCACACTGAAATTATGTTAGATTTGACCTTTATTCTCATGAGGAAATACAGGTAACATTGACAAAGATAGAAATATTGGGCAGAGCAGTCATGATGAGGATAGGGCTAGTTTTATTCTTTCTTAGGAATTTCTTGTGGTTGCTTCTGAATCCTCAGGCTTTCCATATGAACTTGGGCAGATGAAATGCATTAATTCTGACAGCAAGGACATAAGATCTTCTGATCTCAAACAGCTGAAACAGTCTGGGCCCAGATCTGTTTTGTGTCATGTGTTTGTTATTTCTTCTTCTGAACTGTAGACAATAGGTCTGCTCTGAGATACTGTTCAAGGCTGAGACTTTGGCATGTTGTTTACAGGTGTCTGTTTTGCTGGTCCTCCAGGCACTCTGTAAACATAGTAGGTGCATAATTACTGGTGTGTTTGGGAGACTCATTTTCAAAGCTGAACAGATTCTTGTCAAAGAGAGGTATGAATCCCTTCCTGCCTGACAGAAAATGTTGACAAGAATGTGACATTATACAGTGAAAAGAAACAAGATTTGTAGAACTGCATGATTAGGCAACAAAGAGGGAGAATCTCCTGTGTCTAGAGGGGGTCTGACAACACTTGCCGTGTGAGCCAGGAAACAGTTGGAACTAATATAATGGTAGGTAGAAAACCAGAATTTTTTTTTTACATCTAGAAAATAGTCTTCTACTAATTTATCAGTAAGGCATTCTACAGCCTCACATCCTTGTTATGTCTATTTGATTTATACAGATACTTCAGCCACTTTTTCGTGCAGCACAGGGGAGTCAGGCACACTGCCTATGATTGAGCCATATGTCCTGTGATCCTGAAACATGTTCTTACAGATACCAGTGGGCACATAACACTTACCCTCTGGGTTCCCATGCTCAGGTAATTTTTACAATTTGCAAAGAGACTTTCTAAGCTTGATATACAGTTTAAATGTACAAAGTAAATACTTATTGACTAATGCGCAGAATAGATATCATTAATAAGCTACAAAGGTAAGCATTAATATTCTCACTGCCACCGATGAGATGCCAGTGACATTTTGCCTGCCGTACAATCACTACCAGATGTACAGGGATTGCCTTCCTGTGCTCTTTGCAAAGGAATTATTTCAGTGCTGAGCTGCCATCTTCTGAATCCGTGATTTTCCCCCTCCGTCCGTTCATTACTAACTCTCTTCACATCAACAGTCTCACCTCTGCCTTTCTTAGCATGCATGGCTCCTGTCTACCTACTTTCCCAACTTTTTCTCAGCTGAACAGAATCCTCAGAAATTGAAGCCAGATATATGCAGATGTGCTGTATCAAAACCAGACCTTGGATCACATCGTGCTGAACCCCTGGCAGGTGGGCTTCATAGAAGCCTCATGATGACCTGTGAGATTTTTGGATTTTTACTTTGAAGTACTGTATTTCTTTTAGGTTTTATCCTTCTCTGCTTTTTCTCACAAAAACCTCTGAATTTCTGCAATATGATATTGAGGCTAGTTCTGCCAAACTGTTACTAAGAAGTGTTTTCCAGAATGACAGAAGAATGTAAACTGCCTTTCTGTTATAACCTTTAAAGAGCTTTCTCCTGTCCGTGGGGAGAATGAATGTATCATGTAGGAACAAGACCTTGCAGATGACAGAAACAGACCTGATTAGTCTGTATGGGCAACTTGAGCAAATGAGTCTGGCAGTTAGGTTATGAGCTGCAGTTATAGATTCACTGGTGTAAGAAAGCAGTTCAGTCCCTTTTTACATCTTCCCAAGTCAGATGTTATACAAAGCTCCAGTGTTAAAAGACAAAACAATCTCAGAGAAACAGCCTAAATACTTATCAGGCATAAGTTCATTATATGCCCACCATGAAAGCAGAATTACTGCATCAATGGAGGAAAAAAACTTAATGCCATATCAATTTGCATTGCTTCTCTGAATGATACGATAGGACTGGATGATTTTGTTTCTTTACTATCTCTAGATAAGAGGTGTGGCTCTTGGAGCTCATAAACATGGCTACTGTGGCACCAATATCCAGAAAAGTCAAATCTGCAGCACTTTCGGCATGTGTGTACTGGAAACATGATGTACAGTCACTGCAAAAACAAAAATGGGAACTATCGGTTTTTAGAGGGAGAAAAAAATAAAGATCAGTAGGTTTAAGCACAAAGTGATGCTTCTGTGAAAGCTGAAAGATCAGAGATGATGGAAATACAGTGGTGGCAGAAAGAAATATAAGTGAATACCTCACTGAAGAGCAAAGAAAAACAAAATGTGTTACTTTTTATTTAGGAAAAAAAATCTGTGAAAATAGAAATATCTTTTAGCAGAAATGATTTTAAATAATCAAAATGACTACACGCAACAGTGATAAAGCATGCTAAGTTAAGGGCTAACATGATTGCAATCACAGATCATTTCAGAGGTCCCTTTTATTGTTGATCCTGTTAACATGCAATTCAGAGGAAATGTCCTCCTTAAGCTCCTGAATCCCACGGATCTGCCAGTGAAATTGTGTATCTACTTCTGGCACTACTGTCACAAGACCAAGAAGAAACTAAGTAACTCTTACTCATGAAGACATCTGCATTATGCAAAAATGAGAAAATGATGTGATTTTGACACTATAGAAGGTATTTTTAAAATTGTAGATATAAAATTTATGTTTGTAAGGTAAACACCAAAGAGTTCACACAAGTGAGTTTAACAATTTTTTAACAAATGTCACAAACAGAAATCTGTACTGGATTAAAGGAAGAAAAAAAAACTTTTCTAGGTGACATTCATACTACCTAGAAAATGGATGATGTAAGGATGACCCTTCAGATGGACTTATTTCATGAATTCTTTCCCATTGTGTTTAATTAAAGGAGTCAGTGTATCTGACTCAGAGGTTTTAGGAAATTAATTGTAGCTTCCATTTTGTAAGAAAATTTCTGAAGATGGAGGACTTCCACTCACTGTAAAGTATGGCAGTGAGTGATGATGGATGACTTATTTGGAAAATACTAGGCGTTTCTATGGTGACAGGACTATCTCCAAATGACCATGTTTTTTCTGCTCTGTATCATTGATATATTTTTTGCCTAAAAAGAATTTCAAAAAACAGATTGATCAAACCAGAAGTCTTTCAATGTATTATAGGCACTAATCAAGGAATAATGTCAAATATAAAGACAGTCATTCTCAACTTCACAGTGAAGCAAGAGAAATAGGTACCTACCAGCAGGTGAGTTATACCACCCTGCTACTGCTGTAGGACTAGACAGAACGAAAGTTTAGTTATTGAAACTTAGGGCGCCTGAATCTCACACTAATTATGTCTTTGAAACAACCTCATGATTTTCCTCTTTCTTTTCTTGAAATCTCAGGAAGTGGAATCCTATGGTTTGTACAGGATTTTTGCTTACACAACTCTCTGCTTTTGAAACTATTGCTAATACCTATACAATCAACAATTAAGAAGGAAGAGACATAACTGGATTTCATAAGTAATTTTTTTCTTTTTCTTTTTCTGTATTGTCGTTGTTGAAATAGCCTCCTGGAATATCAGTACAGGAGGTCCAGACGTGCCTCCAACAGTGTGTGCTGGCCTAGGCTATTTTTGTGTGATGCAGGCTGCTATTTGCTTAGTCCTCACACTTTCTTAAATTGTTATTTTGGACTGTTGTGATGGACTAATATGTAATTTTTTTTTTTTTGAGACAATATTCTTTCTCCATTTCTCTGTCTCTACTACTTCACTAAATATCAAACAGATTTGTCAATTCAGACAAACATGCACATGAATGGTTTTGCATATTTTTTTCACAGGAAGGTTAAAGATTATTGAGCTCAATGAACTTTTTTTGATTCCTGGTACTAACTTCTGATGACAAAGTCCTTCACTGATACCTTTAGCTACATGTAATGGCTGGATCTGTTCTGTATTTGAATAATCTCCACATTTCCATTTTAACAAATTCATATCCAATGACAGCATAACGTGTTCATGAAGATAATTTCTTGCACACCGAACTGTATAACTAAACCTCAAATCAAGGAGTTTCTCAGTTGCTTTACCCTGTGTGTTAAGAATATTTTTTCTCTGTGTTCTTAAAAACCTTAAGCAAGAGACATGTGATCGAAGGAGTTGTAGACAGTCCTAAGCATAGGTGTACCTTACACGTCTCTCAGCCTTAAAGCTTCTTTACTTGTAATTGCTTGGACATACGCTGTATCAGATTTACCAGCTTTCTTCTTTTGTCTTTAGTGCTAGATTACCAAAGCCAACATTATCAACCGGTAAAATGCCTGGTAAGATGCCTCTTTTTATCATCACAGTTGTGGTGTATTTCTCCATATTTAGGGAGGAGGTAGTTCCGAGGGGGAAAATTAATGAACTGAAGAGATGAATGAAGGCTAAAATGGTATTTTGATCTGTACTTTATAATGATTTTCTTTGTTGATATAGAAAGGTCTCCATGAAATCTTTCATCTTCACTGTTTAGCTGAACAGAAGTAACAGTGCAAACCCACAGAAAAAGTGTTGATATTAAAAGGTGCAGATGATTTCAGCAATATAATATGAATATCAGTAGCACAAGATGACTGCACGAAACTCAACATCCAATTTTCACTTCAAGTGCCATCTAGGAAAAGCTCTACTAAGCTTCAGAAAAAAAACCTGATTCAGATTGTTCTACCTCCTTAGAAGTATCACTCACCACTGGTTCATAGCTAAATATAAACATATAAGAATAAGCAGTCTGTTTAGTGATTGACCACACAATGTCATTTTCATTTTCTATGTCCTGAATAACTCTCAAACTGAAGCTTATTAAAAATAATATTCTTTTGCAGGAGATTCTGAAATTCTGCAGAACATGTATATACGTGGTTGAGATTGGGGGTGTGTGAAGTCAGTCTGGAATAACCAATAAGAAAAAAATCTACAAAAGAATCCCCAGTTTTAATGAATAGAAATTGCTCTAAAATACTCTGGTTTGGATCCCAATTTCTGAAACTTTTTGCTAGTTCTTTATGCTTTCTGTTCAGGCAATTTGGGAATGTAGCATCTGTGGGTGTTCAGAAATGTCAGGCCTTTCACACAGAGATAGTTTTTGTGCTTCCCAAGACTGGATTAAATTCCAGTTAGTGCTATAGGTTCCAATTACACACTAAGGAAACTGTGAACGTTGAGACTGGGATCTAGGATTATCAGCATTTCTGGATTCTGTTTCAGAGCTGTCTCCCAGTGTATGTTCAAAAACTGCTAGGCTCCATGATATGTAGTCGTCTCAAAGTCCCTGCTTCAGGCACATAAAGTTATCGTGTGCTGGAACATAAAAAAAAAAATTATTGTTACAGAAAGTCTATTGTGTGAGGAATGTTCACCAAAACTGCTTGGCTTACGTAAGGCACCCCAGCAAGTTCTGCTAGCTCCAAGAGACCATCCTTTAAGGACTCTTCACGGGTCGTATGTATACACAGAAGAGTCTGAAGGCTTCAAGAACCCAGATGAGGTGGACACATAAAGTAAAATATATGAAAGTCTATGATATGATGATGAGAGTTTGAAAGAAATTACTGAATTAATTGGTTTACCTAGTCTTACATCCTGGCTATTATAGACCTAACATGTATATCCATGAGTGGGAATGACCTCATTGGAAGAATCTAGTTCTGTTTCATGGTGGCAACAGATTCTTATACATCATTAGTTTTGCATGACAGCCTTCACCAAACAGCATTTGTCAAATATACAAATAGGGTACAATCCTATAGAGATATATCTTTTTATAGATAAAGTAGGTGAGAACTGGAGTTGTTTTTCAGTTGCTGAATATTACAGTTGTGAACCACTCTATAACAGTACTGAACATTGAAATACTCTGGAGTTTATTATTGTAAAAATAAGAAAAAACATACATAAAACGCCATCATATTTCAGTGAAAACCAAATATAGGTAAAGAAAAACTTCAGAAAAAGACTGGGTATGAAACGTACCAGTATTTTGTAATCAGTAAGGACTTTGCTTTTAGATGTCTAAAAGCCAGAGATTGTTCTAGTATTTTACGGAGTAAAAGGTTGAACAGTAGAACTCCTGCTTTCCCTATGGAATGCAATACCCCTGATTCAAGCCCATTTAGCACAAATAGCAAGTATGGGAGAGAAATATTCTTGTCTCACCTTTCTCCACTCTAACCTGTAATATCACAAATATAAAGATGAAGGAAAAATGTTTGCTTTTTTTGTATATAACAACTACGTTCGCAATAAAATTTTGAATATCAGATTGCTGTAGCAGTCCTACACTAAGTGCATTAAAAAATAGATTGAAAAACTTCTGTAAAGTGTTGTGCTGTGGATGTATAAAGTTTAGAAGATCTGAAAGGTACTTCCAAAACCTAATTTTACCACTCACTATAATACAGATTTATTTTGCCTATACTTCCATGAAACATATTTGGATTATAATTCTTCATTGAGCCATGAACTAAACTAATCAGTCAGAGATATTTTGAAGTTAACAGCCCTAGATAACAACAGTAAATAGCACTAAATTTTGTATCCATCTTACAAAGTGAATTGGTTCCACAATGCTGTTATTATCTGAAGAGACACAAAGCATCCAAATGAGGAATATACTTTTCATTTGTGTGCACGAAATAAGTACAGTATCTAAAAGAACCTGATGATTATATCACTTGTGGGAATGAGGGAACTCATCATGTGAGAAAATGACTCCATTATCTGTCCAGTTCATTAAAAAAACTTCTTATCTCTCTGCCTTTTGTGGTGATATTTTAATGCAGAAATGAATGCTTGTAAATCAAGGGGTTTATCTTTTAAAATTACTA
>Ga0181612_152065_pt1 | contig 11270 bp, 4 predicted proteins | sample HoacroProtozoa21_FD_119630 | JGI IMG/M metagenome (GOLD analysis project Ga0181612, IMG submission 119630) | Hoatzin crop microbial communities from Cojedes, Venezuel. Combined Assembly of Gp0051906, Gp0051904, Gp0051908 | reverse complement strand
CAACCTGGCCTTGAATGTTTCCAGGGATGGGGCATCTACCACCTCTCTGGGCAACCTGTTCCAGTGTTTCACCACCCTCACTGTAAAAAATTTTTTCCTTGTATCTAGTTTAAATCTGCCCTCTTTTAGTTGAAAACCATTACCCCTTGTTTGCTTTTTCTGTATACTTACCTGCATTCTGCTTTTTCACACCAGTCTTCTTCACGATGTTTCTGCTCATTCCAAGGAAGAATTTTCAATGTCCCCTGCCTGTAACTGGTATAAGAGAAGAGGGAAGCTTTACACAATTTTATTTTTTTAAAATTGTCATGGCACTCCATTAATGGTATACAAAGTATATTCAAGTATTTCAGTGAATCCATAAGCAGCATGCCATTCAACTACAATATCAATTCTTTAAGATTTACCACTTCGCAATGCAGGTATACAAGTGTGATTTTGCAGGTATGATACTACTTGTACAAACACTTATTCTACTGATATCATTGAATATCAAGGAAAAAAATTATTAAATTTATTTTCTTACTGACTGTACAAAAAAAAAAAAAAAAAGAGGAAAAACCAAGTACGTGCCTTAAGAATTTTTATCGCTTCACAGTAAGTATTCTGACTTCATATGCTGTCATGGAAGACTGAAATGAGTAAAAACCTAAAATCTTCACAGCTTAAAAAATTCTTCAAATTTTAGCACAAATCCTTGCACAGTACTGAAACAAGATATGCCCGGCTGTACTGATCTTCTCAACTGAGTCTAATGTGATTTTCTGACTAGTAACTTCCACAATGAAACATTCTTTAAATACAGAGGTTAAAGAAAAAAGAAAAAGTTTTAAGATGCAGATTAAGAACACAATGTGTTATTACCAGAATGATTAGTAATCATTCTCTGTTGTAAGCTAGCTGTTTAAGCAGCATAAAACCCAAGAAAACCACGTCAAGCTATGCAGAACATAAACTAAGGTGGAAGAAAAGAGCCGTATACGTTCTGGCATTTGTAGAAATAAGAAAGAAACAATGTACAAAGTAAAGACATTAAAGTTTCAGCACCCTGGATTTAAAATAAGCTATTTCAAATCTCATTTTCTGCTGACCCTGATAATAAACAGCAATATAATACTACATGGACAATCCCTATTTATAAATTAACTACTGACACAATCTTCTCATCCCTTCAAGAGCAGCACTCTAATTCAGTAGCTTAAAAAGAAACAAAATTCCAACACATAAATCAATTTCACAATATACTAAGAGTCAAAACAACAAACTAAAAATCAGTAGCTCCATCTCATTTAGCAACAGCTATTAAGTACATTTAACAAAGCGAGGCATGTCCATACTGACTGCCCTGTACACATGCACATTTCTCCCAGGTCAGCCACCCTTCCTTTCCCTCCTCTACGCACTAACACCCCATGTTTTATCACAGTAATTCCAACCCTCCAAATGAAACACAGTAGAAATCCAGCAATAAATTGGCAGAGATAGATCTGCAGGCTATAAAAGTCAAAAGAATGGAGGGCAGATGATGGAAAACTGCTAATTGCTGTGTCTCAGCTACAGTAACATCTGTGTTCAACTCCAGTTCAGTTGGACAAAATGCTCCACAATTATCTTAATAATTAGGCACCATCAGTGTAGTAACATCACTGAAAAATAATTAATGAAGGAAACTCTGAATTAATATTTATGGTATAAGCACCAGGAATAAAGTCACCTTTTGATTTCGGAAAGATTCATCACCAGCCCATGTATTCTGGGGGTTGGCGGAGTGGCTGTTGTTTAAGTCTCAGATAACAAAATTTATCAATATTAATATTTAAAACTGGGTTCATAAACTAAATTAATAACATCATATTTCAAAGGCCATACATGAGAATGTTATTATGGAAGGCCCAGTTTCTAGTGAAAAAGTTCTCTTCATCATTTGAAATGTCAAGTAACAGAAAAGTCAAAGTGTGATTAAAGCTCCCTTCCAAAATATAAAATCAGGACAGTATGAGCAGGTCTTGATGTTACAATCAATAATGCTCTCCTTTCCTACGTTCTATTAAACATAAAAGGATATTGAACAAAAATTTTATTGCCCAAGACAATTTCTTTTCATAGTAAATTTTTTCCACCCACTTCCCAGTAGGCTTAAGACAACATCAGGGCAGGAGGACAGGGGTTGGGTTTTGTTTTGTTGGGGGGAGGTGTGTCTTTTTTGTTGTTGTTGTTTGTGGGTTTTTTTGGTTGTTGTTTTTTTTTCTTAATATTACCATCCTTCTTACTAGGGAGAAAAAAAAAAACCAAAACCCAAGAGGTTTTATACAGCAGAGGACAGAGATGGGTTTCATTCTAGAAGCTGTTTCAAGTCATGTTTGCAAAACTGTCGTGGAACTACCATGACACAAGAAGAGTAAGATGAGATGTTCAGGTAATAACTCCAATTTCACATTACAGATGTTTTCTTTCCCCTCCAACATTCGCTACAAATACTAACCCCTTAACTAGTGCTCTGCCTCCAAGAATTGCAGTGCTAAGATTTTGTTATTTTACTGTATTAAAAAAAAAACAACTGGGATATAGTATGGGCCTGTAAGACCTGACTACACCAAATCAAGTCATTTTAATAAGCTTTTATTCATAAACAATGGGGTAGAAAGAGATTCAGTAGTTGGCAGGGACCAGCTGGCAGCAGAAGCTCTCACACAGGAGCCTGAGGGCTTGGATAGTTTCACAAGTGGAAGAATCACAAAGCCAAGCGCAGAGGAACACTCACACCACATCTTGCCCTTCCCTTAGTCTCCTTCCTGTAGCTTCATTAAGAACAGCATGAATAGTACTGGGTAACCTGTAAAACAAAGTCAGACCCTCTCTGTCAGTCACTCTCTCACCCACTTCTTATTAGGACAACACACTGGTTGACTCACCATCCCTGGAGGTATTTGGAAGATGTGTAGATGTGGCTTGAGGACATGGTTTAGTGGTGGACTTGGCAGTGTTAGGTTTAGAGTTGGACTCAATGGTCTTAAGGGTCTTCTCCAACCTAAATGATTCAATGTTTCTATTAAAGAGAACACAAACTGTGCCCCTAACCCTCTCTTCTAAACTCTGGCTCTCGCATGAATCTCTGGAACACCTAACTGATTGGGAGACCAACAGGGAGGACACACAACAAGTAAATAATTGTATCAAGCTCCATTGGAAAATTGAAGCATACATTTCTTGTATTTACTCTGAAAGCAAATTCCTGTTCCAAGTAGTCACTGTTCACAGCTCTGTCAAATAAGAGCATCCCATCTGAGTTAGTCTTCCCACATAATCTCAGAGCCCCAGCAGAAATTTACAGGAATGTTGCTTTTGTTTGACTGTTCTTTCATTGGTTGTTTTTGTTACCACGGAGAGAAAGAAGTTATGCAAAATAGCAAGGGAAGAGGTGCACACATTTAATAGATATTTAAACTTCAAAATTTTACTCCTTTGGCTAACAAATTATTAAAAGAGAAAATCACTAGAAATAAGCAAAAACAGCAGAAGTTTAGAACACATTTAAAGCCACCCATGCATGAATATAGACTCTGAATGACAAGGCACCAAGACATATCAAAACTCACACACACTTTCCTAATGCTACTATCCCTCAGTATGAGACCTGAAGAAAAAAAAAGAAGAAAAAAAAAATCTACTGATCCAAGCCTGTACTGCCAAATACGACGTTGAACACATTCTTCTTAATTAAGATCCCCCATCCTGAACACCTGCCATAGTCATGGCCAAGTTACACACTGGAATTACAGCTTCAGTTAAGAAATTATTTCCTAACAGATTCAGTAGCACAAAAGGTTTATAACTAAAGTTGGCAAAACTTGCAAGTTTTCTTAACCGACCTGAATATCAGAATGAATTGTATGTTTCTTCCCTACAACTATTCTTAACATAGTTCACTCACTTTTCTGACCCTGATAAGTAGTGGCATTAGAACTAAACAGCTTAATCATTATGCAAGCAAGAGTTATCCACCCAGCCTAAAATCAGAAGTTACTAGAAAACACTTCTTTTCCCAGACTGATGCAATCACTCATCCAGTCCTTCTCCCCATTTCAGAAAATAACCTGTATTTCCCTCTCACCATCTACAGGTAGGTATTTTCTTCCCTATTCCAGTAACACAAAACACATCTGGGTTTGCCTTTGAATTCCAACTGCTTCACGTTTTTTAAAAATACATTTTAAAACAGAATCCTTTCCAATAACAGAAGTAACGGATTAAGTACAGACTCCTTTCAAAATAACTTCTCCAACATACCACTATGTGGGGGGTGGGCGTGTGTGTATATATATATGCATGTAGTTTAGTTTCAACTAAAGTTGAAAGTTTATTGCTTAAAAAAAATGCTTGCTGAGAAAGACCTCACTCAATTCAAGTTCCCAGGCTTTGCTCTCTTTGTTTGACAGTTGCTTTGCTTCCCCCTTTCCCCTCACTTCCACAGTTCATCAGGCAAGGAACCAATGTGCAACTCTGCCTCTCTTCGCCTACCTTCCTTAGCAGACTACAACAGAAAAATGTTGAAAAGTACAGAGACAAGCAATGTGAATGACTAAAGGCAAGAAGTGTGTGATTATCCCTCCTGCAAAAGCCAGAGCAGACTGAAAAATCCTAGAATAAAGAAAACAACCAGTATGCTAAGACTGATATGAAGTTGTTCATTTTTTCATTTCACTTAAATAGGAAACGACTTTTCACTGTTTTTACTTCCACTGTAAGCACTGATGAGACTAGCAGGGCCCCATTTAAATAAACAACAGCAGATACTGTTTTACACCATATGCAGCTAAGCTGTTAGATACTTCCTGCATGACACAGAAGATAAACCACCGTGTATTTGGATTCAAAAATAGAATTCTTGGAATAAAGTGTCATGAATGCGTACTATGTCTAGAAAAGATCAGTTCGGGAATATTTGAACCACATATTACAGACACTTCAGAAACTTCAGGTATATGTTGCAATGTGCTTGCCTGCATCTATTTTTTTCCCTTGGCAACTCCTGTTGGCCATCTGCCTTCTGGCCAAATCTACCAAGACCAATCTCATGTTTCAGCACAAGATTTTTCAGGAATGAAACCTACAGCTGTCCAGACACATCAGTTCAAGATGTACTATAAGCATACTTCAAACGTTTTTCATAAAAGCTTCTTAACTTACCTCACCACGAAATATTAAAGAGAAGAAGACTTTTCAGGTCAACGGAAAGAATCATCATACAATGCAATCTTGACTGGAAAACATCTACTCCATCTTTTTTGCCTTCTCACAGCAGGAAAAGTTCTAGTTAAATACTTTAAGGCAGGTGTATGGGTAAGCCATGAAAAATTCTTTTAAAAGCATTTTCTGCTCTGGCTCGATTTGCCATTTTAAAAAGTATTCAGATTCACCACAGGAATAAGTACAGAGAGGCATTTTAGATTTTTAAAGCTCTCCAAAAGTCAGGCAGCACTCAGTAACTCCTCTAAATGCTTAAAGAAAAAAAACACACACAAAAGATACAACTGCAAAATATCTCATCCTAGCAGAAATCAGCAATTATGGAAAGTCAGTCTTAACACATACGTTTCTTGCGAAGTTCACAAAAACAACAGCAAACGCCATACCACTCAGCTGACCGCTAACTTCATTCACGTTCTCAACAACACTAAAAAAACCCCCAGCTCCTTCTTGCCCCCCTACATGACTGCATCCAACTGTTCTTACTTTCTCTCCTCATTCTGAAGAGTTTAGAAAAACTTCTTATTTCAATTCAAATACAAGGACTGGAATAAAGCAGTCCTGACACTAGCAAAGGATGGGAGATCCTTGTACCCCAGTCCTTTATAAAGGCAAAGGAATTCTTACAACATTTATCACAAATGTATTTCTTAAATTATAATTATGTTTTAGCACAGAATTTTTTCCTCAAATTTCTGTATCAGGAACTCCAGTGAGTCATGCAGAAACAGAAAGCAACAAAACTCTGGAAAAGTAGCTGTGAAAATGGAAGAAAGCCAGCTAAGAAAGATTTCAGGCATCAAAACAACATTGCATTCTGCAAACTCAAAAAATAAATGCAAATCAGATACAGGTAACAACACATACACGCTAAGATGTAAGGCTTCCATTTACCTACCAGGTGTTTTTTTTACAACACATCTACAGCAAACCCAGCTAAACTGGGGCACATCAGAACCACTGTGTATGCCCTATACACAATATGAAAGTCTAACTGGGCTGGAAGCCGTGAAATCAGCATGCACGGGTAGCTTGCATACACTCTATGCTTCTGCACCCAGAATTCATCAGTTTCTCTGCTTGTGCCCTGCAACTTTGCGCTTTTCTTCTAGAAACTGAAATCCCAGAGGTCAGAGACATGCACAGGCTAAGTCCGCATTACTCTGTGGCGGGCACTCACCCAAAATTCCAGATTTCAGGGGGACAGACCACCAAGGCAAGTGGCCTTCTTTTCCAATTGAAAGAAGCTATCAGCTGTGCCATACCATAACTCTACACATATATTAGCCTGGGGCTTTTTTTTTTTTTTTTTCCTGAGCCACTTCTTCCCCCAAACCCTCTCCCCTTCTCTCTTTTCAACAGTAGAATAAATATGATTGGAGCCCAGTAAATTGACAGATGACAGAGGTATTCAACTTTATTTCTTCCAAAAGAGCTGACTTTTGTATTGCTCTATTCACTCCATTGTTTACATTGGCTTGGCAATTCTTCCCATGCTTTTCTTTGACAAAAGAAGTCCATGCTATTGTAGTTTCTGTACCCTACCAACTGCATTTATTCAAACCTGCAGATTATTTTTCGCTCCAACAACAGGCTTTGAAGAGGAAGGTCTAATTTAGTTTTAAGGTCACAGTCCAATTGTTTCTATTACCAACAGCAACTGTGTGGGTTTGTTTTTTTCTCCTTCAAGCATTTCATACAGCAGGCCTGTCTCCAAGACTCATCCAGTTGAGAATTAGAAACTTCTTAAAAATCTTTTCCCTTGTAAACTTGTGCACTTCGAATCCAGAGTTCAAGGCAAAAGGCAATTCACCCCAACATATTTATGAAACAATATCTTCTTGTTGAAAGACATGCACATTTTTAAGAGTAGGTTTGGGGTCTTTTTCTAAAAATATTTTGGGAGTAGATAAATCTTTGATTTTTTTTTTTTGTTATAAATCATGTCTCCTTGTCCGAAAAAATAATGTTATAAATACCAATTCTGCATTTGAAAGCTTGTGTGTTACATACTGGAATAGTTCTGAACATAACACATTTAAGTAAGACACCAAGTACTGATCTGTCAGAGACGAGAGAGGTATATGCTAAAGACAGTGAACTCTAAAAATAAGGTAGTGTTGCCATTAAAAGGTTTTGTTATCCACTCAAAATTACTTTGAAGAATGTGCTTGATCCCAATTTTACTACATTTATTTTTAAAATTATCTCAAATTTATGTTTTGTGATAAGAAGGATGTAAAGTCCTCAACCTTCAAATGCTCTTTTCCTCCTGCTGACACTTGTATACTCACCAGAATTTATGGTTTCCACATTTTACTGTAGGCACACTGTAAAGTGTTTTAGACTTCACATTCAAATTAACACTTCCATAATCCCACTACACACAGATATGGAGGCATTAAAAGTAGGCTATACATAATACTTGTATATAATGCAGGATCTGCAAGAGAAGTATTATGAAATATTCTTTTTTTAATTTGTCCAGAAACTCCTTTGTCCAAAGTCTACATCTTCTCACACAGCAACAGGGAAATCAATGCCAGTTTCTGTCGCTCTGCAATTCTAACCGCTCTGAAACAGTTTTATTATGTCACAATTATTCCATAACTGATATATCATATCATCCCAGATATGCAGTCTTAAACGCCTATGATACATATTGCATTTTTCATATTGCATGAAAACACTGGTTTTTACCATTATAGTAGTTTAGTAGTGAATCAGTAAATGCAACTATATAACTGATTATATATATTTTCAGGTTTCCAATTATTCAGTATACTATGTGACACAGAAGTGGTGGGCACAGAGAGGAGCTACTCATTTTCCAGGAATATCCACAGGACGTGACAATTTCATTAAGACTGAAGTACAGGTGGTGCCTAAAACACAGTGTCAAAAACACCACACATTTTGGGAAAACTGATCCGCATAAACTAGAGGAAAAGGTATCCCAGCTGCTTTTGGCTGCCACAGTTAACCACCCTTCAGAATTCCTGCCATGCACACTGCAATGACAGGTCTTTTGAAGCAACCTCGCCACCAGAGGAATAAAGTAATATCTGATTTCGTATAAACAAATCAAATCATATTTTAATGATGTGGTTAACCTTTAAGATAATTTGGGGAGAGGGGAAGGTTTTTTTCCTCATAAAACAACCTAGACTGAATAATCTAAACATCTGAAAAGTCAACCAACACTATACAACTGCAGTTTAGACACTCGCTGTGTTTTTTTTCTTGATTACATACAATTAAAATTGTGAGGCAGTAGCTTTCACAGAATCAAAATGGGCAATTTTAAAGACACAGCTGAACTCCGAGTAAGATCAAAGCTGTCTGCCACCATACAGTGAAAATACTCCTTCAGAACTGTATATCTATAAAGCCTAATGAATGTTCATGGGAGAAATTCTGTCCTAAACACTGTAAAAAGATGACAAACAAATAAGACTATGGCAGCAACACACTTTCATGACAAGACTGGGGAAGGCAAGCCAAGGTACAGCTCAGGACTACACAGGCAAAAGACGGACATGGCAGAAGACAGGACAAGTCAGGCACGAACAAGGTAGAACTATAAAGAAAATGTTGTTAATGCTCTGGATAAACAGCACAGGCATAGTTGAGCTAACATGCTATACGCAGGTGTGTGAAGGCTGTTACTAGCCCACCTGAAACCTTCTCCATGCTGCGCACACAGCTCTCAGCCTCTAAGTGCTCCAGTCTCCAGTCACCGTGGTGGCCCTCTGCTGAGCTCGCTCTAATTTACTGATGACTTTTCTAAACTGGGGGCCAGTATTACACATGCAGTTGAAGGAGTGCAGTAGTCTGACTGGTCAGTCTCCTGTCTGTGCTTCTATTCACGCAGGACAACACGCTGCTGGCCTTCCCTGGTGGCTCATGTCCTGCCTGTGCCCACCAGGACCTCCAGTTACTTTTCAGCAGAGCTTCTTCCCAGTCAGTCAGTCTCCAGTCTTTACTGCTGCAAGAGTTTCTGCAGTTGCAGGTACAAGACTTTACATTTGTCCTTCCTGAACTCCCCAAGGCCCTTGCTGGCCCACTCCTCCAGCCTGTCTAGGTTCCTCTGAATGGCAGCTCAGCTCCAGCATAGCAGCTCCTGTGAAACCTTCCTGCTTCCTTGGCAACAGCTCATGTTCTCCATGGCTCCCTCATATCTTCAAGTTCTCATTCTCTTCTTCAAAAACTCCTCATGACTAGTACCTATGGTACTTTTGCAGGTCACTTTCTGCAAGAGTCTTCTCGCTGCAGTGAGCTGCTCCTGAGGCTTTCCCAGACCCCCACGTAGGCCAGTTCGCAGAAGAGCTTCTCCTGCTCTAAACTACTGCTTTAACTTCTACATGGACCACAAGAACATACCCTGCTCCTACGAGAAGTCAATACAGATAGGAACACAAGTGCCATCATGACAAGTTAATCTTTCCCTCAAAAGTTCTTTTTTCTACTTCACAGTGGAAGGTAAGACCTGAGATTTTTTAAACTAATTTTGAATATTTTTTTTTCAAACACATCCTTGAAATTAATATTAACGACGTTGATCCCTCTATCTCAAAACTGTTTTTCTTCTTTCCCTTAGTGCAACAGCAAAGAATCGAATATAAAACTTCTGTCCTTCTTACTTATTTCACTGTATCACTATATGAATGAATTCAGACAAACAGAACTGATCATGGGATTAATTCTTTTAACACGAACACTTCAGAACTACACTAAAAACAACAGCAGTTCAGCTTCAGAGAAGAAAAAAACTAATATGAAAAAATGAGGACTATATATTAGACGATTCTGCAGACATTCAGTCATCAAACCTATTTACATACACATACTAAGAAGAGAAGAGATGAAGCTGTAAGAGCTTTATCGAAACTGCAATGCTACAGGCAATAACCAAAACTCTAATTCAAGAGAAGGTATCATTATGAAAAAGCGAAGTTTAATTGTGTAGCATTTATGTATTCATAGATGATAGTCTACTGTGTGGAAATTTTCAGGCTTTAAAAGGTTCACTAAGATTTTAGAAGATATTTCCACTCCCACCTCAGTTCACCAGGTAAATGGAGTCCATCAACAACTCGCCAGTAAAAAAATCACTTTAAGCCATGACTGAAAACCAATATTTGAGAATGTTAAGGAGTAAAAAAGCAGAAATATATAAAAAGTTGCTATCTTAGAGGGAATATTTTTACTACTAGCATAATGTGCAATATAGCAGACACGGCTGTTGAGGGAACCATACAGCTGAATTTCCCAACTTCTGAGAGTTTAAAATGTGAGTGATAATGTTGCAATATAGCAGTTAAATGTAGTGAAAACGATAAGAAAATTATAAGAAAAGGAAAAATGTGTATTTATAATGGTGGTGAAGCATTATTTTCCTCTGAGATCACCTTTAAAAACCTGAGGGCAACAGTCTTAACTATAGACTAAGAACACTAGTTGTAGCTTTCAAAACAGATTAGAAACAGCTGTCATCTCCTTTGAAGACCTAAACTTTTACCATCTTCCCTCTAGTTGTCTTAACAGATGAAGTCTGTGCATCTGATGGATCTTTGAGAAGGAGCATGAATGCCAATGACTAAGAGACAGCAGAATCAGGAGCCATCATTATAAAAGAAGCTGAGAAATAATACAAAAAGTAGTAGTAAAACATTACAATCACAATTCTGCAAAAAACACATTACCGAGTAACGTCAGTCTATCACAATACCAATTTGAAGCCAACAGGCATGCAGAGCCACCGATGCATCTTAGTATTTCAGATTCCTTCTCAACTCTGGGAGCTGCTGAGCTTATATAACTTGCAGTTCTTTTTGAGAGTCTCATGAATACATAAATCCTCTGCTCAGACATTACAAACCGCCTCCTGAACAGTTCTGAGAGCTACCCCTGAAGATGCTAAGCTACAAAACATGTGCCAAAAACGAGAAACAAAAGGATATCTACAACTTAACACTTTTTACAAGCAGATATAGGGGAAAAAAAAAAAAAAAGTAAATGCT
>Ga0181612_132122_pt1 | contig 11270 bp, 6 predicted proteins | sample HoacroProtozoa21_FD_119630 | JGI IMG/M metagenome (GOLD analysis project Ga0181612, IMG submission 119630) | Hoatzin crop microbial communities from Cojedes, Venezuel. Combined Assembly of Gp0051906, Gp0051904, Gp0051908 | reverse complement strand
GCCCTCCTGTCCACTCTTCTATTGATGTAGCCCAGTATACGGTTGGCTTTCTGGGCTGCCAGCACACATTGATGGCTCATGTTGAGCTTCTCATCCTCCAGTACCTACCAAGTCCTTCTCCTCAGGGCTGCTCTCGAGCCACGCTCCACCCAGCCTGGTACTTGTGTTTGGGATTGCTCCGACCCGCATGCAGGACCCTACACTTGGCCTTGTTGAACTTCATGCGGTTCATGCAGGCCCACCTCCAGCCAGCTTTTAATGTATTCATTGTACGTTATGTTGACTGTCAATTTGAGAACCCTAAAAAAGTCATTATATATCTTGTACAGCAAAATATGCATTTTAAATTTAAGCTTTAAAACACAGGAACTTGGAGTAACAAAATTAAACCAGCTGTGCTCTACAACGAATATACAGATTTATACTAGGCCCTCTCTAGCCTACTCTATCAGCTAGAACTTGATGAGCTCCGTATCACATTCAAACACTTTTTATGAAAATATACTCCATTTAATGAGTTTGAATGCTACCTTTGACAAGGATGCCTAGTTTTTGTACTGTGCTCTGATTTTTTTTCAGCACAGCTGCCAATCAACATTTTCACACTGCACATAATTTTATCCATCGTGTTGTTCTATTCACATACTACTTAACGAAAGAGATCCTTCATACTTTTCATAGTTTCCAGAACCTTTTGCCCACTTCAGTTTTTTCCTTTCCACTAAATTCACTACGTATGCATGTTCGGCTTGGAGAAGAGAAGGCTGAGGGATGACTTCATCGCAGCCTACAACTTCCTCACCGGGGACACGAGAGGAGGAGATGCTGATCTCTTCTCCCTGGTGACCAGCGATAGGACATGAGGAAAGGGAATGAAGCTGTGCCAGGGAAAGTTCAGACTGGACTTGAGGAAAAGGCTCTTCACTGAGAGCGTGCTTGGTCACTGGAACAGGCTCTCCGGGAAAGCAGTGACGGCATCCAACCTGCCAGAGTTCAAGGAGCTTCTGCATGACGCGTTTAGTGATACAGTTTAGTTTTAGGTAGTCCTGAGAGGAGCAGCGAGTTGGACTTGGTGATTCTTATGGCTCCCTTCCAACTTTAGATATTTTGTGGTACATATCTGCAATTTTTTTTAGAAAAAACTGCCACAGAAGTAAACATAACTCACTTTTTTTCAGAAGATAACCTTTTTTGACAATATTTTTATAAAAAGCATCCTTTGTTTTCCGACGAATTGTATTGTAGATTTCTCTTCCATCCAGTGTATCATTAAGCACTTGTTCTTGGTGCTGGTAAACATGTAAGAAAAACATACTTTAAGCTCAGAAACTCCCGCTAAAACATGGATACTATGCACATTATGAAACTGCAAACGGGATACTCTTACTGAACGCTACCAACTCACTACTATTGTTCTCTCATGCATTTTAGTAAAGCAATATAATTTGTCATACAATACCCTTGCTAGAAATGTAATATAACTATTTCCATATTTCCAGAATTGTGATAGAAGAAAAAAGTTTTCAGTACAGACCAACTGCTACGAAGTAGCATTGTGTCTTTTTCATATTAAATAAAAAGCAGCATCTTTCACTGTGTTTTCTATTAAATTTATGCAAGTGTTCAAAGCTAACTGTCTTCTACCAAGCTTTTGGGACTGAGTAATCCTGAATAAACTCGGAAGCAAAAAGAACGGTGCAGATCACAATTAAAACCAACTCACACAAAGTTGTATGGTCCCTCATTAATCTCATTAGAACTCACACGTCCTAACTGAGTAGGACTCAACAGAAGAGAAGAAAGCATAAACAGGAAACAGAAAAGGGATAAATTCCCAAATAAATTTGTTGGATCTGGAAACGCAAGTAACAAATGAGAATCGCCAAAAGCCAAGCCAAGTTTGACCTTACCAAGTAAGCTGATCAGCAAAAGTTCTTTAGCCATAAGAAAACATGAAAAGCAAGACTGTCAAGCAGTGAGAACAGCATCGAGGTGAAAAGCAAGATGTGAACTGGCTGATACTAAATATTCTACTTTTCTTCCTGCCCATATATCCACACGAATTATGATTTTGAGCAACATGACAAAACCAAAATGAAAAGATAGTTTGGTAACACTAACAGGAATTACACAACCTAGAATGGAAGCAACATCCAAGATAATCTCCATAACATAACTATGCAAGCAACAGTTGCTCAAAACAACCGATCTAGTCACAAACATCGCAAATTTCACATGAGACACAGGAAGTCAATCAGATTGGCTCTAAAAATCTGCAAGACCTGAATTTTTTTCCCCTCAAGAGCATGGTAGCATGTGCAAGGGAGATAACACAAAGCTGAACATAAATTACACCACTGACCACTAAATTTTTAAACAAAGAAAGTCACAAATATATCTGAATAGGTTAAAAGGATCTGAAGTAGTCTCACATGGAAAATTAGTCCATGCAGAGAAGATTATTAAAGCAGAAACTGTAAACGCATATGCAAAAAGCTAAAACGAAGACAATTACTGCCATGATTCAAGAGAGAATGATGGAGTATGAGGAAATTTACGACTGAAGCTGTTCAAGGCACAGTCTCAGGATTCGTATTTTCTTTTTGTCCCAACCACATTACCAAGGCGAGGTAACTGCAGCGAACAGCTGGGAAGTACTGACAACACAACACAATTAGCAGTACGGGAAAGATGAGAGTAACGAGGTGTAGGTCTACCAGTACAACACAAGTTACACCTGTTGGTACCTACCAGGAGCAAAGAAAGTGAGAAACTTATCAGCTGAGTCGGTGACAGGACTGAGCTATGCTATACTGTGGCTATGACAACGTATGGGTCTGGCAGGGATGGAGTTAACTTTTGCCACAGCAGCCCCTATGGCACTGTGTTTCAGTTTTGTGACTAATTGAGATAAATTAACTGCATTTATCTCAATCCAGGAGGCTTTTTTGCTTTTGACCCCACCCAGCAGGAGAGGGGAGTGAGCAAACAAAGGTGTGGGCCACTGGCTACTCACCAGGGTCAACCCAACACAGAAAATGACACCTATTCTAGGATATTTCTGTTAAGTATTTTGCAGAGCGAAAGGGAATTACCCATGACATGGTACTCTAAACTATTCTAGTCCACCACACTCAGGAAAGGCGAGCTCGCACCAAAACTGACAGCAGCAAGGCAACTATGAGAACATGGCAAAGGGACAGGATCAGCTTTGGTACGGTTAGCTTAGTGAGCCGACTATGGGAGAATACAAGAAATGTTCTCGTATTAGTATGACAGATCTCACAAAGGTGTATGAATTGTCCGTAACTCTATTTAGGGAGGAAATTAAAGGCAAATTGCTAACCATTGAAACAGGAAAGTTTGGGAACAGAGGGAGAACAACATATACATGTATACTTTATAACTAGCTGGAAGCTTATGAAAAGCTAGATGATGTAGTGTGCTTATAACTCATGGTCTCTTAGGATGAACTTCAAGGGTCAAGAGCACTCCAGAAGAAGCCCTGCCATCACCCCGGAAGCATTTCTGTGCACACAAGTTTCCTCTGGCAAAAGAAAAACCCTACACAGCAGACAGGAGGACAGCCTGGTTCCCCCCAACACGGGACTAAGGCACAGCGTGGCTGGGCCAGGGACCAGAGCTAGGGACACACAGCAGAGGACAGATGGAGCTTACCATATTTTCTGTTGGCTACAAGTCAACCTTTGATAACTGAATGCACTTGAGGATAAAATGCAACACACAAGCTGAGACCATTAAAATTGGTGATGACGCTGTTTAACTACCATTGGTATCTCTGCTGTAATTCAGTTCATAAATTGATCTGATTATGTTTATGTCTGTGTCCTCAACAACAAACACTCAGAGATGAAATCTTACCTGCATTGGAACAGGATCTTTAAGGTAATATCCTTCAACAATCTGTTCTTTTCTATAGTGCTCAATGATGTCAGCAATACTGTTCCAATAAGAAAAAGAGGATTCAAATATTAAACAGGTTAGCTTTTCCTCTGCTTGAGAATTTGCTTTTCCATACAAACACAGGAAACTTTCTCACGAAGTTTTAATAAAATCAAGCATTAAACATCTTAATCTCATTTGTAGCTGTGAGAATTTACTAATATACTGAAGTCAAGAAAGTTCACAAAACTGTATTCAGAATGTATTAATTCTAAACTCTGCAAAATATTTTAATTAGTTGCTTAAAATGCCAAATGAGGACACTGTTTTTTCCACATTCATGTAGCACATGTGCATTACCAGCTCTCCAACCTGGCTGAAAATTGGTATTTCACTGGCAATAATTATCAAAGTCCTGGAGTAACTAGGGAAGGGGAATGGGAGATACCACAAGTGCAGAGCAATTTCCTTCTAGGAGGACAGGAATAGAAAACAGAAAAGGTTTGTAGCACAGCTTATTCAGATTATACTTGGAAACCACTGAGCTATTCTGTGAAATACTCGATCAGTAGCACTCTTCTAGCGGGAAGCATTCATTCCAATCACCAGATCCAGGCGGCAATTATGGTTGGAAGGCTCAGGAGAGAAAAAGTGACAGATAAAAGCTCTCCTCTCTCTCATTCTAAAGCTATGAAGTAGTGCACACTTGATAAAATAATTAATCTTCCCACAAATATTTCTGTTTTTCAGGTATGTGGTATGACATGAATTTCTCTTTCAGCATTACTGAAATCTAATAATTTATTTCAATTTTCACTGAGATACAATCTGCATATGCCATTTTCTGCATAAAAATGTAAACTTTGCCACACTACAGAAAATAATGACTTGGTCATTATATTTTGCATGTTGAATAGCTACTGCCGACATCTTGTAACAAGTAAAACAGCATTATATAAATTTTCTGACTCATCAGACCAAGAATACCTTGACCACCAATGCCTCCTCTCCTTCCTTGGTTAAAAACACCAGCAGGAGGTCCTCAGTATAAGGGGCAGGTGCCCAGTTTCTTCTGATTTTGTAAAATTAGCTGAAGAATAAACTCAGCTGTATTTGAAAACTTGTTTTGTAGTTGAGCACCAAACAGACAAGGACTTTATGCCTTGATGGAGCAACCAAGAGCTTGGGTCCGCAGTCCTCTCCTCCCGCAAGTGAACTCGATTCAAATGGTAACTTGTATATTGCCCTACCACTATGACAGCTCATATGCCTAACTGCAAACATAAAGATGCCAGGTATCTCCAGACAAGTACACTACAGAACGTGAATCTGCAAGTGATCGGAATTATCTAACATGTGAAACATCAAGCATGAAATCCAACTGACCACAAAACTTATCTAGGGGACAGGAAAATGAATCATAGCCTGCTTCAATGTCTGACAGCAACAAAAATTCTACTTACACAACATGCATCAAGGAAGGTAAAAATAAGGCTGGATTTAAAAAAAAAAAAGCTAAACTTGGTTTGATATACAGAAATAAAGATGGATCTCAACACCACATTACAGTTACTCCAGTAACTTTAAAATGCCTAGCTTGTCAAATTCCCCAGGTGTCGGCTACTTGGATGATTTTAAAAGTATCTCACTATAGTGAGCAGTATCATTTTTTTAATACTTAAAGTGCAAATTGAGAGTTATTCCAACAGGTGCTGTTTCAAATAACAACAAATCCAGAAAGTAGAACTAAGCAACACCATTCTAGACACTGTTAAATTATAAAGACAAAGAATTAATGCTCAACCCATTACTGTTCAGCCCATCACAATACAGATTAGATTAATTTACTAGCTGAAATAAAATTTTCTTCCAACTGTCTAAGTTTTCAAATGGTGCTGTCTCTCAAACTCAAGATAACTTCAAAGTTTGTTCATTCTATAAACTATTGGGCCAATATTTCTTACGTTCTCCTTTGACACCAATCACTAGAAAAAGAACCACCCCTAATTTTACAGGTTTTTTTGAATGCTACCTTTTATGCAGGTTGAATTTTGGAAAGAAGGCAGATGGAGAGAAAAGGACGGGAGAAATGGCCTAGTACATTCTCCCTACCACACGTTCCAAAATGGGAATTGAAACATTAATAAGTGGTATCTTATGTAAAAACACTGCGAAACACACGTGACAGTTGTTCACAGCACGGCTGAGAACAGAAAGCACTTCTGGAAACCACCTAGCCCAAGCCCTCAACACAGGGTCAACGATGGCAGGTTGCTCTGGCCCTTGTACAGCCACATCCTGAGCATCTCCATGAACAGAGACTCCATACCTTTCTGGGTAACTTGTCCCAGCGTTCAATCACCCGCACACTAAAAGCTGTACACCAGTAATTGCACATCTTCAGACTGAGATCTCACAACACAGTTTAATAACTGTCACGACTGTACAAGGTCTGCTCAGATGGAGTTAGATTTCTTCACAGCAGCACATGCAGTGCTGTGTTTTAGATGTGTGACTGAAACGCTGTGTTGGTAGACACCAGTGTTCTGACTATTGCTGAGCCATACTTGCAGCATTGAGGCTTTCCTTCTTCCCCACGCTACCCTGTGCCCACCCCCCGCAAGAAGGACAGCGGTGGACAAGGAGCTGGGAGCGGACACAGTAGGACAGCTGGCCTGAGCCAGGCAGAGGGACATTCCCTGCCACGTAACGCTCCACAACTGAAGGTCAAAAAGAGGAGGAGGAAGAGGGGACGTCAAAAGGCCTGTGGAGGGCTGACCCCAGCCAGCAACTAAACATCCCACAGTGCTTGCCCATTCCCTGCCCTCAGGACACGGGGGAAAACAGGACAAGCAAATGTGACAAAACTCGTGGGTCAAGATAAAGACAGTTTAATAAATGAAGGGGGTGTGGGTGCCAGTAATGCAAAAGCAACCACTCACCACCTCTCAGGAGCAGACTGATGCTCAGACAGTCTGAGCAACATGCATCTCGGAGGACAAAGCATCCCCTCTGGTTTTTATTGCTGAGCATATCTCTTTGGTCAATTTGGGTCTCTGGAGAACAGAGAAAGCCTCAGCACTGCAAGAACTGCTCAGCAAAAGCCAAAACACTGGTGTGTTATCCAGACTGTTCTAGCCATGAGCCTGAATCACAGCACCATACTGGCTGCTGAAAAGACAATTAACTCCGCCCTAGTCAGACTCAGTACAACCACCAAGAAATGGCTTCGCCAGTTTTTCCACGAGAAGGTAAAAAGATGACTAATGAAGTTATTTGTCATCCATAGAATAAACAGAAAGATCCACAAAAGTTAAACGCTTTGCTAAAATGCATGGAAAAATACTCCTTCGTTACACAGTGAACATAATTCCCACAATACATATACAATGTAGGTGCTACATATTGGGACCTTCAAGTGGACAGCTAAAAGACTACAGGTTGGCTGTCCTGCAGGGCTGATACAAGAGAACAGAATAATGAAAGCAGATCTCTGACAGACTGCAAGCCGCCTGTTGGTCACACCCATCAACAGAAATTTGAAGCCATTTACATACAGAGTGGTGGGAGCACATGCAAAAGGAACAGGTTGGTGGGGAAAAAAAAAAGGTCTTACACAGCACAGACCATGAGATACCTGAGACATACCCAGGACCTCTTTTCCTATGATCACCTGGAGTAACTTCTTTGGGAATATAAGCAGACATACTGTTGCTTATACAGGTTATCGTGGTTCCAGTCCCATGTCTCGATATTCAAAATATCCAAGGAATAAAACGAGCTTCTTTCATTTTGTGGTTCCTTACTATCCTTTAGCTGCTTACTTCTGTATGGAAAATCTTGGTCTATAATTTATTGAGACTACACTGTAATCAATACTCTGCAGACAAAGAGCACAGGGCTTTCATTTTATCTTTTACTCCAATTACAGCTCACCAAAACTGTAAGAGAATATTAAAAATACTCTACTACCAAGGACGATTTTGTAAAGATCTAGTCTAGTACTAGTATCAGATTTCAAAGGAGATATCTTGAAAGCATTTATTGAAACAGCTTAATATAAAAAAGCTTACAGTTAATGGAAACTGTCAGACAGAGGCATTTAAACAAGAAAGAGCACTTCCTAGATGTGACATTTTCACCCTGAAGACAAACACTAAGTTTTTAGATAAGCCACAACAACAGAACTCTCTGCACCAAGATGTGTTTATAAATAGTTTCATTATCTTGCGTAAATTCATGCTTTGTATATATCTGTTCTGGATTCAATGCCTTGTTTTTTTCAGCCACTTCCAATTATTCCATACAACCAAACCACATTAAGTCTTCACATATTTAAAGATTTCTGTCATAGCGTCCCCACAAAATGAACTAATACAATAATTAAAAAGCCCACAGTTATTCCCTCTTCCCTGCTCCTTATTTACTGCCCTCTGCAGTAGATCTTACATTACAGAATTTTGGCAGTTACCATCTTCTTTTTGTGGCCTTATTATCTTGCATTGCATTCTTCATTAGCTGTTTGAACTTCCAGGAAGTTTACCAACTTGCAGCACATACTAATTTGGACTGAATGTGTAGTAATTCTCCAAAACATGCAACAAAAATGAAGACTTTTAAAACTACTAAGAATTCTCTTTCACACTGAGCACGATCTCTGCAAACTAGGTATCAAAATATTACAAAAAAATCTAAAAGTGTTTTGTTGTAACTTAGTGCTGATTAACCTTACAATCTTGTTTTCCATTCAACACCATGGAAAGAATCTTCTTCAGATAAATGTAATTTATATACACGCCTGAAGTGAATCCAGCACTATATTCTAAAGTAATCTAAACGGACTTAATGTAGTAACTTTCCGAAGGTATACTATTTAATGCTGCAAAACCATGTGAGACTAATAAGAGTCCCACTAATTTGCTAGTTAGACACGACCTAAAGTGGGGGCTATCATCCTCCTCATAAGCCATGTAACTGGGGAACAGGCAAAAGAGCATTTACCTTCATGAAAGGCCGACACTGCAGCTAGCTTGGTTTTCAATGCGGATGTCTGAAGGCCAGACTGATTAACGTAGAAGCTATTCAAACAGCCTGGGTGTTGGGTATGCATAAATTCAAAAGGTTCCAATTGTTTAGCCTCACACCATCATCCATTTGAAGTCATATGAAAAAGTCCACTCAACTTCTTAGTGAGGAGACCTCGGCATTTTCTCAGAAACACCAGCTGCTCGATGTCTACCCACTCAGAAGCCAAACTGGAAGTGAGAGAAATTCTCTACTGGGATGAAGAACGCCCTGGTTGTAGGTGAGCAAGTCTGGAAAAGTGCTGATTTTGTGAGGCCAGCAACAGCCTCTGTTAAAAAGAGGGAGGTGAGTTTTCGCTACTGAAAAGTCTTGCATTCATGACAACTCCAAAAACAAGATGATCAAGGATGGAGCTGTACTGATAGCTTCTCCCACAAAAGGGAAAACATATCTCTTGTTCTTTCTTTTAGTACAACTTACTACTTTTTTTGTATCGATAACAAAACAAATGCATCCCAAGTTTGCTCACTCTAAATGAAGTAATCTGTACTTCTGACCCAAGCATCATGCACATATTACAACGCAGTTTTGGACTTACCCCAACAATGAATGTATTTTTTCCCCACTCCTGTAAATACACATTTCTATTATTTGAAAACCCTATTGAATGTTGCTGATGGAACTTAACATTTTTATTTTCCTTTTTCAGTAGGCAAGAATACAAATAGTAGCTTCCAAGACAACACAGCATTCTCCTCATTACAGATCCAAAGAAGGACAACACTTAGAAAGAACCAAGTGTGCTTAGGCTTCCGCAAGCTTTAACAACTTCCTCAGTTGCATGTAACTACTAAGCAAGTTAGGCAAAATGGTTAGCGTGTCATTAAGAAAACCGCCGTCGTATAGCAATAAATAATTATCAGGACCAAGTTATGCAAATTCTTTACACAAATATAAAATATGCACAGTTCCTTTTACCATTAATACTTACCTATTATAGTATCTGCCTCCCATCATAAACTGATTGTTTGATGTTGGACATATTTTAAAACGCTGAATATTTTCACTGGTCCGAAAATAAAGTGAATAATCACCAGGTGTATTATCTGATGGCCTCACAAGAAAACTGCACACCTGACCAACTGAAAAGACATCATAATAGTGTTACTTTTCCTAGTGTTATATACAAGCCCATATCAAGTCTGTTTCCACATAAATTAGCAAGAATTGCACACTTGAAGAAATACAAAGTCTGTAAGGTAAGTTCCAACAGCAACCTCAAACTAGTGAACTAGTATTGAACTGCCAAAATTAATGCTAAATGGCTTAGCTATAGCTGGCAACCTAGCCACATCTTTGCCACCTCTTTAGAAGACCATACGAAAGAAAGTTTGTCAATGTGTTTTCAAAAATTAACAATTCCTGGTCTCATAGTCAAACTATGCTCTTTAACAACTTAGGTCAGAAATCTTGATGTTTTCATTTCAAGAAATATTTGTTCTATGAAAGGGCTAAGAAAGTTTATATTTTTCTTTACGTATATAAAAGCGTAGTCTTCACAGCATTTTGATGAAGACCTCAATAAGTGAAATAATTTATTACTCACATATTACTTTTAAAAATTATTCCAATCAAAAATTATTAAACTAACTCTATTTCAAAACATACTCAATATTCACAGCCGCAATAGTTTTTTTCCAATGTAGTATTCTACCAAGGCAACAACCACAGGGGCTGGTCAGACTATGATACTCATTTATGTTTACACATAAAAGAAAGTTTTGCCACAGTTTAATAAGAATAGGACCACTTCGGGCCATTTCACTACCAGTGCATTTCAATCAGAAATACAAGTACCTGTCATCAGCAAATTGTAAGCCTCTTGTTTGGAGATCTTCCCATGGAACCATCTTAACAAAGATGAAGAGAAAAATTAGAAACCAAGACCACCAGCTCTCTTTTTTGGCTGTGGTGACATCCAAGGCTCTGGCACCTATGAATTGATCTTTATTTAAAAAGACCTAATACATATAGATAAGATAATCAATAATTATGCTACTTAATGATTCTGTTCTATCAGCAGCATGAAAAAACTAACATTAACAGGTATATAAATCACAGAATGTTAGGGGCTGGAAGGGACCTCTGTGGGTCATCTAGTCCAACCCTCCTGCCAAAGCAGGGTCACCTACAGCAGGCTGCACAGGACCTTGTCCAGGCGGGTCTTGAATATCTCCAGAGAAGGAGACTCCACAGCCTCCCTGGGCAGCCTGTTCCAGTGCTCCGTCACCCTCAGAGGGAAGAAGATCTTCCTCATGTTCAGAAGGAACTTCCTGTGCTTC
>Ga0181612_110549_pt1 | contig 11270 bp, 9 predicted proteins | sample HoacroProtozoa21_FD_119630 | JGI IMG/M metagenome (GOLD analysis project Ga0181612, IMG submission 119630) | Hoatzin crop microbial communities from Cojedes, Venezuel. Combined Assembly of Gp0051906, Gp0051904, Gp0051908 | reverse complement strand
CTACTCTTTCTAGGTCTATAACCTTCCACACTTCCACAAGCTGTTCACTGTGTGCTCATCTTATCAATATACGCATAATCAAGCTTTCTGTTTCTTTTTTCATTCTTTTCCCAACACTTCATAATATTCTGTTTGTCTTTTGATGGCTGCTGAGAATTAGGCTGATGTCTTTAAGGAATTAATCAGAAGAGCTTCAAGATCTTCTTCGGTAATTTAGAGTCCACCACTGTGAGCTTCATCATTAAAATTGTTTTTTCCTCAGGAGGATTACTTTGCATTAATTTGGTCTTTTCTCACCCAATCACTCTACACGGTAAAATCCTTCCACAACTCTTTACAGTAAGCTTTGGCTATCTGCAGTAATTTCATACAAGCCAGAAACTGTTTCTTTATTCACTCCCTTTTCTAGATCAGTTAAGAATATGTTGAAGAGCAGCCACCTCCGTTCACTCCCCTGCTAAATCTTCTGGAAAAAGGTTATCTATCCTATTCTTTTTTTTTTTTTTTCTCTTTTGATTAACCCATTGCTAATTCAGGAAGAAGCTTATTCCATACCCCGTATCGGTTAATTTTTATTAGCCATTGGTAAGACACCTATTAAATATCCAAGTTGTGCCAATTCTTCTCTATTACAACACATTAAAACACTGTGGCATATTAATTATAAAGACCAGTCTTTATAATGATTTCAGCCAATCTGCTCACTATGGAGTCCAGACACACTAATGAACTTCAGTCTTACACCCAACAGGTTCTTTAAAAACCTTGGCTTCATGGCTATCACTTTCCACTCCTCAGGTATCAGGGCTGATGTAAGTCTTAGTTGTCCATTACAGGGAGTAGTTCAGCACTTTAGTTTTAATTTCTGCTAGAGTTCTTAGATGAACACAATTAATTTCTGTTGGTTTGTTACTATAGATATACCAATTTGTTCTAAAGCTTTTTCACGACAGCTAAGTCAAAGGTCCTTAGTTTGTTCTCCACACAGAAAGGCTCCAGTATGAACACCACCCCCCCACCTTTTTTGCTCTTTCTTAGTAAATAACAAAGGAAATTATTCATTTAGGGTTTTTTTTTTCTCTAAAATCTTGTCTTTCTTGCATGTTTCTTTTACACTTTGTCAGAACAGCAGAGGCAGGCATTCTACTTTTGCATTTTAAATACTGTTATTAGCTGTGCTAATGCTTTTAGCAAGTCAAGGCTCAATAACGTTTTTGGCCTGTTTCATAACAGTTTTACATTATGTTGCCAGGGTTTCCCGTTTTCTCATTTGGTTAGAAGTTCCACAATGGAAGATGTCTCGGATAGCTTTAAATAGACTCCTGCAAGGATCTCACCAAGGTTGCTTCTCTTAATTTCTTTTGAGAAAAGCTCTGCATTTTTATGGGCTTTCTTATTGTAAATTATATTATGGTGGGGAGATGGACAAGAAGTTGTGGGTTTTTTGCCTTCGGTGATATTAAATTTGAGAAGGCTGTGGTTAGTATTGCAGGACAGATCATCGTTATGATTTTAGAAAACAATAGCAAGGATAAAAATGAATTTTATTTTCATTATGAATTTCTAATAATCTATTGCTGGATTAAAATAACAGCCTTAAGAATTGTAACCACTAATGGATGTGTGCAATATATAGCATGTAGTTAACATAAAAATCTAATTTAAATCACTGCCACTAAACACCAAAGTGGAATAGAACATATGCTGTCTTGGATTATTTGTGAAATATTGTATTATTCTCATCTTAATCTGTTATGCCGGGCTTTTTGTTGCTCTAGTTTTAAAGAATGATTTAGTTTGTGCATATGACTAAGCCTGCGTTTTTCATGAAATTGCAGAACCTTTCACCTGGGCTAAAGATTAGACATTGAATTTATCCTTCAACATGAATGTACAAAATCTTGCAAGGAAAGGAGAGCCTTGTTACCATTTCAGCAATATGTGCTTTCCAGATCATTGAAATGAAAAAAAAGAGCGAAGAGTTCATTGTTATTTGCACCACTAAAGATGAAAAAGCAAAAAAAGATAATTGCATTTTTCTAGTTAAGTAACTTAAAAGAAATTCTCACTAAAAGAAGAAAAATGTCTCCATGTCGCTATCGACATGAGTGACCTCACAGAAATTATTTCAATCTGTCAGCAATTTCTTTTCATTCTTTGTGAATAACGTGAAAAAGTGAGTACTTTCTTTTTGTCAGAAATACCTTTGGGTTCTCATTTTTAAGCATATCAAAAGGCAAAATAACAAAAAAAAAGTTACTGAACTATTTTTTCTTCTGTGTGACAGAAATTGCCACATTGGACTGGCCATAATGATAGCAATGGAAGTTTATTTTCGATTGATCATAGCAAATTTTTATTTATATTAAGTGCTAAACAATCTCAATCTTCTCTGTCCGTGTTTTACCAATTACTATGGCAGACCGCAAGTTGATTAAAGACACCACCCATGCATGAGCACAACAAAAGCCACTTTTGGTAGACTTGGAGCAAAACAAAGGCTACAGACAAAATTTAATTCAAAATCAGTGTTTTAACAGGATGTGTTTCGGTGTGCTTTTTTGAAAAAGTGAAAGAGAGTCAAAAGTTTAAAAATCTGAATTTTATATAAATATTGACTTGCATTTTTTTACATTTCAAATTACTGAGAGTTGCTGCAAGAAGAGTCAATGTCAGCAAATGACTCAGCTCGGCAGAGTCTTCTGGATTACAATTAAATAGGTGTGAGAGATATACGGATAGTGCTTTATAATTTTTTTTCTCTATCTCTTTTGCCACCCGCAACCTTTTTTTCCCTTTAGCTCAGTGATCTTCCCCAAAATAAGAATCGAATTAAGACAACCTTGTTCATCTTACCCAGAGATAAATTCACTAAGGTCACCCCAGCACAGTGAGAAATAGTGAGTGGGAAAAACAGGTTCATAGAAGTAAATGTGTATTGAGTGGTCTAAAAAAGCTGTACCACGAAGCAAATTCTGAGCAGAATTCAAGGATGAATAAAGGTGACTAAAGACTATGTTCGGGGCTCTTACTTTCTTAAGTGAGTATGAAACTAGTAACAATTTCCAGGACTACCTGAAATTTAAATTATAGGAACTGAAGAATGGCAGCGCCACTGCCAAGAGGAATTTTCCATTCTGTAATTACATGGATTGCAACCAAAGCCCCCTTCTATGCACTTCACGCTGGAAAAGCAATATTTTTCTTTCAAATGCACTTAAAATATAACAAAATATTGTACACAGCCACCTCATGCAAGAACTTTAGAGAAATCAAATCTAGACAAGGTATAAGCAAGCATCCACAAATCCATGCACACAAAACACTGAAAACAATTTAAAGTACATGTAAATATATTCTTGCAACAAACTTAATAAAAGAAAACAAAAATATTTTCTCTTTTTTCCTCTGTCCTTCTGAAAACTAATACCTTTTTTCTCCTTCCCTCTACAGCTTGCTGTCTTGATTTTTTCCTGCCATTTTTAGATTCTTTTCCCTCTTTTTCCATTTCCATGTGTATTCTTTTATTCTTCTACCTGACTTCCCTCCTCTTTCTAGCACCTCTTGATTTATTTCTTTGCATTCAAATAGCTGTGCTACCTGGGACATAGCCTCTGTCTAAGCCAACCTCAGCTAGTTTACACCCACTGCTTTCAGAAGCAGGTACTCAAGGCATAAATGACTTTTTCCCTGGTACCTCAGTGTCCACTATATCCAAGCACAGTCTTGGCATGGCATGGTCTAAAAGTAAGAAGAATAGAAAACCTGTTGGCTTAGGGAAACAGGGAAATGCCTGTCTGCAGTTCAGAGAAAACAGTAGATATCTTACTGTGTTAACATTTTTCCTCTCTGGTTTTGCATTTGTTTTATTCAATAACATGTTTAAAAAAAAAAAAAAAGAATGTCTGATTTCTCCAAGTGATGCTTCTTATCTCCTCCTTCCATCTCTTCCACGCTGGACCCCTCGTCTGTAACAGAGGTACTTGTGATGCACTGCAACCAGGGAGACGCGGGGCCATGAAGGAAGAATGGAAATCTTCCAAACCCTATTTTATAATTTCACCATTGAACTTTGTTTGTGGTCTCGTGGAATTCATGGAGAGATTTATAAAAAGATGTTCTCTGATTAATATTAAGCTAAGCTAACATCAGTGAAATGCTTGAAAACACAAATCTCAGAGTACTTGGCACAGATACAGACCTGGGTTCCTGTTGAGACAGAAGCCAAATAAGTTCTCCAGGTATCAGACAATTGCCTGCATGTCTTTTCTTGCCAACATCATGGTGTTTTCAAGGATAACACTCTGCCCTAGTATTCTCGCATGTAATTAACTTAACAGTGTACTCAATGGGAGGTGTAGCTGAGGAGCTCTGGAGACTTTTTTCCAGCTATAAAACAAAAGAATGAAAGTTTTTGTTGCTGAATATACATCTGTTCACAGAAGCTAACAGGTATTTGCTACATTTTCTGCAATTTAAATGTGTTTAATCTTCAATTATTGATGAGGAGAGGAGGTTCTTTTAACAGAGTGCTGGCAAAGCATTCATGAAGCCTTTTCAAGCATACATTGCCAATTCTTTTACAAAGAGACTCTTGCAAAAAAAATCTGCCCTGGCTTGTGACAAATCCTATATCCCAGAAGTACACCAGCTTGAGAAACTCTGGATTCTCTACATTTATTCCTACATTTAGGCAAAAAAGTTTCTCCTAAACAGAAAGGAGAAAAAAAAAATCCATGGATCAAGAAACACATTTAAATGTACTTTTTTTGGTTGAAATTAATAGAATAGTACACTTCTCTGTTTATATAATTTTTCACAAAATGTTCTAAAACATAATAATGAAATTCCTGTAAGCGAAAGATTGAATGAAATTCCTGTCAGAAAGAGATTTCCTCTTCAGAACTATTTTAATGAATAACAAAAATAACAATGAATTCTGCTGGGAATCAATTTACTGTTAAGTTGTCATTTACTATTAAATCAAGCCACCCAATGCACCTATAAAAATAGAATAGTTGCCCCATTAATTTGTTAATAAAATTGTAACCTTCATAAACAAAGTCATAACTGAATCCTAAACAGCAAATGCCATAACAAGGTTGGTTGTTAAGACACTTGAGTGATAAGATACCCTCCTTGAACAGATTTCCTCCTTTTTTATGCCTGTTTCTTGGTTGTATTATTAAATTGCCACTGATACCCTTTCCAACGGCTTGCGGGAGTTTGTGAAGAGGTATCCTCATTTTGGCTAAAACAGAACCGATTGTCTTTTAGTGAACCTTCCTTACAGCTAAGCTCTTCTAAGTAACTGCAGTTTTCTGAAGCTGGCTGCATATTTTACAGTGTCCACTCCAAAGCTGATAACACTTAATATTTATAGTTATACTGAGCTAATGGTAGGATTGAAATGCAGAAAAGGGCCCCTGATTATAATTAATACTACAGCAGCCAAGGTCACCGACAGACCTCTTAGATCCCGCAAGTGAGGAGTCATAAAGAGTTGCACTTGCAGGGAGGGGCGGACTGGACAGATGACCTGATATTGACCAACACGGTATTGCATGCCATGCTTGTCATAGTCAGTTTAAAGCTGGGGGATCACGAGGGTCTCACTTTCTTCATCCATGTCTGGCTTCTGAAGAGGACCCTGCTTGTTGTCCTGCCTGCGATCCTGAACCTAGTGTTCAAGTACTCAGACAGTGGGACCAGAGCAGTGACCATTCTCAGTGTTAAAGAGACCTTGTGTTGACGGGCCAGAAAAAAGGAGACAGCAAGTGAAAAGGGAGATAGATCTCCTCTATAACAAGTCACAAAGAAGGCACAAGCAACTTTAGTTGCAGTTGTAATGGGACAACAGAAGACTTGCAGTTGTAATGGGACAACAGAAGACTGACAGAGAAGAATTCTCATTACACCTGAATTAAAAACAAATGAACAGATCATTTTTAATGCATATTAGACAGACATCAGCCCAAAACAAAATTAAATCTTGACAGCATAGTCAAAACGGGATAATTTTGACAATCATAGCAAGGAAATATCTTTGGGGGAGCCTGAAGTTGCTGTCCGAACACCGAAGAGATCTCATGGAACGGTGGGATTAAATAGCTACAAGTTTGCTCAAAAGGGCAAAGAGAACATGAAATGGTTGCCCATTGTCTGACCATACCCATCATCTGAAGGGCTGGAAAAAGGAGTCATTATGAAATTGCATTAGAAAGCGTAATAACTGGCATGGGATCATGTTGCTAACTGTTTGTGGCAGTAGTACTGTACAATTTACTCATCAGAATAATATTACACTAACCACTGCAGATTTTAATTTCCTCCCCAAACCCTGTCAGTGATATTTTGCCTTTCCTCCTTCCCTCATCTTGCAGGGTAATACTGTCACATAATGGTATTTCTGACCAGAGTTGGATGGGAGGTACCTCTCGATTTAGAAAAACTTTGGCAGCGTAGGTGAAGGGCATCTGTGATAGAAGATGGTGAGGTATTTCTTTGGAAAAACCCATCTTTTAGAAGTTTTATGATAACAGGAAATGTCCTGAGATGCCCAAACTGAGACAAATATATTGGCTTATTATTTCCAAAATTATTAAATACAAATATATACTTTTCCATTCCAGTTTGCCTTACAGCAAGTCTCTTGCACCAAATCAGAATTCTGCAGGGAGACAGAGAACTGAGTTTTGCTTATGTTATCTGCTTCTCACAGACACTGATAAATGAAGCAAAAATCTAATCAGTGACCAGAGTCAGCAAATGTCAAACCTGTAGGAAACAAAAGTCAATGGGATTTCAGACAAGGCTCCTGTTCCAGAGAAGAGGGCTGTTTAGCAGCTGTTGATTAATGCAAGATTAAGCAGCACCACTCATCGCCCTGAGGACTACATTGCTGATGTAACAACTGAAGCCAGTAAGGAGAGTCTTGTCTCTCAAAACCTCACCTGAAAAGCTTATACACCTTTGCTCATCACCACTAAGCTACAAGTCTTCATGAGTAACTTCGGCGCTCGTATGTCCAGGGCCATGAAAGAGCCACAAGCCTTCCCAAGGGAAGGCTTTCAGTGCCGACGTGCGTGACACACTGCAGAACTACCAGGCAGAGTAAAGAGCGTTTTGAGCAATGGCAATCACCAGCAGCTCCACAGCAGCACAGATGCAAAAGGTGACTTATTTCGCCAAAGTAGCAAGCTCCCTGCAAAAGCACTATTTTTTTGGCAAGCCCAAGGACAATTCACACCATGTTTAAAGGCTACAGGATTGATCAAAGCATATCTGCGGATTCTCTGGGGTGAGATCTCATCTGCTTGCTGTACCTCAAAGTGGAAGAAAGCGAATGCATTGGAATGAGAAAAAAAAAAAAAATTAATTGGGTTTTCTAATGGTGAGGAGCAATGTTGTTCTACAATCTTGCATTGTACTTGTACAGCTCAGTGTTGACAAAGATGTAGTTACAAGCAAAATGTATCCCCAAAGCAAATAAAACATCATCTGAAGGAAGTGAGTTTCTCAGCTTTGAAGCCATATTATAGGCCTGGCAGACAGGGGGGGTTTAACACCACTACTGACTCACAGGGCTTCCTACATTTCAGTTATTCAGTGAAAATTTGCCAGAATAACCAACAGTCCTCTGTCACAACGTTATCATTTCAAATAGAATAAATCCAAGTGCAGATATACACAGCAAAGTATTCCAAAGAGTGAATGAAATGAGATTATCATAGTTACATGTTCCTCGAATTTTCAAATACAGTATTTTATGATTATTTTCTAAAGCATTAGTATTTTTTTAAACGATCTTTTAGTAAACAAGACCGTAGCCAGGAAATGGTCTGGTATTCCTCCCTGCATTTAATCTGAATTCAAATGCAGTAACAAATAACCTGCCTTTTTTAAAAGAACCTTTCAAACCATACTGCTGTTCTTCTGCCTCACACTTAATTCATTAATTAAGACATTTCCATGAAAAATATCAAAGGCCAGAAAGTAGAGTAGGGCACAGTGGAAAATGAGATTGAGCTTTACTTTCATTATAATCTCTATACAGTTAAAGGAAAATACAAATTTGTTAAGATTGTGAATCTTCCTTTTTCTGAAGGACAATTTTCATCTCAATTATTTTGAAAATTCAAGTATAGACCAGAAAATGGATGGTGTTTTTCCAACATTATATTTTCGTTACGTTAATTCAGATAGCAAGCATCCACTGTTTTTTCAGATCAGATACGTATTCAAGATGATTATTTCTTTTACGTGTATATACAGATTTTAAGAAATTGCATGCTGTCAGCTTCTGCTATTGATTTCTATTCCCCTTCTCTAAGCTGATAATTGCAAAAAATGTATATCTGCTTGGTGACATTCTCGATATATAAATGCATACTTTCAGCAAAGGCGTGCCCTTTCCCAACACTTTTTTTTTTGGTTTGCATTTAACAAAATAACTGCAAATGTCAGGTATTAGAAGGGTTGAAACAACCTTTTCTATTTTGTTGTCTTTAGAACCCCATCTTTTATTCATGACTTCTCTCTTGGTGCTGGAAGGGAGGCTGTGTTGCTATAGCAATGCCCTGCATATCCTTGTGGTTAGCTTACAGTTTCACTTTTTTAAAACAACAAAGAGCCATTGATACTACATGTTGCCAAAGGTTACAAAAGTTGAATTCTAAAATGGAAATATTTCTTCTGTGAGACTGCATAGGATATATGCCATGCAAATTCAAAGCTTCAGGTAAACTTACAGCCCTTTTGTGAATACAGATGAACCTAGTATAACACTGTTTGGCTTCAAAATATTATTCAGAAGAAAAGTATTTAAAATATACTCATTATCTACTGTTTTCAAGATATAAATGTTCAAATATGTACAACGCACCCTTACACCCTTCTGACCTGCGGCAGAAATAAAACCTTTCTACATTTTAACAGTTCTGGATAATAAAATGCAATCTCATATTCCAATTATGATTTAATGGTAAATACACTCCCAATGTCAGGGAACAGTCACCTTATAGAAGCTTCCCTGCCCACAATGGATATTAAATATAGTTGAGTGTCCTTCAAGACTTCTCAAGTATGGTTTTTGCTCCTACCCTAATTGATTTCTCTTCTGTCAGATTTGAGTCCCACAGACAGATGTTTACATAGTACAAATTCAATAACAGTTCAACAAGTTAAATCAAATAAAGAGTTAGATGGAAAAAATTTAGGGTTAGAGTCATAAAAAAGAAATTTATACTGGTGATTCAGCAGGCAGCACAAAATGCCTCAGAACAGATCACAGAGGGTAACATGGGCAAAACACCTCTCGCCACTACTACCAGTAAATCTGAGAGGAGATCCAGACTTTTCCACCCTCAGAGTGCAACACAGGTGGAACAAACGTCTCCCGTGCTGGGTTTACAGCAGACATTCACTGCCTCGCTCCCACTGCTCTGGCAGGAGGACCAAAGCCATTTGAGAAGGCATTTCAATGGAGTGATTCCATTTCCTGTGTAATCCTTCTGACACTGCCGGGGGCCAGGTTCAATCCCTAAATCACCAAAACACGTACAGCAAACCCACCTCGCTCTCTTTGTGCAGAAACCCAGCACTCGGAGGCGGCTGCTCAACAGACAGCAGCGGAGCTGCATGGTCCCCATCCTGTGCCTCCCTGGCTCAGCCCAGCCCGCTCCTCCTTCGCGGCTGCGCTGGTGCAGGTCTGATGGGGCCAGACAGGAGGTCGGCTCAAGAAAATAGCTGTCCTTCCACTCCAAAACTCTTCTTTAGTTTCCAAATATCGCTAGATTTGCAAACCCACAAACAGCTGCGGAAATGACTGTAGGGGCAGAGTGCAACTGAGGAAGCAACGAAATATTCATCAGACACCATCCTGGCCTGAACCATTTGGGTTCTGAATGAGCCATCTCCATGATGAAGCAGAGAATGGGACGTGCAGGCTTAAACAGACTTTGTTTAACTGGAATAGAAGGAAAATAAAAACCACATACCAACCATTCACAATAGGCAATGCCACCGCCTCCAGCAGAGTACCTAGCAATTGTCCTGATCCTGTCCTCTCTCTAGGTGCTCCTGACCCCATGCTCCTCTGGAGGACCTGGTCTGCTGAGTCTGGTCCTCCTGCTGAGGACCTGGTCTGCTGATGCTGCTCTGCCACCCCATCTTCCAGGGCAGTCCTGTGCAGCACAGGGAGGCAGCAGCATACCAAATCCAACCATGGTCCTGGTCCCGAAGGAAGGCTTCACCAGTGAACTCTTGGGTCCTTGTAGGCTTGGCACCTCACTTTTTTTTCCCCTCCCCAAACCTCAAATCACAGAATTTGATTATGGTGGCTCCCTCATCCCAGGAAACAGCTGGGCTGCTTGAACCTTTCCCAAATTTTCCAACAACTGTTCTGTTCTCCCCGGTTTTACAACTTTAGTTTACAGCTTGGAAACGCCCCTTGGAAACTGAAGAAGCCGCCGAGAGGTACAGTTTGCATGGCCCTGGCCTACCAGCCCATTTCAGCCATTGCTTTCCAGAAGAGGTTCTCAGAGAGACAGGAGAGCTCTGAACTCAGGGTTTCAGCTCTGTGATTCTGTGATTCTGTGATTCCTGGAGAAGCATGGATCTTTGTCCTTCTTCAGACCCACAGTCAGGCATACGAGGAAATATTACCACAAACAAAAGACTAGAGCGAAGATAAAGCGTGCCACAACATCAACACACATTCTCCGAACTGCCACAGAACATTTTGTCAAAAAAATATATTAACTTTTTTTTTCTTACATGGTGACAGTGCCACAAAGCTTGCTAGAAGTTCCTTGCTGGACACAAGGGTGCTGTGTGTGAGTCTGTTCTCCACCAAAAATGGTCCGTAATAAGAATCTTTAGGCTATGACTTCATCGCCTGCAGGAAACCAGGAGAGACAGGAGGGCAAAGTCTGTTGCTGTCCCCCAGCCAGCTCCATACAGAATCACAGAATGGTAGGGGTTGGAAGGGACCTCTGTGGGTCATCTAGTCCAACCGTCCTGCCGAAGCAGGGTCACCCAGAGCAGGCTGCACAGGACCTTGCCCAGGCGGGTCTTGAATATCTCCAGAGAAGGAGACTCCACAACCTCCCTGGGCAGCCTGTTCCAGGGCTCCGTCACCCTCAGAGGGAAGAAGTTCTTCCTCATGTTCAGACGGAACTTCCTGTGCCTCAGTTTGTGCCCGTTGCCCCTTGTCCTGTCACTGGGCACCACTGAAAAGAGCTTGGCCCCATCCTCCTGACACCCACCCT
>Ga0181612_171572_pt1 | contig 11271 bp, 9 predicted proteins | sample HoacroProtozoa21_FD_119630 | JGI IMG/M metagenome (GOLD analysis project Ga0181612, IMG submission 119630) | Hoatzin crop microbial communities from Cojedes, Venezuel. Combined Assembly of Gp0051906, Gp0051904, Gp0051908 | reverse complement strand
GCTACTTGAGCCTTCAAGGGTGAAATACAAGGTGTTTTTCCTGGTCGCTTTCCAACAGCATTAGCTTTCTTGGGGAAAAAAGAGAGAAGCTCTCCATTAAAACTGCTTCAGGTTTTCTAAGGTTTCCACATACCATGCTCTTGAGTACCTGTGGCACCTTAATTAAAAATGGATGAAGGGTTATACAGGCAAATAACTGTGAACGTGTGTTTCCAGGCTGCTGCATGCTTACATTCTATGGCTGATTTTAATACAAGAGCAAGAAATTTTGTCCTTGTCCTTGTGCCAGAGTAACATCTGGTCCTTTCTGTTGGTGTTTAAATGGTCATAGTGGTTAACTACTGAAGATTTTTTTTTTTTATCATGCTACTAGTTTCTGTAGCATCTGTGGACATTTTATGTACAATGATAGAAAAATGCCTAGTGAAGTTCTGGAATTCCTGGGGTCTAGTTCTTTATTTTAGGAGATTAAAGAAACCCCAGAAGAAGCCTTAAAATAGTGCCAAATCATGGCTGGAAGAAAACTTTTCTAGTGTTTTCCATGGATGATCAGCTCTGGATTTACTTGGCTCTGGGAACAAGTCATCTGGTTGGATCCTTTTGACAGGAGTGCTTGATTCCCAGTTTTAAATGCTTGTTAGGCTGGACTTTCTGATCTGAGGAGTGTGGCTATCAGGATGTTCATGACAGCATGAAACTTGGTTGTTGACATAGCTAGGTCTGGAGCTGATCATAGCTACTTAGGGTTAGGAGCAAAACTGTAAACTGGGATTCAGGGAAGAGCTGCCTAAACTGTGAAGGCAGTTTTAATAATATAATACCTTTAATGTATAATATATACACAAAATATATAAAATATACAATATAACAAGCATGTTGAATATAATTAGAAAACATACTTTGTCATCAGTCTATTTTATTAAAATATACAATGCAATATATAAATTCAGTGTATATATGAACATATTATATTGGTTAGAGATTGTGTGTTAGCCCTGACCTTCAGCTTGAACTTCATACCCTATGCTTGGTATGAAATAAAAGAAATCCTACATTAATTAGGTACTTGGGGTGCCTGAGGTCAGAGATCCCATTTGCCTAGAGGTGATTTGACTTAGGTTTTTCTCCTGAACAATGTGCTGAACACAAACTGGTTGAGGTTAGAAGGGGTCTCTGGAGGTCAACTGGTCCACCCCCCTGTGCTCAAGCAGGGCTACCTAGAGCTGGTTGTGCAAGACTGTGTCTAGATGGCTTTTGAGTATCTCCAAGGATGGAGACTCCACAACCCCCCTGGGAAACTAGTGACAGTGCTCAATCACCCTCACAGAGGAAAAATTGTTTCCTGATGCTCGGAGGGAAGCTCCTGTGTTCCAATCCGTGCTCTTTGCCTCTGGTCCTGTCACTGGGCACCACTGAATATAGTCTGGCTCTGCCCTCTGCACCCTCCTTTCAGGTATTTATATACATGGAGAAGATCCACCCTGAGCCTTCTCTTCTCCAGTCCCATCTCCTTCAGCCTTTCATCATGGGAGAGATGCTCCTGTCCCTCAGTCAGCTTTGGGGCCCTTCCTTGGAAGCTTTCCAGCTTGTCCATGTCTCTCTTGTACTGGGGAGTCCTGCACTGGACACAGTACTCCAGGTGTGGCCTGACCAGTGCTGAAGAGGGCACAGATCACTGCCCTCAACCTGCTGACAATGCAGCTCCTGATGCAGCCAAGGAGGTGGTTGGCTGCCTTTGCTGCAGGGGCACTGTGCTGGCTGACATTCACTTGGTGTCTAGCAGCATGTGTTGGTGTCTGGGGTGGTTCTTTCTCTTTGTTGGATTTCATAACGTTCCTTTTGGCTCTTAAAACAGAGCTCGTCCCTGGGTGGGCTCGAACCACCAACCTTTCGGTTAACAGCCGAATGCGCTAACCGATTGCGCCACAGAGACTGATGTGCAGCATTTTTTTCAGAAGAGCCAAATGCTGATCACATTTGATAACTGCTGGTGGTGGTGGCAGTATGTGTTGTGCAGTGACAGACCAGTACTGCTGGCACATAGCTGCAACAAACACAATGTATTACTCTGTCAGAATACCCCAAGAGATGGGAGGGAGGAAGAAATGCTCTTACCTTCTGTGGGGTGTGAAACATGGGGTGCTTTTGGTTTGTTACCTCCCTCGGTAGAGGAGGGCATGGGGTCACGTCATGCTCGGCCATCTGCTGGTACTTCAGAGGTGGGTTAACAGCACTGTTTCTCTAGCCAAAGCTGCAGAAAGGCTCTGCGGTACCCATGTGCTTTTTGTGCTCCTGGGCATGGCTGTAAGAAGTTTGAAAACCTGTGTGACTGTGAACATTAAGGCATTTAAAACAAAACACAGATAAACTTCAGAAAATGGATTGAGTGGCTTCCCAGATGCTGACTGCGGAGTTCTCACTGTGTCTGGGAACTGGGAGTCAGAGACAATGCCCCTCTTGGGCAGGCCTTAATAAACAGTAAAGTTTTCGTGGTGAAACTTGCGGTGTTATTTTTTGAAGTTTCATAGGTGAAACTTCATACCTCAGAGAAACCATTGATAACTTCAGTTTGTAGTCGGCATATGTGTTTTTCACTGTCCTTCACCAGCCAGGAAAAAATGGAGCCCTTCACCTTGTACGTCCCTTCTGTATCAATGGAAACCAGAGCCTAAGAAATACTGGAGGGAAAAAAAAGATAGGAGCTGAGTTCTGTTCAGCTAGTGAATCTGTACCTGGTTATATCTGGTTTCCTGACAGGAGGAAATTGTCTTTTATATCTTAGCCTTTTTTTCTTGTTTGTTTGGTAAAGCAAACACAGCAAAACGTTGGCTTGAAAATGGTTGAATTGCTTTTAAAAGCAATTGGGGTGTTGCTGACAATGTTGGTGAAGTCCTCTTAGCTGAGCTGTGTAAGCATAGGAAGATGTGTGGGTAACTGTGTTAGGATGAATTTTAGCAGTTTTTCTCTGGAGGGATAGGAACTGGTAAGTAGAGAAAAATGTGCTTCCAGCAGCAGCAGATAGCCTCTCCCAGTATGGAGTCTGACGGAGAGCAGCTGCCTTTCCCTTCCCCTGGGGTTTTAAGCTGTGCTGCAAGGGAGCCTACGCCATGTGTCTCAAAGCCGTGGAGTGGGTCTGTCCCACAGCGTGCGCTGGAGGCTTTTTCTGTTGGCTGCTCCCCCGAGGAGCTAACGGGGGTGATGCTCGGCTCCTGCCTGGTGTCCTTCCACCGGGACCCTGGCACCAGGCAAAGGCACAGATCCAGGTTTCATCCTGGAGGGTGACTGGGCTATGTGAGCCTGGGAGCTAAAATACCCTCACGAGTGGCAGAGTTTAGATGTAGCCATAGGGAACGTAGGCAGGGGTCCAGAAAGTTGCAGAGCTAAACGGGTTCGGTACGGGACCTGATGTGTCTTAGTGAAGTGTTAATAATGGTGTCTCGGACAGTTTCCAACACAATCTGTTGGAGCACTGACAGCATTCAAGCTTTGGCAATAATGTTTGAATTAACAAATTGTTGGTTTTCAAGACTGCAGGCATTACTCATACAGGCCTTGCTGTAACTTACAGTGTTTGAGTCAAAGCCTGTAGGAGATGGAAGACTTACTACATTAGCAGATCTAGTTGGAAGAGACAAGTGTTGAGGCACAGAGGTCCTTTTTCAGGTCCGTGAAATGGCTGCCATAATGCTATTATCGCAGCACGTTGCTGTTTCTTGGTCTGAGCCAGAAGATACAGCAGCACCCTCGTGTCAGGGCGGAATGCTTGGGCCTCCCTCTGCGTGTGTGGCAATCCAGGTGGGAAGCCAGTGAATGAGTAAGGGTGTGAAAAGCGTCAGCAGACTGTCAGCATGGCACAGACGTGGGAGGTGGTTCAGGTACTGACGGCAGTCTGGGTGAAGCAGCGCAGAGCTCAACGGCTGAACGTACTCCTCCAGGAAGCAGGCTGCGCCCTGGGTCCTCTCCGGTTTGGTGCCGTAGGGAGCATGTCTGGGAACGGACCCACTCTGGCTGTGAGGTTTGGCTGTCTGATCTCGCTCCGGGGGCAGGAGCACCTTCCTGCCACGCTATTTCTTTCTCCTAGGATTGTGTGCTTGCTGGCAAATGGAATGAAGGACACTTCTGTTGTTTCACAGGCAAATGTGATGAAATATGGTGGGCAGGCTTAGAGACTGCTGTGGACTGAGCCAGCAGGTGAATTTAACCCTGGGAATATCCTGCCTGCTTCTCTTCCTCCTTTAATGAGTAAGAAAAAGCCATCTTTTGGTCTTGTAATTTCCTTTTGCCTAGAGAGGAGAAGCAAACTGTGTGATGCTGGCGCAATCAAAGAGAAGTTCAGTGAAGCTTCCCCTGTAAGTTGCAGATAGGCAGCAGTGATACCTGAAGGTCTGCAATGATATCCTTCCTTTCTCTTGCACTCCTCAAAATCTGAGTAGCAGTCTTCTGAGCTTAGTAGGAATTATTTGCTATATGTACATCACAGTAGTAGTCAGAAGCAATAAAAGCATTAAAATGTATTTGCCATGCCCTCCAGAAAAGTCGAAATTATTTGACATATACAGATTGGAACATTTTATTGTACTAGCTTGAAATCTGAATGCATCCTTTGTTTGCAGACCTAGTCTGGGGAAATGGAACAGGAAAGGACTTTAAGATACCGCGGTAGTTTTTGTCTCTACCCTGAGAAAGGATCAAGTACACTCAAACCATTCATGTATTTAAAATATTCTTACATGAAACCCAACAGTGAAAATTTTATTGCCTCTGCAGACAACCTCTTCCACTGTTTTTGGAAACTTAATAATGGAAAGCTTGTCCTTCTGTTTAACCTTTATTTTCTTCGCAGTAATGAGAGCGTGTTCCCTTAGCCAGGAGTTCAGCTGAAACCTCTGTTTGCCAGGTAATGCCTACGTGCCTAATGGCACCAAGCTGAAGATTGTTTCATTTATGACATGTAAAATAAAGCAGCAGCTGCACTTCCTGCTGGTCAGGAAAGCTGCTCGTTGTGAAGTGATGTCTTTTCAGGGTTTTTTTGTGTTTGTTTTTGGGTAATACAGTACAGAACTGGTAATGTCATCTCCCTGAGCTGGTACCTCTTTTTAATGCATCAGTGTCTGTGGAAAAGGACCGTATCAGAAAGCTTAAACCTGGTAATAAACTTAGCTGTTGGTGCGGCTCTGAGGAAAGCAGCTTAACTGCTCTGTGTCTCTCTATTTTTAGTTTACAGGAAAATGCCTCTAAGGGTTCTTTTGCTCACTAAACCCCGAGTTTTTAGTTTAATGACTCTGTGATAGTCCACATGTTTCAGAATGTCTACTTGGAGTTTTGTCTCCTAGCTGAGTCCCTGTGAAGAGCTGTACTATCGTTAGTAGCTGCTCCAGAGCTGAGGCAAATCCTTGGGGATGATCAGCCCCAGTTGCACTGTGCTGCAGTGCGGCAGGAATCAAGTCAGTGGACTTGGAAATGCATGAAAACACATTAAGGAAAAGAAAGTGCTGAAGAGCCCCTACTTCTTCTGGCAGGTGGTGTTTGAGGTTTTTTTTTTTTTCCTATCTATAAGTAAATAAGTATAATTAAGAATTATACTTATTAATAAGAATATTATTATATGTATAAAAGTATATATACATATATAAGTAATTCTTAATAATAATTAAGAATTATTCTTAACTGAACTGAAACAATTCTTAATTCTTATTTGAATTAATGTTTTCTTGTTGGCTCTGTGCTTCTGCTTCTGTCTTGACCCAAGCCTGTGCTTGATGGCCCCGTGCACTTCCCTACCGCGTTTACCCCTGGCAGCCCTGTGTGGCTGAAATCTTTGGCCACTATGAATGTTAGTGACCACATGTAAGTGATTAACATTTGTGTGGTTTCCCTATACTTAGTGGAAAGTTCTAGGTCTAATGTTAATTTAGTAAGAAAAGGAGATTAGATTGGAAATATTTTAGGGATGTTCAATCTTATAGGCATGGCTTAAAATGGGAAGGGAAGAAATTACACGGTGCTGAGACAGCAGCATAGTTTAATGGCAGTTTATCCTAAAGAATACCATGATAATTTGTAGTTAGTTGCAAATGCTCACTGTCTGCATTGCAAGAAGCATTACTTTGATATCTCTAGTAAGGGAACTGTTAAATAAAGCCGTTACTATCTGTTAGCAGGGGGTTACGTATCTTCTGAATGTTTTGCTGCTCAAATCGTGCTCTAGAAACGTGCACCATGTTGAAGGGGAGTGCTGTCTTCTCCCACAGAAGAGACAGAAATCCATCCTGTGCTATCAGAGCCATCGGTGATAGCAGAGGAGCTGGAAAAGCAGTGCTCTGCAGCTTGACCTACACCTATAGTGCAGGCAAAGTCTTCGGTCTCTGTCCTTGCAAGTAGAATGTATTCTTTATCCTCCTTGATCCCTAGGTATTTTTACAGCATAACTGATAGGGGAAGTGAGGGAGCAAACTTGGGGGGTGAGGAGGGGCAATGAAAAAGCAAGCCTGTGAATGTTAGAGAATCTACTCCTTCCTACCTCCCCCAGCCCCAAACTGCTTGCAAGACAGATTGACATAAAGGTCTATCTTTAGGACTATGCCATTGCTGAAGTGTATGTGCTCGTTGTATGAAAAAATGATACCTGATCATGTGTAAAATAACTTTGAAATGTGAGTGTGTGTGTGTTCTCATGCTCTGTAACCTCTGCCTTCCTTGCAGACTCTCCTGTAGGCTTTGTGAGGGTTAGAGGAGTTTGCCACCAAGCAGAACTCTTTCCTCCAGATCTTTCATCTTTAAAATGACCTAATGAAAAATTCCCCCTTTGCCCAGGCACAACTGATTTTTATGAAGTCCTGTCAAATCTCCTAATCCCGTTTTGGTCTTTTGGTGCAATTTACTTTTATCCCAAAACCTAGTTCTCCAAATTTGCCAAAGAAAACACTGGGCACTATAGCGAGACCATTTTAAATGCAGCTGTTTGGAGGAGCCTGTTAGCAAAGTAAAAAAGTAAAAGAAAAAGGAAAAAAGAAAAAAAAGACAAGTCACAATGTGTTTTTCATATCTTAAATGTATATTCTTGAATTTTTTTTCTTTATGGTCTGATTAGAAACCAAGTGGACCCTTGAAACCACAATCTCTTTCCCTACTGAAATTTTATATCTCTCAGTTAGTAAGGGGCCATGAAAGTGCTGGAATTTTTATTTGAAGACCAGTACGAATGTTCTAAAAAGACGTATGCAGGCTAAACTAAGAAATGCTGCTAAACGAGACTTTGCAAGCTGGTATGAGAGGAAGAATACAGTATATCTGTCTTAGGCACCTGCAGTGTGTGAGCTCTCCTCAGTCATTAGCCCTCAGCAGTGCTTGGAGATAGGCTGGTTGAGTCACTGCAAGGTGGGTCTTCATTTCTGTAGAAGCATTTAGCTGGCAAACTCCCTGTGAGCAGTTGGGCAGAAATTATTTGTGTAAAATCCCACAAGGAGACAGAAACCCACAGCTTGAACTAACATGCCTGAGTTCCCACCTAGTGTCCTTGACACCAACCAGTTCTTTTCCCCTAGTACAGCAGTCGTAGCTTCCCTGTAATGGTTCCGTGATGCTCTATATAAGCTTCATTTAGGCACACTGGGAGTATGGGGAAATAGGGATTATGGCCTGACCCAGGAGCCAATAGTTTGTGTATCCAAGGCTGGCTGTTCACTGTTGTTCTAGTGCTATGGCTTTGGATGAGAGAGAGAACACAGTTATGTTTCCTCTGGATTACAGCAGATTTCAGTTGCGATTTTGCTCTTGGAAAGAACGATGTAGAGAGAATGCGCTCAATATACGTGCTCTTTCAATGTGCTCATCTTACTGAACAATCCTGATGTCTCTGTAGGGTTTCTTTGCCCTTCTCAACAGTCTGTCAAAGTTCGTTTTTTTTTTTGTTTGTTTGTTTGGTTTTTTTTACCTGTTGCTAGCAATGACTTGCAATATTTACCAACTCTTGATGAAAATGGAGTGCCCAGTGTTGTGCCTGCACTACTGTCTGAGGTTCCTGGCTGACATTTGCCTTGTGAGTAACATCAGTTTAATCTATTGAGCGTGGGTCTTATGGATACCATGTAATATGGGCATTTTCTTTAAAATATCTGATCATGGTGTGTCAAACTCTGAAAAAACTGTGTAATTTTCCTTACTACTTACTTTGTGTTTGCCCCAAAGAAGGAAAGCAGGTTTTCCTGATGAGACCCATTTCCAGTAAAATGGTGTTTAAAAATGTTTAATTCTGACAGCTATTCCACCCTCTGGCCAATCTCATTTAAAGACTTGTCCTCTTGACTCGTCTCATGTTGCCATTTGTCTCTTGCTTAACCTGTTCTGTACAGTTACATGCAGCTCTGGAGGCTATAAAAGCCCTGAGCAATCTCTTCAGTCCCTGGTGTAGTTCTACTCTCTGGTTCATACCCCCTAACAGCACAGTGATTGAAATATGCTTTCATTCTTTGCTAATGACATACTGTATCGTCTTTCTACTACACTGTCTGGGATTAATGTCTGTATAGCTCCAGATCTTCCTATTTGCCTTTTTGGATACTGATACAGCACCGTAACTTCTCTATTTTGTGGAATTTCAGTGGAAGTCAGTATTTATTAGACACATCTATCAAATGACTCGACATCTTCTCAGCTAGCTCTTGTGGGATTCTTGGATGCAAGTTACCTAAATCCAGCTAATATCACTTAAAAATCTAGGTACTAAGAGCTGTTTATTCTCAGTAAGAATTCTTTTACATTCTCCGTAATTATCAGTGGGTTGGAAACTCTTTCATGGTGGGGGGAGGAAAATGAAGACCTGAGGCCAGGTTAGATAACAGGAAGCAAGTGGTTGATGAGTGATTGTGTTTCACCCCTTGGTGCCAGCCCCAAAAGGGCTGGGGAGCTTGGCCTTGCTCGTAGCAGGTCAGTGTTAGCTGCTACAGGAGGCGAGGAGAACACTTGGCTTCTCTCATGCATTTACCCTGATTCTGGTGCTGATTATACTTTTCCAAAAATGCTTTAGATTTAAATGTTCAAGTTGAATATTGTGTCCTAGGTCACAACAAGAGTTGTGAGCTTGCAGGAGTCCTCCGTTCACACAAATACAGCGTCGTGCCTTTGCTGACCACTCTGCTCTCACAGGCAGTCCTTGTCTGAGATGTTGCATTTCTATCATGCAGTAATGTGCAAGCTTGTGGAGGGATTTCCCTTTCAGATCAAAGGCAAAATCTCTCAGCAAAGCTCCCTGACATTCTGCAAATGCAGCTTTTTGCGCCTTACAGATGAAGAAATTGAACCCTTGTCTATGTGCTGGCTTCAGGCTGAAGCTGGTGTATTTTCATTTGTCTGAGTAAGCATGTTAAAAATCACACCTGCAGTTAAACTGCTTCAAGCTGGACACGTAGAGAAGGCCAAAGACGGAGCACACAGAAGGACTGCCTTAAGAACGGGCAAAAATGATGACTTTATCCTGCAGTGGCTGAATGGCTCCAGCTGGCTTTTGTTGTATCGTACAAGAACCCTCTGTCGGAGGCGGTGTCAGGATTCACAGCCTGGCTGGTTTGTTCTCCTCCCCAGCATGCTACTCTGCCTGACTTCCTGGATGCTTGGAAAATTACTGTAAAATTGTAGTGAGAAACTAAACTGCACTAAGAATAACTCGCCACAATAGGCAGATCTTTGCAATGCAAGGAAATTATTTTTTTAAGAAAAGTTATTAATCACAGAGTAAATCAAGTGAGATGAAGAAAACCAGCAAGGGAGGAAGAGTAGAACTGGTTTTGGACCAAATGCTTTTCAAGGTCTCTTCCATAAGATGGCAGCAGCTTATTTTGTGAACTGGACTGGGAGACTGATGTGAAGGGGTATCTGCTAGAAGCCCTACAGAACAGGCATTCAGTCTTCATTGGCTTTATCTCTGTTTGCTTGGTACACATCCCTTATAATTGTCGCGGTATAGATCAGCTGGGAACCTCACTTTACGTGCTAAAACCTTTTCTGTTGTTTGGTATAGTGGTGATTTTATTTTATTTTTTCTAAATACAGGCATAGATACAAAGAGGCACACTTCACAAGAGCTGTTAGTATCAAATGATGCTTTTGCATGTTCTGGATGCAGGGAGAGTGACAGGGTTGTTTGGCCTTTTTTTGATATTTAAAAAATATTTAACTTTGTGCGGTTATTTCTTTAATAACTGTCCAAGGCAACTTGAGTTCTGTGAGCAGAAGGGGTAGAGAAACAGCTGGGATTTTCTCTCTACAGAAAAATGGAGATCTGTTTCATGACACTGAACTGTGTCAGTGGAATCAAACACTCGTTTCTTTCAAAGAAGGAGATTGTGGAGAGAGGAGATTTTCTTTTATTTTGCCTAACAGAAAGCAGTGGAAGGAAAAGATTTGAGAGGAACTCTTTTCTGAAGTCTTATGGCACAAAAGATTTTATATTTTGGCTATTTTCACTTTCCCTTCTAAACGTTCTCCGTATTTTCAGTGACACCTATAGTGGGTGAGCAATGCATTTATGCAGTTTGACTGTCTCCTATGCTTGGACGCATTTTTCTCTGCAGATGAGTTTTAGACACTTATTCTGTTAGTACCAAGTTTTTAATAGTCATAAACTGCTGTGATACCCTCTAATAGAAGATTATATTTAAGTGCAAATGATTAATCACTTTCTCAGTGTTTGTGCTTGTTCTGAACAGCTGGATAACAAAGGAGGATCTAAAAGCAGCCTGTTTGGGGCTTCTCCTGGTGCTTACACTTACTGGCTAATGTTAGTCACCTGTTTTTGTTTCCTGTGGCCCATTAGTATCCCGTCTGTCCAGCGCACAGAAGTGACAAAGTACACGGTAACAAAGCTGTGCACTGGAGTGGGAGGAATAGTGTCTGTGGTATTTGCCTTCCATTCATTTCTAAATTAAACTGTTCAACCTCTGTGATTCTGATTTCTGTGTGCTGACAGACGGTTACAGCACAGCCCAAACGGGGTCCAGCATGAGCTGGTTCTGACATTGCTGCTCTGTCCTCAAATTCAGGCTCCAGCTTGATGAGGACCTCAGGGCTGGGTCTTGCCTGGAAGTGAATGGACCAAGCACAGGAAGTGTGAAGAGCTTCCACAGGCACATTGCGAAGGAAATGCACCTGAATTACTGATGGCAGGAGTCTTGACGGCTTTACTCCCAGAGGAGAATTTGGGGGTATAGAGGCTGAGAGCATCTCTTTCTTAACTACTGAACCTGCTTTTCTACTGAAAACGGGAGCTGAGATGGG